>Ga0315555_1001673_pt1 | contig 15909 bp, 9 predicted proteins | sample SalMarSW160380MG_FD_202113 | JGI IMG/M metagenome (GOLD analysis project Ga0315555, IMG submission 202113) | Salt marsh sediment microbial communities from the Plum Island Ecosystem LTER, Massachusetts, United States - Salt Marsh Sediment SW1603-80 ... | reverse complement strand
CCACCGACGGGGGCTTCCCGCTACGCTTAGCCTGACGATTCCGTTGAAATCGGTGGATAGAAAATAGTGCTTGACGGGGTTAACATTTCTACATAACTTATTCCTTACTAAAAGAGTCTGGTTATTTGGCGCCATTCTCGAGAGCATGGATTTGCGCTTCAGGGAGTGAAAACATGCGTGCTCTTCCTACCGGCACGGTTACCTTTCTGTTTACCGACATTGAAGGCTCCACCAGGCTTGTGCAGAGACTGGGCGCAGCCCACCTCGAGGTCTTCGCAGCGCATGCCAAGTTGCTCAGGGAGATGATTTCCCGACAAGGGGGAGTAGAGGTTGCTGAGCGCGGGGATGGCTTCTTCTTCGTATTTTCCAGCGCGATAGAGGCGCTGAGGGCGAGCGCTGGGGCTCAGAGAGCCTTGGCTCAATACCCCTGGCCGCCCGGGGGGACGGTACGGGTACGCATGGGATTGCATACAGGCGAAGGCATTCTTGGCGGGGACAACTATATAGGTTTGGCGGTGCATCGGACTGCCCGTATCGCCGAAGCAGGACATGGCGGCCAGGTGTTGCTTTCGGGCAGCACCGCGGCGCTCGCACGGGATGATCTTTCTCAGGACTTTTCGTTACGAGACCTGGGGCGGTACCGCCTGAAGGATTTCCCTCAACCTGAAGAACTGTATCAGCTGCTGATCAGCAAATTACAGGTAGACTTCCAACGCCGAGGACCCAGGGTCCTGCCTCTGTCAATCTTCCCAGTCCGTTTACCTCGTTCGTTGGACGGGAGCGGGAGCTGCGAGAGGTGCAGCAGGAATTGGCGAAGACACGCCTGCTCACTCTCACCGGTCCGGGCGGAATCGGGAAAACGCGGCTGTCCCTGCAGGCCGCCGCCGAGGTCGCCTCCTCCTTCCACGACGGCGTGTTTTTCGTGCCGCTGGCACAGATCAGCGACCCAGAACTTCTGGTCCCTGCGATCCTTTCGTCCTTTTCCTTGCTATCGAAGGCTGGAGATCCGCTTTCCGCTCTCCAAGACCATCTCAGATCCCGGCAGCTTCTGCTGGTCTTGGATAACTTCGAGCAATTGCTGAGCGCAGTTCGCCTGGTTTCGGAATGTTTGCAAGCTGCTCCGGGGCTCAAAGTGTTGGTTACCTCTCGTGCTCCCCTACACCTTTACGGAGAGAGGGAATACCCGGTACCGTCTCTGGGGCTTCCGTCATCATCTACCACTCAGACGGGAGCAGCGGCTGGTAGCGAGGCGGTGGCGCTGTTCGTGGCCCGGGCAACCGCTGCCCGGCCGGATTTTTCCCTTACCGAACAGAACGCCCAGGCGGTGACGGAGATCACCACACGTCTGGACGGCCTGCCTCTCGCCATCGAGCTGGCTGCCGCTCGCATTAAGGTTATGTCTCCGGATGCGATCTTAGCACGCCTTTCCTCACGCCTCAGCCTCCTCACTGGCGGCGCCCGCGATCTTCCGGACAGGCTTCAGACCTTACGAGGAGCGATTTCCTGGAGCTACGATCTGCTGGAGAAACCCGTACAAAGGTTATTCGTCCGTCTGGCCGTATTCCATGGTGGGGCCTGTCTGCCCGAGCTCGAATCCGTGTGTCGACCGGCCGCAGAGCTGGGCGTGGACACTTTGGAGGGACTGACCATATTGGTGAACCACAGCCTGCTCAAGCAGCACCAGGTGGGAGATGAGCTGCGTTTCTCCATGCTGGAAACCATCCACGAGTTCGCCTTTGATCTACTCGATCAGAGTGGAGAGTTGGAGCTCCTGCGTGAGCGGCACAGCCAATCCTTCATGGTGCTAGCAGAGACCGCCGCACCAAACTTCACTCGTACGCAGCGGCGAGTCTGGCTAAATCGGCTGGAGGTGGATTTGGATAATCTCCGCTCCGCACTCACCCGGTTCCTCGTAGCGAATGTTCCCAGCGCGGCGTTGCGCATGGTGGGGGCGTTGTGGCGGTTTTGGTTGATGCGGGGGCATCTGCAGGAAGGACGTGAGCGCGCAACCGAGGCTCTGCGGATGCGTGGAGGAACGGCCAGCGAGCGTATCGGCGCCTTGAGCGCAGCAGGCGGTATGGCCTACTGGCAGACCGATGTCGAGGCGGCTCAAACGGCTTTTGGGGAAGCGATGAGCATGGCAAGAGAGCTGGGGGATCGAAAAACCCTGGCCTTAACCCTCTACGACTACGGCATCGCCTTTTCCATCGCTGGGGACCTGCAATCGGCGATTGCGCTCGTAGAGGAAGGTCTGGTTGTGGCGAGGGAACTCGACGAGCCGGGTGTGCTGGGAGAAGTTCTCAGCGCCCTGGGAACCCTGCACTGGTTTGCTAAGAACGTAGATGTGGCAGAGCCGCTGCTGGAGGAAGCGCTGCGGGTGCTGGAGGGATCGGACCAGGCTTATGTCATCAGCTGGGCTCTCGGCATTCGCGGCATGCTACGCCAATGGAAAGGCGATTTCCATGGAGCAAAGGACGATCTGCGCATGACGATGCAGCTTTTCTTTGACGATGAGGATCTGGGTTGGGTGGCCCGGCAATTGACCGGCTATGGCTCCCTGGCACTCGCCGAAGGGGAGTTGGAGCGAGGATTTCGCCTTATAGGAGCTGCGGAGGCCGTCCGGGTGCAGAGCCGCACGTTCCTGGCGGTCCCGCTGGAACTCCGTGTTGCGGGACTGGTGGATGCTACCGCTCGAATTGGTAAGAAGCGAGCTGAGGAGCTTATGGCCGAAGGTGAGCTCATGCAAGTCAGGGATGCTTTGGCTTATGCAAAGGAGATTTCGCCTTCGACGGTGTCATCGGCAGCATCGCCCGCTCTTTCCGAGCAACCAACTTCATCGTCTGAAACACTTGCACCGCCAAACTGATGCTCTTTGAGATAGACCTGTCCAGACTGAGACCTCTATCTCGGTAGTGGTACTCAGTGATTGTAGAGAACTACAAAAGACAAACTGTATGTGATAACCAGGTACAACAGAAAATACAACAAAATCTAATGCTGTATATGCCATATATGGCGAAATGGGCTGCAATTGGGCCAAATTGCCCCAAATCATGTCGAATATGGCCAATATGAAACGTGTGTCGGTCTCAAAATCTGGTGGGGAGCGATCCCCGTGTCGGTTCGACTCCGACCGCCGGCAATAGTTGCAATTTCTTAGACTGCCCCTTCACCAATGATACAATTTGTCCTCAAAAATAAACAACAGAGGACGTTTTGTATGACAGCATAGGTTATATCCGTAAAACTTCACAGTCTTGCCTTCATTAATAAGGGCATTTTCAACATTCGTTGAAAATGACATATATAATGAAAACGTATTGACATATTGTGTGTCAGTTATTATGATATTTTCAGCATTCGCTGAAAAGTGGTTATTTGATGAAAGAAGCGGACATCGAAAAACGGGCAGTTACTGCAATTAAATCATGCCTGGATGGAGTTCCCTTTATTCGTGTGAAGCAGATCCGGCAACACAAGAAGTTGGGGAACCTGAAGGCAGACCTTCTGATCGACTTTCAGGTGGCTGATGGCCCACTTCGTAGTATCGTGGCGGAAACGAAGGGGAATGGCCAACCGAGGTTGGCAAGAGAAGCCGTAAACCACCTCGTTCGCATGAAAAATGAGTCTCCAGGTGTATACGGTGTATTTATGGCCCCCTATATCTCACCGAATTCCGCAGAGATTTGTAGGAAGGAGGGAATCGGATACCTTGACTTAGCGGGTAACTGTTTGATTTCGTTTGAAACAGTCTTCATCCTTCGTGAAGGTATACAAAATCCGTTTTCCGAAAAACGCTACCTACGCTCACTTTATACCACAAAATCCGCGAGGGTGCTTAGAGTACTGCTGATGCGCAATCTTGAATGGTGGAAAACCCAACCCTTGGCGATTGAGGCAGCGGTCAGTCTCGGTCAGGTCGCGAACGTCAAGAAACTATTGCGGGATCGTGAATGGATCATTGAGGATACCAGGGGATTCAGGCTGTCAAACCCCCAAGACCTCTTAAAAGAATGGTCTGAGAACTATTCCTTCCGGAAGAATACAGTGCGAAATTTCTATTCTTTGAAAAGACCGGAGGAAATCGAAGAAGCCATCACCAGGGCGTGCTTGGAACTCGACATCACTTATGCATTTACCGGGTTTTCTGCTGCACGCCGGATCGCTCCCGCAGTCCATGGACAGCGGGTAATGAGTTACGTGAGCGCCATTTCCAAAGCTCTTCTAGAAAGATCTGGACTGAAGGAGGTAACCAGCGGCCCAAACACGAGCCTGATACTTCCTTATGACGAGGGGGTCTCCTACATGATGCGAGAGGTTGACTCGTTGAGGGTCGTCTGTCCCGTGCAGCTCTATCTCGACCTCAAGGCGTACAAAGGACGAGGGGAGGAAGCCGCAGAGGCTATATGGAAGAAGGAACTGTCAACGCTATGGTAACGAAAAGGGACTATGACGCTCTGGGGGTAAAGGCGGCACATTCTGTTATGCTTGAATTGACCCGTTTGCTTGGAGAGTACCATGATGATGTGGTCGTGGTTGGCGGATGGGTTCCAGCAATGTTGATCCCGCAGGATAAGGTCCCACACGTCGGAAGTCTTGATGTCGACCTGGCGCTGAACCACAAGACTTTGCAAGACCCCGGCTACAACACCATTCACAATCTGCTCGTGGGTCGCGGCTACCGCCAGGACAACGAGCAACCATATCGTTTCTGGCGTATTGTAGAGGTAGACGGGCGCCCAATCGAGGTCGCAGTTGACTTACTGGCAGGGGAATACGAGGGTACATCAAAGAGTCATCGAACTCAGAAGATTCAAGATGTCAGGGCACGGAAAGCTCGTGGTTGCGAATTGGCATTTCAACACGCCGCTGAGGTTCCCATTGACGGCACTTTGCCTGATGGCGCGAAGGACAGTGCCATGATTCGAATCGCCGCTATTATTCCTTTCCTTGCAATGAAAGGTATGGCCATGGCGAGCCGACTCAAGGAAAAAGATCCATGGGATATTTACTATTGTGTTAGTAACTTTCCCGGGGGACCGGAAGCTTTGACTGCCGAATTCAAACCCCATTTGCACAACTCTTTGATCAGAGAGGGCCTTCGGAACATCGCTGAGAAATTCGGGTCGCCTGAAGATTTCGGGCCGCGCTCCGTCGCAGCGTTCGACGATATTAGCGATCCCGAGGAGCGGGCTATATTTGAGCGGGACGCATACGAAAGGGTACAAGACGTGTTACGGAAGCTGGGCATCACTTAATCACACGTTATGACAAGATGTGAGGATGCGGATTCGTGTGGGTCCAATACGATCAACACGGTCGTCGAGAAGTCCGGCGATACAATGACTATGAGGACGATCATCAGCATCACAAACATAACCACGATCATCTGCATGTTCAGCATCATCAGACCGATCATCTGCGCAATGCAAAGCTGGGTAACCGACTGTAAAAGCCTCACAATAGCACAAGGCATACTCGATTTCATATCAACTGGGACAAATGACTCAGTTTAGATGGCCACAAGAGAAAGTTACCAGTGTGTGCGAAATCCGGGTACAACAGAAAATACAACAAAATCAAATGAAGTATATGATGTATATGTCAAAATTGACTGAAAGTGGTCATATTGCTTCAAATCATGTCTAATATGCCGTAAATGAAACGTGTGTCGGTCTCAAAATCTGGTGAGGGGTGACCCTCGTGTCGGTTAGACTCCGACCGCAGGCATATAGCTTCTACGTTACACAGCGTGCTGTGATTGCATTAGAAGATCGTATAAGAATTCCGGAGCTAGATCCAGGTCGTTTTTCCAGACTATAGTGTCGAAATCTACTTTGAATAGTCTAAACATAGCGATATCACTGAGTTCTCTGAATACTGGCCGTTTGTCGTTGCAGATAACTTCCTTCAAATCTATTATACCGCTTTCGCCATTATTGAAAGTGACATGAATCTTATAATCTTCGATATAATCTGCCTCGCTAATCCAAACCATATACCCTCTCATAGACCAATGGTTCTATTCTTCGATACTCACCGGATTCTCGTATGGTATTCCAGTTTGTAAGAAGCTCATCCCGGTGGAGTTCTGCCCATTCTGTTACCAGACCGTGTACCCTGGGTGGTATTTCTCCCTCAACTACGGATAAGGTGGATATTTCAACCGATGCTCTGAACTCGTTGTATTTCACATGAAAATGAGGCGGCACATGGCCGTTGAAGTACATAAGGATCGAAACCCCAAGAAACCGACTGAGTTCCGGCATTGCGAAAGTTTACCTTAAAAGTTTACCTTGGTAGACACTTCTTGCCAATACGCTGTAGGCGCTGCCCGTTTCCTCTGCGGCATCTCCTCTCCGATTGCCGCACGATTCCGCCTGTACGGGCTCGACTCCTTCGTCCTTCTGGAGGGATACTGCTACCGCTAGCCGATCCGCTCCAGCACTGAGGCCAGGGTGTCCAGGATCGATTCGTCGGGAAAGCTCACTGTGAGCTGCAGGCTCCCGTCTTCCCGCTTTTCCAGACACTCCTCCAGCAGCCGCCGGTAGTCGGCGGCGCGTCCCGATGCTGCTGCCCGGCCAGACGCATCACCCTGCGTCGCGGATGTTTCCGCCGCAGCTGCCGAACCCTCGCCCGGCGTTGCCTGAGCGGGGCTGCCGCCCGGCTCGGGCTCCGGGGCGCCTAACAGTTCCCCGACGAACTGGAAGGCCGCGCCGACCAGCCGACCCCCGGCCCGGGCGATCTGCTCCCGCCGTTCCTTGCGGCGCAGCTCCCGCTCCACCTCCTCCCTGCGGCTTTCATCCACCGGCGCCGGCGGCTTCTCCCCGATCAGCACCTCCAGGCGCCGCTTGAGCGCCTCCATGCCGCCGCTGATGGCGACCTCGCTCACCTCAGACTCCAGATCCAGGGCGGCCAGGGCCAGCTCCCGTTTGGCCTCCAGGGTGTTGAGCATCCCCTCCTCCAGAGTGTCTTCGGTGACCAGCAAGTACACCTGGACCGGGCGTTTTTGGCCCATGCGGTGCACCCGGCTGATGCGCTGCTCCAGCACCGCCGGATTCCAGGGCAGATCCACGTTGATCACCGTGTCGGCGGCCTGAAGGTTCAGCCCGACGGCACCGGCGTTGGTGGTGATGAACAGCCTGCAGCCCGGGTCATCGCGGAAGCGCTCCATCAGGACCTGCCGTTTTTTCTGCGGCACCGAGCCGTCCAGGCGCACGAAACCGGCCTGCCGTTTGTCGAGAAGAGGTTCGATCAGATCCAGCATAGTAGTCCACTCGGAGAACAGCACGATCTTGCGTTCCTCTTCGCTTACCAGCTCCTCCAGCAGCACCTCCAGCTCTTCGAGCTTGCTCGAGTAGGAGGGCTCGAGCTTGTCCACCAGGTAGGTCGAGTCTGCCGCAAGCCTGCAGGTGAGAAGCTCCTTCTGCAGACGCAGCAGATCCATCTCGGAGAAATACTTCTTGTTCAGGATCGTGGAGATGACCCTCCGGTGGCTGTCATGTATCTCCAGCTGCGCGTCGGTGGGCGGAATGCGGCGGATTTCCGTGGAGCGCTCGGGCAGCTGGCGGATAACCTCCGTTCGGGTACGGCGCAGCAGCAGGGGCTTGAGCCGCTCCCGCAGATCATCCAGGTTCTTGTAGCCGAGCAGCCTCCCTTCCTCGGTCACCACCCGGTGGCGGTGGTAAAACTGGAAGGCCGGCCCGAGGCGGCGGTTGTCGATGAACTGAACCACCGAGTACAGCTCCTCCAGCCGATTTTCCAACGGCGTGCCGGAAAGCACCAGCGCGTAGGGTGAGATCAGACCCTTGATGATTCTGCTGGTCTTGGCCTCCCAGTTCTTGATCCGCTGTCCCTCATCCAGGATGATCAGGTCCCAGGCCGCTCGTTCGATCGCATCCAGGTCCCGCAGCACCTGTTCGTAGTTGCATACCGTAAAAAATCTGCCCTCGGCGTACTGCAGAGCCCGTTCGGCAGCGCTGCCCAACACCAACCGGCATTCGCGGCCGGTGAAGCGTTCGATCTCCAGCCGCCACTGGCTCTTAACCGAGGCCGGGCAGATCACCAGCACGCGCTCGATCCCGGCCAGGCGCGCCAGCAGCTCCGCCGTACCGATCCCCTGCACCGTCTTGCCCAGACCCATGTCGTCGGCCAGAATCGCCCTGCCAGCCCCGGCGGCAAAGGCGATTCCGTCCAGCTGGTAGGGCAGGAGCTCCTGGCGGAGAAGCTCACGGCGCAGGGGGTGATTGACCGGATCCTTCCGGATCGCATCAATCTCCTTTTTGATCCTGTCCCGCAGCAATACGGCCTGGATGTGCTCCTCCGCGTCCCGGTAGATGGCCACCTGCCTGCCCAGCGCCTCCAACCTACGGATGCGCTCCAGCAGGTCCCGCACGTCGGTCACCGCCTTATCCGAAACGGGAGCGATCAGCTCGGCCGCCTCCCCCTCAAGCGGCTCATAAGGGGGTAGCACCCTCAGCTCTATCTCCCGGCCGTAGCGCAGCACCACGCTGACGTGCCTGCGCCGGTAGGGCTGCCGGAGCCGCTCATCGGGAAACCGCCGCTTCACCTCGCTTTGAACGAACATGATATGCTTGCAGGTTCCCAGGGTGTTGACCTTGAAGTCCGGGCAGGAGCAGTAGCAGTCTCCCCGCTTGAATCCCCGCAGGGCCACCCGATAGGTCTTGCCGGAGGCGTGGCTGGTCACGCTGTAATCGGTCCACACTGACCCGGGATCCACCGATTCCACGCTCATCCTGTCCTTTCGCATGCGCTCGGCCCGCTCCTCCAGGGCACGCTGCAGCAGCTCCTCGTCACTGAGAGTCTCCAGGGGCGCCTTGTCCGGCGGCGGAATGGCCAGCCCCAGGGCCAGCTTCTCCTCCAGGATGAGAGAGAAGGCCGCCCCGACGTGCTCGCAGGCCGTCTCGCAGCTGCTGCAGCGGTAGCGCAGCATTCGGTTGCGGGACGGATCCAGCCGGATCGTGACTTCCGATCCGTTCATGTGCACGAGGAAGCGGTTCGCGTCCAGATCCACCTGGGTGGCGATGTCGATCTCATAGCGTCCCCCCTGGCGGATAAGGCGCTCTCCCCCCGGTCCGAGAAGCTTCCGGGCTTCCTGATAGCTCAGGTGTGATAGTCTGTCTTTGAGGTTCACCGGTTTCCCTCCCCATTCCCGGGATATTTCGAAGCCTGGTTGCAGGAGAATACTAAAATACCCGCGTTTTTAAAAGAATATAGACTTCCATCACCATCATAGGAATCAGACCCAAGCCTGTCTATATAAGAGCTGCGCTACGTCCGGGACAAGCAGCAACGGGAAGTCGATTTCCCGGTGCTTCGCGTCGGGGAGTGCTCAAGGAAAGACGCAATTTCCCCGGGCGCAACCTCCCAGCGCTGTCGGCAGTGTCAACTTTTTTAGTGCAATTTGGATGTATGTGATGAGGGGAGAGTCCTTCAGTCTCATGCTCCTGGATCCACCCGCTGGACGAACAGTGACCATCGATGGCAGATTAGGTTGTGGCTTCCGCTTACCTTCTCCTGATCAATGACGTTCTGAAAGACCATATACTCGGCTGCAGCCCTGCTGAGAAACAGCGCCTGCTGGAAAAGCTGGAGTTCCTGGCCAACGGCATCTGGGACGGGGGCGTGCGGGTGAAAAAGCTCAAAGGCATCTCTGGCAAGGCCGTCTTCGAGGCAAGGCTGAGCCGCGGGCAGAGGATCCTCTTCACCCTGGGCAGACACCAGGATCGCATCGCCATCTACCTGTGGGGGATCGCCGCTCATGATGATGTTAATCGACTGGGCCGCTCCATCGTGCCACGAAACGCCCCCTTTCTCCTCTTCGAACCGCAGAGCACCGAAGAATGGCCCGAGCTCCTGGTGGATGAGTTGCCGGAGTATCTGTTCACCCAGGAGAGCGTCGAGGAAAAGGCTGCGGAGGATCATGGGCCGCAGCGCTGGCTGGTGCTGAGCGAGGCGGAGTGGCGCAGGCTTCTTGCGGAAGCGGAGCCGGGCAGCCTGGATATCCACCTGTTCCTGACCTCCGAACAACAGGCCGTTTTGGACGGGGACCTGCCTCTGCTGCTCTCCGGCACGGCGGGCAGCGGGAAAACAACGATCCTGGTCTACTCCCTGCTGAGGCCGGGATATCTGGACAAGCGCCGGCTGTTCCTCACCTACAATCCCCTCCTCAAGCGCTTCTCCAAGCGCCTTTACTGCGGCCTGATCAAGAACACGGAGCTGGAGCTTGCGGCGGAAGAGAGCCGTGAGGCGGATCGCGCCGGAGGGGCGGACGGCTGTGGCCGGGGAAAAGATGCGAACGGCTCGGCAGGGGCTGGAGGTGGCGAAAGGTCGCATCCGGACTTTCTACTCTTCGGCGAGCTGGTGGAGGCGATCCTGGAGTCGGGAAGTCATTGTGGGAAGGAGGGGAACGAACGCCGGACGGCAGGTCAAGGGACCGGCCTGGAAACCTTCGAAGGGATCTTCCGCAACCACGCCCTGTACCGCCGCTATGACACGGAGCTGGTCTGGGAGGAGATCCGCTCCATCATAAAGGGCGCCAAGCCGCCCCTCAGCCTCCGCGAGTACTCCAGCCTGGCGCAAGCCTGCCTCCGCGGGGATGCGGGCAGGCGGGAAATCGGCCGGCTTCAGGACTGCCTTTTGGGCCTCAAGCCCTTCGAGTTCTTCAATAAGATCGAAGCCCTGCGGGAGCGCAAGACCGGATTCGAGTCCTTCGATCAATTCGTCCAAAGCCTTGCCGATCCAAAACATGCGGCAAGGGACGGCTTCTCCTACATGCTCGCCGGGATCGGCAGGATCCTGGAGCGCAGGACCGGCAGCCTGGCCAGCCCCCTGCTGAGCCTGGCGGAATACCGGAGCCTGGGCAGAAAAAGGGCTCCGAACTTCCTCTACGACAGAGAAGAGATATACTCGATCGCCGAATACTACCAGCAACGGCTGGAGGCGGAGGGACTGGAGGATGAGATCGATCTCTGCCGCCAGGCGATCCATATTCTGGACGCCAACCCGGCCGTCACGGAGCGCTTCTCCTACGACCTGGTTGTCTGCGACGAGGTGCAGGACTTCGTGGACATCCAGCTGTCCCTTGTCCTGCGCCTGGTGCGCTCCCTGTCCGCCCTCGCCTTCGCCGGAGATCCCCGGCAGATCATCAATCCCAGCGGCTTCCGCTGGGAGGAGCTGCGGCAGAAGTTCTTCGAAAGAGGGTTGAAAGTACCGCAGGTTCAGTACCTGAGGCTCAACTTCCGCTGCGTGGGCAGCGTGGTCCGGCTGGCCAATGCGCTGCTGTCGCTCAAGCAGCGGCTGGTCGGGCTGGGCGGCTCGGAGCTGAGGGAGGACTGGAAGTTCCAGGGCAAGCCTCCCTTCCTGGTCACACACCTGGCCGAGGCGCAGATGGCTCGGTACGCCCGCCCTCAGGGCGCAGGGAGAATCGTCCTGGTGCGCAGCGACCGGGAACAGGCCAGGGCCAAGCGCCTTCTGGACACCGAATTAGTCTTCACCATCTACGAGGCCAAGGGGCTGGAGTTCGACGGGGTGCTGCTGTGGAAATACGCGCAGGACGACAGGGCGGTGGACATCTGGCGCCGCATCCGCCGCGGCCAGCCCTTCGACCAGACCCACGCGCCGCATATCCGCCACGAGATCAACCTGCTGTACGTGGCCGTCACCCGGGCCCGCAATACCCTCGTGGTATATGACGGGGCTAAGGCGGCGGACGTCTGGCAGGTGGAGGAGCTGAGGCCTCTGATCCATCAGGGCAGTGACGAGCAGCTGCTGTCCGGAATGTGGAAGCGGATTTCCACCCCCCGGGAGTGGGCCGATCAGGGACGCTACTTCTTCGAGCGGGGATTCTTCGATGCCGCGGCGGAGAGCTTTCGAAACGCAGGAGACCGTGACCGGAAGGAGATCGCCGAGGCGTTTGCGGCGAAAAAGAAGGAGATCTGGAGCCAGGCGGCGGAGTTGTTCGCCCGCCAGAACGTGCTGAACGAAGCGGCGGAATGCTTTGAAAAGGGCGGGAGCTTTCGCGAGGCCGCCAGGCTCTGGAGGCGCTTCGGCGAGCAGGAACGAAGCCTGCGCTGCACCATCCGGGCTCTCGAGCAGGAGGGCAAGTACGGCCAGGCGGCCCGGGAGTGGGAGCAGCTCGGTGAGATGGAGGCGGCGATCAGGAATTGGGACAGGGCGGGGAACTACGGCAGGCTCGGGGACATACACTACCAAAGAGGGGATTACCTGCAGGCCGCACGGATGTACGAGAAAAAGCGCAGCTGGAGCGCCGCAGCGGCGAGCTACCGCCGTATCGGGGAGACGGCCAGGGCGGCGGAGCTGTACTTCAAGGATAAAGACTACAACTCCGCCGCCGGACTGTACCGGAAGCTCAAAGACCAGGAGCGGCTGCTCAAATGCTACGAGCTCATGGGCGATCATTACGCCGCGGGCCGGATCAGGGAGAAGCGAAAGGAGCTTCCCGAGGCTGTCCTCCAGTACCGTCTCTTCGCGGAGGCCGGCACTGAGAACCGGAACAGCCTCCTGAAGGAAGCCCAACGCTTCGAACGAGGGCGGGGCGTCCTCAAGGCAGCTCTGCGCTACTCGGCCCTGGGCCTGGCTGACAAGTCGGCCCCGCTTTTCCTGTCCAGGAAGCGCTTCGATCTGGCCCGCCGGGATTTCCTGGAGCAGGGACAGCGCCTGGAGGCGGCGCAGTGCCTGGCTTCCATGGGGGAGAACCTGGAAGCCGTACGGGAACTGGAGGAGCTCGAGTTTCCCGACAAATGGGAGCGGATTCTTGAGCTCCTGGACAAGCATCTGAAACCCCGCTGGTTCATGGATCCACACAGAGCCGAAGCTCTAACCAGGGAGGCGGATTCTCTTCTGAAGCAGGGCAAAACTCAGACGGCGTTAGTGCGCTTTAGGGCCCTCGGGGATGAGGAAGGGATCTACGCTGCATTTCGCAAGATGAAGAGTGACGAGGAGGCACTTCGTTACTATCTGGACAAGGGCATGGTCAATTGGGCGGAGGACTATGTGGATGACCGCGGGGAGGACATTTCGGTTTCGGACGGACTGTTGACCTACCTGTGCGAAAAAACGGAAGCCGAGGGTGACTGGTATCTTTCATCCGAGGGCAAATGCCGCCTGGCTCTGGACCTGTTTGTCCGGCGCATGAAGGAGGCGCCGGAGAAGACCCGTCCCCTTCTCACGCGTGTTCTTGGAAGCATAGATCACTATATGCTCTTTGATGAGGATCTTTCGGAAGAGATCTTTCAGCTTTACCTGGAATCCCGGCATCCAAACGCGCTGGCCGATCTTGCCGGAGCGTACCTCTACCTCCGGGACAGGCTGCCGGAGACCGTAGGGCGCTTCTTCGAGAAACTGCGCGAGTTGGCCCGGGAGGAGGGAGATCGGGAGCTGCTGGCCTGCGCCCTTCAGCTTCTGGACCCGGAAGGCTGCTCGACGATCCTGGAAGAGCTGCCCGCCGGTCCGGACAACTACCGGCTGTTCGCCAGGCAGCAGGAGCTCTACCGTAAGGCGGTCGAGTTCCTGCTTTCCGGACAGAACCTTTCCGAGAGGGCGCTGCGGGACGCCGCCTGGATCTGCAGAATCAACGATGACTGGGAAGGGGCTGCCAGAGTCGAGGAGCTGCGGGGTGATCTCAAACAGGCCGGGAAGCACTATCTCCAGGCGGTAAACTACGAGGAAGCCTTGCGCTGTTACCGCCAGGCTGGAGACGTGCCGGGGGAAGCCCGGGTGCACGAGAGGATGGAGGATTACCAGGGCGCACTTGAAATATGGCAGGGTTTGAGACGGAAACGCGATGTAGAGCGCGTGCGGAAGAAGCTCGAGCGCTCCCGCTCCGAAAGGGGCCAACTCGATCTGTTCTGAAACCGCTGCTCGGACCACTCGCTGCCTGCCGGGCGGTCGTGCAGCAGCCCAACATTTTCGGCCACCTGTACACATTCACCCTCACTGGTTAAGGTGATAATCTCATCAGGAAGAGAACCATGCTGGAAGATCCGAAAACCAAGGCCAATGAGCTGCTCGAACGATTCAAGGGGGACCGCTACGTCCACGACAGCGGGTGCCTGGACAAGGCTGGTAAGCTCGCTTCCGGGCTCGGCTCGACCACCGATGATCACGATCCAGGCGTATCAGCGAAAGCATGGAATTCCCACCGACGATCTCGACGCCATCGGAGGGCATTACGAAGCGCCGGTCAAGATAGTATGCGTAGCCCACCTGTTTCAGTAATCCACATCCCTAATTCAGCTCGGGCTCACCGCCCGCACCAGGGATGAAGCCCTGACTGTTCCGCACGTGATCAGTGAGCAGGTGCTTGAGCCTGTGATTCTGCTCGGTCGGTGTAAGCGAGGGATCAACTTCTCTTCATCCGTCTTTCGACGACCCGTGCACCTGGTATTCATAATACTTGCGCCTGAAAACAGGAGGGGTCGATATTTGGAGAGGCTCATGTCAGACTGCACAGCGATGATGCATATGAAATGCGGATCGGTCTCAAAATCTGGTGAGGGGTGACCCTCGTGTCGGTTCGACTCCGACCGCCGGCAAAAAAATCGATATTTAATAGAAAAGCATTATCAGGGGAGTAAAACCGGATTATGAAATCACGTATTCCCTTCAGGACTATTTAGACAATCACGGCCCACAGTCACAACAAGCAATCGGGCTGATGAGTGAATAACGTATGTAAAAACAACGGCCAGGAGCTATTCCGATCATAGTGTCTGCTCGTCACAGAAACCCTTGTTGAAGGCGGGGCTCATGCGTTGCCCCCGGCATTCCGCCAGGACGTCGCTCACATAGCATCTTATGCCCCGGTGCGTGAAACTCGGATCATCTGTACCCACTACGGCTGCGTACGGGAGTCTGCCGTGTCCGGGAGCTTGCGGCCGAGGATTATCAGCCAGAAGATGAAGACCACCTCGCCAAGGAACGTGAACGTCGAGAGTTTCAGTGCGTAGGACGGACTGAGCAGTGTTCCAAGCCCGTCCACAACATACCCTGCACCGGCGATGACCAGCAGCACACTGACGAGTCGGGAGAAGAACCCGGGGCGCCAGACCAGAAATCCTATGATCCCGAGGTGGAAGCCAAAGATGATTAGTCCGGCCTGCCAGCCTTGCTCAAAGCTCTCGAGGATAAACATCGTCCGGGTCGGATCGACCGGCGCTGCGCGCAGCGCGCTGAAAAGGCTGAAGATCACGTGCGCGTAGATCGCAGCGTACGCCAGGCGCATCCAGGCGCCTAGCAGCGCGAGGCTCGGATTCACAGCGCGGAGCGCTACGTAGAGCCCCCACGCGACCACTACGTCCAGGATCGCGACGACGATCAGACCTGCGGCCCCCAGCCGAAAGAGGCCCGCCGAGCCAACCAGGTTTGCCGCGGTAGCGCCAGCGTCCCCGGGAACGATCAGGTTGTTGATGACGCCAAAGTTGGACAGTGCGGCAATGACAGCCATAATCAACAACCCGATCCCGGCGACTAGAGCGCCCGCGCGCGGTCGAGTATCGCGACTCCATTTCTTGTTTACCATTGTATCCATCATTTATCTCCTCTTGCTAGGATTTTCTCAGTAACACTGAATTCTCTGAAACACAGCCACACGGCTCCCGAGCGCGGCGTTCGAAGCCGCAATCCCCTCACCTGTCAGCGCCGAGGGCGTCTTGCAGCCGACAATCGCCGGGGCTTCGTGGATGAGATCGCCATTCTCGAGGGCCTCCACCATGAACAGGGTAAAATCCACCCGTTGGTCGTTGAGGACCATCTCACGAAATAGACGGGCCAACCAGCCGATGACCTTCACCATCATCAGGAATATCGGAGAGTACACGTCCTTTCCCTCGCGCGTGATATGCCAGCCCAGGAAGTGCGCGCCCAACG
>Ga0315555_1001670_pt1 | contig 15924 bp, 14 predicted proteins | sample SalMarSW160380MG_FD_202113 | JGI IMG/M metagenome (GOLD analysis project Ga0315555, IMG submission 202113) | Salt marsh sediment microbial communities from the Plum Island Ecosystem LTER, Massachusetts, United States - Salt Marsh Sediment SW1603-80 ... | reverse complement strand
GGAGGATCGTGAGGGCGGACATGAGGCAGCTTCCCTTCCCGGAGGAATTCGGCGCGGTTCTCAACATGTTCACCAGCTTCGGATACTTCACGGATGACGCGGACAACGAGAAAGCGCTGCGCGAGATGGCGCGCGTCCTGGTGCCTGGCGGATACCTGCTTATCGATCACATGAACCGGCCGGCGGTCGAACGGGCGCGGGGAAAGGACTCCCGGGAGGATTCCGGCGTGACGATCCACCAGGAACGATGGATAGAGGGAAACCGGATACTGAAGCGGATCGAGGTGGAAACCGACGCTCACGGGAACGTGAGCATTACGGAAAACGTCCGCCTGTACGAGCCGGAGGAGATGACTGCCATGCTGGAAAGGAACGGATTCACCGGCGTCGCGCTCTTCGGCTCCTTCGACGGCGGGAAGCTGACGGACGAATCCGACCGCATGATTGCGGCGGCGGAGAGGAAGATGGAATGAGGCTCGCGATGTCCTGCCATCCGTCTCACGGCGGCTCGGGCGTTGCCGCGACCGAGCTGGCGATGGCGCTGGCCGAGCGGGGCCACGAGGTCCACCTGGTGGCCTGTGCGCGGCCGTTCCGCCTGCCGGAGGAAACGGATGTAATCTTCGACGAGGTGAACGTCACCGACTATCCGTTGTTCCGCTACCCTCCCCACGACCTGTCGCTGGCCAACCGGCTGGCGGGCATCACCAAGGAGCACGGCATCGAGGTGATCCACGCGCACTACGCGATTCCGCACGCGGTGGCGGCGCTTCTGGCCCAGAGCGTGGTCGGCGCGAAGCGGGTCGGCATCGTCACCACGCTGCACGGCACCGACATTACGCTCGTCGGAAGCCACCGGGACTTCTACGACCTGACCCGGCACGCGATGGTGAACTCAGACGCGGTCACCACGGTGTCCGCGTGGCTGCGCGACGAGACGGTGAAGCGGTTTTGCCTAGAGAAGGCGCCGGAGGTGATCCCCAACTTCGTGGACCCGAGAAAGCTGAACCCGGAGGGCCGGGTTCCCTACCCGGACGACGGCGAGCCGTTCCATCTGTCACACGCCAGCAACATGCGCCCGGTGAAGCGCGTCGCCGACATCATACGGGTGTTCGACCTGGTGCAGAAAGAGATCCCGGCACGGCTGACCATGCTGGGAGACGGCCCGGAGAAGGGGTGCGCCATGGAGCTGGTCGGCGAGCTGGACCTGTGCGACAGGGTGAGCTTCTGCGGGGTGACGGAGAACCTGTCGAAGCTTCTTCGGAAGTCGCATATGTATATGCTTCTGAGCGATCATGAGTCTTTCGGCCTTTCCGCACTGGAAGCGATGGCCTGCGGCACGCCGGCGGCCGCCACCTCGTGCGGCGGCATGCCGGAGGTGGTGACGGACGGCGTCACCGGACTGCTGTGCCGGGTCGGCGATATCGAGGGAACGGCGCGCCGGATCGTCGCGGCCCTGAAGGACCGGAAGGCCTGGGAGAAGATGAGCCACACGGCCTCGGCCGAGGCCAGGGAACGCTTCGGCGCGGAAACGGTCGTACCGCTCTACGAGAAGCTCTACGAAAGGGTGAAACGATGATATTCGAGCAGATACGGACCGGCGGCGACCGAAACTTCGCGTACCTGGTGGGCGACGGGAAGACGAACCGGGCGGCCGTGGTGGACCCGTCGAACGTTCCTGCCCTGGTGCTGGAGCGAGCGAAGGAACACGGCCTGGAAGTGAAATACCTGATTAACACTCACGGTCACTACGATCACACGGACGGCAATTCGCACGTTCGGTCGAAGACGGGCGCGGAGCTCGTCGCGTGCGGGGCCGCGGACGGCGAGACATTCTCTCTCGGGGACGTCGAGCTGAAGATCATCCACACCCCGGGCCACACCACGGACGGCATATGCATACTGGTGTCCGCGCCGGGGGAGTCGGGGAAGCTGATGACGGGAGACACGCTGTTCGTCGGCAAGGTCGGCGGCACCGGCTACGGAGACGACGCCCGGGCGGAGTACGATTCCCTTCACGACAAGCTGATGACCCTTCCGGACGAGACCGAGGTCTGGCCCGGCCATGACTACGGCGTGGCGCCCAGTTCCACCATCGGCAACGAGAAGGCGACCAATCCGTTTATTCTTCGGGAGTCCTTCGAGGACTTCGTGGACCTGAAGCGCAACTGGCCCGCCTACAAGCAGGAGCACGGGATAGCGTAACGCTACCTCCCCGGCCCCCGCCCGTTTCTCGATGAGTCGTCCGGTGCCACCGCGGGCGCGCCGCCGACACGAGGACCTGTCTGCTCCACCCTCTTTCCCAGCTGACCGAGCAGGAACCACGCGAGCGTCATGAGAGCTATGCCCATGAGGGTCACCAGGATGAAGACCGCCTTGGTCATGCGCGACCCGAGGCGCTCCGCGTCGGAGGAGCCGGTACCGTATCCAATCGAGGTGGCTATGGCGAGGATCTTCTTGTGCTCTTCGGGAGTCAGGCCCTTGGACTTGAGAAGACCTATCAGGTCCTTCTTGGCGTCGGCTTCTGATTTTGCCTTGTCTTCGTCCATCTGCAGTCCCTCAGCTGCTGCTCACGGCTTCCGCACGGAGCGCTTCAGTAAGGGCGCGATACAGCTCCTCGCCGTCCTCCGACGCGTCGATCCTGTCATGCACATCCTTCCGAAGGGCACAGCGGGCCAGCGCGGCCAGGATCTGCACCTGCATGCCCTCTTCCTCCTCCGGCGTCAGTATCATGAAGATGCAGCGCGCGGGAACGCCGTCCGGAGCATCCCAGTCCATGCCGGTCTTCGATCTGCCGAACGCGATGATGGGAGTATCGAGATCCTTCAGCCGCGCGTGCGGAACCGCGATGCCGCTCCCCAGACCGGTACCCATTATCTCCTCCCGGGCGCGGACGGCGGATATCAGCTCATCCGCTCCGACCGCCGACGAGTTCTCCGCAACGGTCCTGCACAGCTCCTCGATCGCGTCCCGCCGGGTGCTGGCGGCGAGGTCGGCAATGCACGCCTCCCTCATCAGGAAGCGGGCCACGTCGAGCGCACCGCGCCTCCGGATGGACCAGGCCAGGAGCGGCCCGACCAGCACCGAAGAGAACAGTGCCGCGAACACGATGGCCACGAACATGCTCTTCGACACCAGCCCGAGCTCGAGGGCGAGCATGCCGACGATGATCTCCATCGCGCCGCCGGGTATGTGGGCGATGCCGAGGGAGAAGGAATCCGCGCGGGAGAACCGGGCAAACAGCCCCCCGGCCCAGGCGCCGACGAACTTGCCGACGATCGCCACCGCGGTGAATACCGCAACGACGGATATGCTGAGATTGTTCAGGAAGTCTATCTTCAGTCCTATCGACGCGAAGAAGACCGGCACGAATATCGCGTGGATCATCTGGGACATGGTGCCGCGGGTGCGCTCCGATATCTCCTTGGTATTCCCGGCCATGATGCCCGCGAGAAAGAACCCGAGTATCGCGTGAATGCCTATCCACTGCGCGATGGCTCCAGATAGCATCCCCAGACAGGATATGAACGTGAGCACGGACGCCGGGTACGGGAGGGAAGACGTCTTGAGCCACCTGGTGATGCGGCCGACGACGCCGCTTCCCACCGTGAGACACAGCGTGCCGAACGTCATGATCCCCAGGAACACGAGAGCCGCCGCCCCGACCCCGCCCCCGCCGCGGCCCGCGAATCCGATAACGAAGGTGAAGAGGAGCCAGCCCAGCACGTCGTTCACGACGAACGCCGACAGCGTCGTGAGTCCCAGATCGCTCTTCAGGATCTCCAGATCGTGGAGGATCTTGGCGATCACCGGAATCGCGCTGATCGCCGCCGCAATCGACACGAAAAGCGTGAAGGTCAACCGGGTCGCGTTCTGCCCCCACAGGTCCTGCGGAAGCCACCAGAAAACGACGCATCCCATTATGATGGGGATGAACACCCCTACCGTGCCGATCGTAACGGAGGCCTTTCCCTGCTTCCATACGGTCGATATGTTTATCTCGAAGCCGGTGGCGAGAAGCAGAAACAGCACCCCGAACCAGGATACCGTCTCGAGCATGGTCGTCTGAACCGCGATGTCCGGAAAGAGGGCCTGGTGCAGCCCGGGAAGGGCCCGGCCGAACAGCGTCGGCCCCAGCAGTATCCCGGTCACCACCTCTCCCGCCAGCGCCGGATACCCCCATCTCCGGCACAGCCCTCCCAGCAGCTTCGCCACGGTGAGCAGGACGAAGAGCTGGAGAAGAAAGAGGAGTATGTGCTCTTCGTTCAGGTAATGTTCCATGGGCCCATTATCCTTACGAACGCAACGGTTGGCAAGCGCGCGGGAGCGGCCATTCTTCCTTGCCGGGCGCGGAAGAATCTGGTATCAAGTGCGTTATGGGATTCACTGATACGGTCGCCGAGCTCATCGATCTCCTGCTCGAAAACGAGAAGACGAAGATCCTCAACCTGACCATCGGGTACCGGAAGGGGCGGCTCCGCGCGTTTCTGATCCCGAGGTGGATCCGGCTGCCGGTGAATTACGTCGAGCATCTGGGCGACCCGGACAAGACGATCAAGCCGGGCCATTCGGACATGACCGGGCTTATCATTACGGTGGACCGGGACATATACGAGTTCTCGACGGCGGAGAACGTCTCCGAGGCGCTGTCGTACGTGAGCAGCTCCAGGGACGATCTGGCATTCTTCTACGACCGTTTGTCCGCCGGCATCAAGGATGCCGATGAACGTTTCGAGGCGCGGTTCCCCGGCCTTCCGGAACAGGTCGACGGCCTCTGGCGACGCGGGATCGAGAACGGGTTCGTCCGGGAGGAGTGCCTGTGCGGGCTGGAAACTAAGACGTTCCTGGACGGGCTGATCGTCGTCCAGCTCAACGAGACCCGGAAGTCCATCGTGAGCAACAAGAGGGTGGAGAAGCGAAAGAAGGGTGATGAGGAGTGCCCGTACTGCATCCAGGAGGAGGGACGGGAGGACATGCCGTGGAACGGCTACGTGATATCGGCGAACCCTTATCCCTACAGCGATCACCATATCATCCTTGCCAACCCGGAACACGTATATCAGTACGTGGACCGGGACGCGCTGCAGGTGGCGGTCGATTTCGTAACGAGCGCACCGGAGTACCTGGTGGGATATAACGGCCCGCCCGGGACCACCATTCTCGGGCACATGCATTTCCAGGCGGCCACGCGCACCCTTCCCGCGGAGAAAGCGCGGATCGAGACGCTGGCATCCGACGGGGACCTGTTCGTCGGCGAGCTTTCGGATTTCCCGAGCCGCATATTTGTGGTAGAAAAAGAAGTCAATCTGAGCTGAAGAAGGAGGAGTTATGGCGGACGCATCCATATCACCCGACGGCGAACGGTACGAATTTCCAGACGAGGCGGCGGATGCCGCCGAGGTGAAGGAGCTGGAGAGAATCACCGAGGAACAGCGGGCGATGGGCCGGGAGATCGTGGCCGTTCAGGGTCTCGGATTCGTCGGGTGCGTGATGGCGGCGATCGTCGCCGACGCCGTCGGCGAGGACGGCAAGCCGGCGTACTTCGTGCACGGCCAGCAGCGCGTTTCGGCGCGGTCGTACTGGAAGGTCCCGTTCATGAATACGGGCGTCCCGCCGGTGGAGGCAACGGACCCCGAGATCGCCGAGATATTCCCGCGCACCGTCAACGAGAAGAAGACGCTGCGGGCCACGTGGCACAACCGGGCGTTCGAGCTTGCGGACATCGTCGTCGTGGACATCCAGCTCGACGCGACCAAGCCGGAGTTCGGCAACGCCGCGAAGGGGTATTGCGACACTTCGGCTTTCGAGAGCGCGATGCGTACCCTGGGACAGCATATACGGCCCGACGGGCTGGTGCTGGTGGAGACCACGGTACCGCCCGGCACCTGCGAGCACATCGTGAAGCCGATACTGGAGGAGGAGTTCGGAAAGCGCGGGATCGACGTCAAAGAGAACCCGCCGCAGATCGCGCACTCGTACGAGCGGGTGATGCCCGGCAACCAGTACGTCAGCTCAATCCGCGACTTCTGGCGGACGTACTCCGCGCTGGACAGCACCAGCATGGCGAAGGCGAGGAAATTCCTTGAGACGGTGCTCAATTACAGGGAGTTCCCCATCTACCAACTCGGCACGACGAACGCGTCGGAGATCGCCAAGACGATGGAGAACACGTTCCGCGCCGCCAACATCGCGCTCATCCACGAGTGGGCGCTCTTCGCGGAGGACGTGGGGGTGAACCTGTTCGAGGTGGTGAAGTCCATACGGGTCCGGCCCACTCACTGCAACATGATGAATCCCGGCTTCGGCGTGGGCGGCTACTGCCTGACGAAGGACCCGGTGCTGGCGAACTGGGCGTCGCTCGACGTGTTCAAGCGGGACGAGGGCCTGCCCATCGCAATCCAGGCGGTGAATATCAACGACACCATGCCGCTGCATTCGGTGAAGCTCACCAGGGAGGCGCTCGGCGGGAGCCTCGCGGGCAAGCGGGTGCACATCCTGGGCGTCTCGTACCTGAAGGACGTCGGCGATACCCGTCACTCCCCTACCGAGACGTACTGGAACGCGATCGTGAAGGAGGGTGCCGAGGCGTCGTGCCACGACCCGCTGGTGAAGGTGTGGCCGGAGGTGGCGGACGCCAACGTAGAAAAGGACCTGATGGGTTCGCTGAAGGGCGCGGACGCCGTCGTCTTCACGGTCGGCCACCGGGAGTACGCCGGGCTGGACCCGGCCGAAGTGGTGAAGGCCACCGGCAAGACCCCGGCGATCGTGGACACCCAGAACCTTCTAACGGACGAGGAAATCAAAGGTTACCTGAAGCTGGGGTGCGAGGTGCGCGGCGTGGGCAAGGGGCATATACCGGCGCTCAAGGAATCGCTCGCGTAATATCGCGGGAGCGGGAGGCACCTTCGCTCATTCTCGGCTCGTATAAGGAACGGGCTCGCCTCCCCCTCGACGGGGCTCGGGGCCTGAGCTTGCCGAAGGGCGAGGCAGGGTTTGCCCGGCCGGTGAAAGGTCCGCCTGTCGGCGGACAGCCGGTCAAACCCAGAACCCGCTCAGGAGCCTCCCGCTCCCGCTAGTCGCCCTTCAGAATTCTGTCGGCGAGCTCGCGGTCCGCGCCTTCGGTGTCGAGGCCGGCGTACTTCGCCAGCGCCGCCCGATCACCCTCCTTTTCAATGAAAGCGGCGACCTCGGCGTCCGAAGGGAACATCTCTCCCGATTCGTCCGTCGCACGGAAGCGCAGCGCGGCGGCAACGGCTCTCATCGTATTCACCGGCTCGACGCCGGCGGCGATCTGGAACCGGAGCGCCCCGAAGAGCCGGTCGTCCGGCGCGAGCTTTCTCGGAAGGTCCCGGCCGACCCGGTAGACGGAATCACCCAGCGCCCGATTGCGGAACCGGCGGGCGAGGTCGAGGATATGTCCCTCCATTTCGTCTTCCGTCCATTCGTCCCGGTACGTCGAGAGCAGCGCCCGGCCCGACTCTCTCATCGCGCCCAGTGCCGTCTCGCGCGGAGTATCGGATTCCATCGCCTGCCAGATGAGGTCGTGCCCCTCGAGGAACCCCAGGTACGCGCAGGCGGCGTGGCCGAGATTGTGCACGAAGAGTTTCCGGTCCACGTACGCCTTGAAGTTGTCCCTGGTGACCAGCCCCTCGACGTCCGGCGGGGGGAGAACGAAGCCCTGCCGGTCCGCGACTATCCGGTTGTACGCCTCCGCCCAGACCAGCGTGGGATCCTCCTTCACGACGTCGTCCGGCATGATGGGAACCATCTTCCCTATGCTGGTCTCGATCAGTCCGACGGAACGGTCTTCCGTCAAACGCTCCCTCACGAAGTCGGCGGCGTTCCGAAGGTTCTCGCAGAGCAGTATGTCTATCGGCCTGCCGTCGCGGGCCGCCAGCCCGCGGGAGAGCGGCTCTATCAGCGCCTCGAGCGCGCCGGCTCCCACCGCGGTTGCGGCCATATCGGCGCGGGCGATCTCCGCGACAACCGCGTCCGTGTCGGCCGCGTCCACCCCCCGGACATTTTCGACCCAGAACTCGTCCGGGATCTCGTCCTTCACCACCACCCGGTAGCGTCCCTCGGCGTTGAGCGCCCGTATCACGCGGGTGTCCACGTCCACGAAGACCACTTCGTATCCGGCCCGGGCGAAGAGCGCGCCGCAGAGGGACCTTCCTATCTTCCCGGCCCCGAACTGCAGAAACACGCTCATAGCTCACCGGCGAGAAGGCGTCTCTCGAATTCCGCGGACCAGTTCTTTCCCCCGGTGATGTCCGCGAAGGGCTTCAGCGGCGCGTCCACCCCGCTGTACACGACGATCTTCCCCGGATAGGTCCCCGCGCCGCACGCCTCCAGTGCCTCTCTTCCGGTATCGAACCCGCCCACCGCCGCTACGACCGGAGACACGTCCACCGTCCCCTCCACGATCCGGGAGAGGGCGCTATCCATCGCGGGGGTGTCGAGCCCGCTGAAACCGACGATCCGGAGCCGCCGCGACGTGATCGTTCCCGCGTCCAGCGGAAGGATCGCGCCCTTCATCCCGGCGAAGCAGTTCACCACCGCGCCTTTCGCGAGGAACGGCACGCATCCCCTCACCGCCTCCAGCGCCGGGCACAGGATGACCAGGTAATCGATCTCGCCCCCGGACAGGTAGTCGGCCGGCGAGCCGCCGCGCCCGTCCACCACGTCGAATCGGAGCCCGTTGGGCGCCCCCTCGCCGAGCCGCCGGAGCGCCGCGAGGCGTCCCTCGTCCACGTCGGTGCAGACGATCCGTCGCGGCATCGCGACCGTATTTCCCAGCAGCCACAGCACGAACATCTGCCCCATCGGTCCGCCCGCGCCGAGCAGCAGCACGGTGTCGCCCGCGATGGGCGAGTATCCGGGCCGAGCCCGGTAGCACCGGGCGATGTCCGGTTCCGTTCCGCCGAGCACGATGTGTCCCTGATAGTGCACCGCCCCGACGTCGATCGGGAGCTCTTCCCCTCCCGCGGATTCACTGATTACGCAGAGGGTGCCGTTCTTGTCGAGAAGGCCGGACGCCTGTGCGAAAAGATCCGCCCCCGGATTACCGGCGATGATGATGTCATCAAACGGCCCGTCCTCAAGCGCGGCGTCCGCCGACGTCACGACCGTGCCGCGCGAGGAGAGGGCCTCCGCGACATCTCCGAAGTCTTCACCAACCACGGTGACGCGCTCCGGGACGCCTTCGTCATCCGTGAATCCCCACCGGACGCTCCCCGCCGACGGGGCCGCAAGAAGCAGCATCCTCCCGCCGCGCCGGGAAGCGGCACGGAACCCTATCGAACAGGACTTCTCCACGCAGCCGAGCGGCTCGGCGAGGGGAAAGCTGAAGAACCCGTACTTCCCGATCGCCTCCTCCTCGACGCGAAGAAGCTGTCCGCAGAATTCCTCGGGAACGGTCCGGTACCGGACGAAGCCGCCGGGAATCCCGTAGCCGAACGCCCGGCCGTCGCCCAGGTCCGGCTGTATCACGTATATCTCGCCCGGGTGGAACCGGTTCCGCATTTCCTCGCCCGCCTCGATGACGGTGCCGATCGACTCGTCGCCCAGTATCACCGGCTCCGCGGCCAGGTCACGCCCGGCCAGCCGCGGATGCTCGGCCCCCAGCTTTATCTCCTTGATGGCGGAGAAACAGACGGTGACGCACTCCTGACGGATCAGTACCTCCCGGGGACCAGGCTTCGGGACGGGAAGCTCCGCGAGCTTAAGTGAGTCGTAGCCTGTTCCGGTGAGATGCCACGCCCTGTTCGTGTCAGTCATCGTTCAGGGCTCGAGCGAAATAGTCCGCCCGGTGCGGTTCGACTCGAGCGCGGCGGAGAACAGCCGGTGGCTCTCGGCGGCCTCCTCCGGCGTCGCGCAGCGGAAGGGCTGTTTCATATCCTTCCCGTGGACCAGCTCGTCCAGGAACGCGGCGAGCATCTGGAGCATGCCGTCGGAGAACCCGAACTCGAATATGCTTCCGGTGATGGACGGGTACGGCGGCTTGTGCGGGAGGTCCAGCTCCTGCCAGCTCTGCTCCCCGCCCGGCCGGTAGTCCAGGAACCGTATCTGTTTCGGATTCTTCGTCGAGAACTCAGCCGACATCCGGGTGCCCATCACGCGGATGAACCATGTATTGCCTTCGCCCGGGGCGATCCGTTTGGTGGAGAGGATCATCGGGAACTCGCCGCCGTCCGGAGAGGACGCCTCGCACGCGAGGATGGCGTTGTCCCACGTCTCGCACGGGACCGTCCCTCCCTTTCCGTTCGGACGCTCCTTCATGATGTTGGATAAGAGCGCCCTCACATTCTTCGGCTTCCAGCCGAAGCGGAACGGCATGTGCACCACGTGCATGCCGAGGTCTCCCATGCTGCCGTACTCCCCGTTCATGTCTATCATCCGCTTCCAGTTCATCGCCTTGTCCGGATCGAGGTCGCTCGAGTGCCAGAAGCCCGCCTCCACCTCGATGATGCGGCCGAACCGCCCCTCGCCGACCCACCCGGTTATCATGCGGGAGCCGGGATGGAACGGGAACTCGGAAGAACACCTGACGAGAACGTTGCCTGCAGCGACCGCCTTCATAATGGCGTCACACGCCTTCATGTCTATGCCGAACGGCTTCTCCCCCAGAAGGTGCTTGCCGGCCCCGATGATGTCCGTGTACAGCCGCTCGTGAAGATTGTGGGGAACGGCGCAGTACACCGCCTCGACTGTGTCGCTGCCGATGAGTTCCTTGTAGTCGTTCGTCACCAGCTCGACGTCGGGCACGTTCTCGGAAAACCATGCCGCGGCGGCATCGTTCACGTCGCACACCGCGGTGATGCGCGGCACGAAATCCAGACCCGGAAGATGACACCAGCGCCCCGCCGCGCTGGCGAGCTCCCGGCCCATCAGCCCGCAGCCGATGATGCCGACATTCACGATGCGTTTAGAAGACATTCCAGCACCTCCTTTGCCTCGACAGATACCATCGACCAAGTGGGCTGGATCACTCGGATCGCCAGTCAGAATGCAGCGTGCATCATAGTTTCGTGAGGACGGATTTTCAATGCCCTTGAGGGACGGCTACTCCCAGATGTTGGAATGGGGCATGCGATACTGGACGGCCTCCGCGATGTGCTCCACCGCGATCTCCTCGCTCCCGTCCAGGTCGGCGATGGTCCTTCCCACCTTCAGTATCCTGGTGTAGGCCCGGGCCGATATGCCGAAGTCGTCGACCGCCTGTTTCAGGAGCGCGTCGGCGCCGTCCTTCAGCCGGCAGTATTTCTTGATCTGTTTCGCGGTCATGCGGGCGTTCATCGACGCGGGGCTCCTCCTGAACCGTTTCTCCTGAATCGCCCTGCACATGCCCACCCTGCTGCTGATACGTGCCGATTCCCTGCCCGCTCCCTCCGAGGCGAGCTCGCGGTACTTGAGGGGCGGCACCTCGATATGGATGTCAATCCGGTCCAGCATCGGCCCGGATATCCGGGACAGGTACCGCTGTATCTGCACCGGCGAGCAGTGACACTCCTTCTTCGGGTCGGTGTAGAACCCGCACGGGCAGGGGTTCATCGCGCACACCAGCATGACGTCCGACGGGTACGTCACCGTTCCCGCAGCGCGGGTGATGCTTATCTCGCCGTCCTCCAGCGGCTGCCGGAGCACCTCGAGCGTCTTACGGTTGAACTCGGGCAGCTCGTCCAGAAACAGAACGCCGTGATTCGCCAGGCTCAGCTCTCCGGGCCGCAGCTCGGACCCGCCGCCTACCAGCCCGACGTTGGTGATGGTGTGATGGGGCATCCGGAACGGCCTGGTCGAGAGGAGGCCCTGCCCCTTCCTGAGCTGGCCGGCAACGCTGTGGACCCGCGTCGTCTCCAGTGATTGCTCGAACGTGAGCGGCGGGAGCACGGAGGGAAGTCTCCTCGCGAGCATCGTCTTGCCGGATCCCGGGGGCCCTATCAGAAGAACATTGTGCCCGCCGGCCGCGGCCACCGTGAGCGCCCGCTTCACGTGCGCCTGTCCTTTCACGTCTCCGAAATCCAGCGCCTCGTCCAGCTCGACGGACTCCCGGTCCGTGCCGTCGGCCGCCTCGGCCGGCCTCAGGTCGAGGCTGCCGGCGAGAAAGCCGACCGCGTCCGTCACGTTGGATACCCCGTACACCGACACCCCTTCGACCACGGCCGCCTCGGACGCGTTCCCCTCCGGCACGATGACGGATTCGATCCCCGCCTCCCGCGCCGCGATCGTCATGGGAAGACAGCCCTTCACCGCCCTCACCGCGCCGTCCAGCGCCAGCTCCCCCACCAGCGCGACGCGGCCCGGTCTCTTCATTTCGATCTGCTCCGTGGCGACGAGGACGCCGACGGCCATCGGCAGGTCGTAGGCCGGGCCCTCCTTGCGTATGTCCGCGGGGGCCAGGTTCACGGTGATGCGCCGTGGCGGGAACGAGTACGAGCAGTTCGTCAGAGCGGATCTCACCCGGTCCCGGCTCTCCCGCACCGCCGCGTCCGGAAGGCCGACGATGACGGTGTTGGGCAGGCCGCGCGCGACGTCCACCTCGATCTCGAGCACCACGCCCTCGATTCCCAGAACGGCAAGGCTTTCCACTTTCGCCAGCATGGAGTGTCTCCTCTGTCGCGTGTCGGATGCCGGAACAATACTCCGGAGATTGTACGCAATGAATGCAGCCAGCCGCAAGTCAAATAACTGCGCCGTGGGGATTAGCCGCGGGCCCGGCGCCTCAGCGCCCCGGGCGTGGAACCCAGCACCCTCTTGAACATCTTGGACAGCGCGTATTCGCTGCTGATCCCGGCCAGCGGCGCGATGGCCTTGAGCGGAAGATCGGTCGTGAGAATCATCTCCCGGGCGTACTCCACGCGAAGCGCCCGCACGTCCTCCATTGGGGTCCGGCCAGACAGCTCCTTGTAGCGTCGGAGGAAGTGATACTTGCTCATTCCGGCGCGCCGCGCGAGATCGTCGAGTGAGACCGGCCGTGCGATCCGCTCGCGGACGAAGCTCCGCATCTTCGCGACGAGCGCGTCGTCTTTCGAGACGCACCCGTCCAGATAGAGCGCGAGAACCGCGCGGAAGATCGCGTCGCGGACCGCCGCGGTCGACCCGCGGGACGCCCCACGCCCGGCGTAGAGCCACTCCATGAGCACGCGCGCGCGCCCTTCCGTGTCCGTCGCCTGCAGCGGGACGCGCGACGTATCCAGATCCCAATCGAACCCGAGGAACAAAAGTCCGGCCGGCCTCGACGCGTCGGTTTTCTCTTCGTGGGGCACCCCGGCCGGATACAGAAACATGTCCCCGGGCTCCCCGGAGAGCGTCTGTCCGCGTATCCGCACCTGGAAGCGGCCCTCTTCCACGACGATGAGTTCGTGAAAGTCGCGGTGAAGGTGCGACTTCATCCCCCAGCCGGGGTCGGGCAGCACCCGCCCGACATGGAGCAGGTGTGCGGTCCCGAGCCGCCGCGTCGCAATTTCGGATAAGAATTTCGCAAGCTCTGCCATTTACCTCATCCTTTCCAACCGTATCCTACTGTATCAAAAGGGAATATCAAGCCTCGGATGGGCTGCGCCTGTTTCGAGAACCGCAATACCATTGGGGAGGATTCGCTATGGCCGGCAATGGGACGATACGGCTCGGGTTCGTAGGCGTGGGAAGCATGGGTCAGTGCGCGCACCTGAAGCACTACGCGGTGCTTCCGGACTGTGAGGTAGTCGCCGTCGCCGAGCTGCGGGAGGATACCGCCCGCAGGGTCGCCGCGCGGTATCGCGTTCCCTCGGTGTACCGCGACCATCGCGAGATGCTCGAGAAGGAGGACCTGGACGGGATAGTCGCCGTTCAGCAGTTCAGAAACCACGGCACGCTGGTCCCGGAGCTCTTCCGCGCGGGAGTCCCGGTGCTCACGGAGAAGCCGCTGGCCGGATCGATCGAGGCCGGCGAGAAGATCCTCCAGGCGCTGAAGACGAGCGGCGCGCGCCACCTGGTCGGCTACAACAAGCGAAGCGACCCGGGAACGATGCGCGCCGTGGAGGAGATCGCGCGACTGAAGAAGTCGGGCGAGCTCGGGGCGATGACGTACGTGCGCATCCTGATGCCCGCCGGGGACTGGCAGGCGGGCGCGTTCACCGACCTGATCCGGGGAGACGATCCCCCGCCGGAGCTGGAATCCGATCCGGAACCTTCCGACATGGATCAGAAATCGGCGAATGACTATTTCAAGTTCGTCAATTATTATATACACCAGGTGAATCTGATGCGGCACCTTCTCGGAGAGCCGTACCGGGTGAGCTACGCGGACCCGTCCGGCATCGTGATGTCGGTGCTCGGCGACGGCGGCGTGCCGGGAACGATCGAGATGTCGCCGTACCGGACGACGATCGCCTGGCAGGAGTCGGCACTCGTCGCGTTCGAAAACGGATACGTGAGGCTGGAGCTTCCGGCGCCGATGGCCTCGAACCGGCCCGGCCGCGTGGAGATCCTGCGCGACCCCGGCGACGGACGGGAACCGGAAACGGTGGTCCCGCAGCTGCCGTGGAGGGATTCGATGCGCCAGCAGGCGATGAACTTCCTGCAGGCGGTACGGGGCGAGCCGACCCCGCTGTGCGAGGCGGACGAGGCCCTCGAAGACCTCCGGATAGCCCGGGAGTATCTGCGGCTCTGGAAAGGAATGCAGGAGTGATGCGATGCCTCTGAAATGGAGAAAGGTGCGCCTCACGGACGAGCGTTACGAATCCGCCGGCGTGTTCGACGTCAACGGCGACGGCGTCCCCGACATCGTCTCGGGTGCGTACTGGTACGAAGGCCCCGATTTCAAGAAACGCCATTTCATCGGAGACGTCCGCCAGGAAGGGGAATACTACGACGACTTCTCCACCATCCCGATGGACGTGAACGGGGACGGCCGGATCGACTTCGTCACCGGCGGCTGGTGGGGCAACACGCTGCGATGGAGGGAGAACCCGGGCGACTGCGACTCGCTGTGGCCGGAGCACGTGATCGCCGAGACGGGAAACGTGGAGACGACTCGCGCGTGGGACGTGGACGGGGACGGGGTGCTCGAGATCGTGCCGAACACGCCGAACGGTCCGCTGGTGGTGTACAAGCTGGACACGGACGACGCCGGTCGCGGCACCGGCAGCTTTACCGCCCACGAGATATTCTTCTCCAACCAGGGACACGGGCTCGGGTTCGGAGACGTGTCGGGCAGCGGGCGGGGCGATTTCGTCCTCCACAACGGATGGCTCCAGTCACCGAAGGACGGTCTGGACGGCGAGTGGACATTCCGCGAGGAGTTCGACCTGGGCTCCGCCAGCGTGCCCATCATCGTCGCCGACGTCAACGGAGACGGTATGAGTGACCTCATCGTCGGCCAGGCGCACGACTACGGTCTGGCCTGGTGGGAGCAGCGGATGAACGAATACGGCAGGACCTGGGTGAAACACCCGATAGACCCCTCGAACTCCCAGTATCACGACATGCACTGGGTGGATATCGACGGCGACGGCACGTGCGAGCTGGTGACGGGTAAGCGGTACCGGGCCCACTGCGGCAAGGATCCCGGCTCCGACGACGACCTGGGCATCTACTACTTCAAGTGGATCGGCGACGGGTTCTCGAAGCAGGTTATCGACCACGGGCCGGCGGGGCGGGCGTCCGGCTGCGGCATCCACTTCAGCGTCGCGGATCTCACCGGAAACGGCCTTCCGGACATCGTCGCCCCGGGGAAGGACGGCCTGGACGTATTCTACAACGAAGGTACGTGAGCCAGCAGGCGGCGCAGGGAACAGATTCGAGCGGGTTCGAGATTCGCTACCGAGGCATCCTCATCGGCGTCTTGTCCACCGCGTACCGCTCAGCGCCCCGGTACTTGTACGGCCTGAGGTTGTAGTACACCGAGCGGTACATGTTCCCGTAACCGTTCTCCAGATCCGATATGATTCT
>Ga0315555_1001665_pt1 | contig 15944 bp, 18 predicted proteins | sample SalMarSW160380MG_FD_202113 | JGI IMG/M metagenome (GOLD analysis project Ga0315555, IMG submission 202113) | Salt marsh sediment microbial communities from the Plum Island Ecosystem LTER, Massachusetts, United States - Salt Marsh Sediment SW1603-80 ... | reverse complement strand
AGTGAAAAAATCGCTTGAAGAGATATCCGTACCGGCGGAGATGATACCGCAGCTGGCGGAGGTTATCGATAAATCCCATGCGGGAGGCGTAGTGTTCTGGAGCGGTGAAGGCAAATACCTGGTCATATCTCCGTTCCCGATTGCCGAAAAATCACTGGTTCGAGGATTCTCCACCGAGATACTGTCCTCGCTTCTGGAAAAGGACTACCTGATTGGTATCGTGCTAGTACGCCTGGGAGCGTATGCGGTCGGCGTGTGCCGCGGTGAGACAATTATCAGCAGCAAGATCGGTACCGGCAACATCCACGGACGTCATAAGAAAGGCGGTTCATCAGCCCACCGCTTCGAACGGCACCGCGATAAGCAGATAGAGTACTTCTTTACCCGTGTCTGCCAGCGTGCCCGTGAGCACCTGGAACCTCATGTAAAATCGCTGGAATACCTGGTTTATGGTGGCGCACGTACGACAATCAGGGACCTTAATAAACAGTGTTCTTTTCTGGAAAGACTGGACACCCCAACGCTGCCGCCATTGCTGGATATTCCCGAGCCGCGCCAGGTAGTCCTGAAAATTGCTCTGGACCGCATCTGGTCGAGTACGGTATACGAATGGCGTGAAGAAGACTGAGATTATCCGGACATCATGGTTTTTAGCTGTTCGATTGCCGGTGGCAGTACTTCGCCGATAGCCTCGGTAAAGCGCAGGTGAGTTTCCTTATCATAAGGCGTTTCGCCCTGGTTGATAATTACCAGCTTCGCCCCTACCTGCAACGCTACGCGGGGCATATCGGCGGCGGGGTAAACCACCAGGCTGGAGCCGACAACGAGAAAAATGTCGCACATCTTCGAATGCTCGTAGGACTCGCGGAGGTCTTTCTCGGGCAAAGACATTCCGAAATTGACCACGGTGGAGACGACTTTGCCACCACAGAGCGGGCATTCGCTTTCGCCCTCGATGCGGTCCATCTTAAACTCACACCGCTCACAGCGTACCTTGGTCATATTCCCGTGGAGCTCCGCCAGCAGTTCCGGTTTTATTCCCGATTTCAAATGCAGATTGTCTACGTTCTGCGAGATAAGGAATTCCATTTTACCCAGATTTTGAAGCTCGGTGATAGCATTATGGCCGCTGTTGGGTTCAACCCCGGTGAAATCCTGCTTAGGGGTGGAAAGCCCCTTATCCCGCCTGGTCCACAGCCCGTCAGGCCCGCGGAAGTCACGGAGTCCGGACTCGGTGCTGATACCGGCACCGGTAAACGCAACAAGATATTTCGACTTGTATATCCACTGTGCTAACGTGGCGATTCTCTCATCTAGATCGGATGTCATCTGAGCAACTCTCCCTTACTGGTTTAGCTTTTTGAGCGCCTGCTGGAACATCGTCCGGTGGTGCTTCTCCCGCTCGAAAGCCAGGCGGAAAGACTCGGCCGCTTCCTGTCTGCCTTCAGCTTCCGCCTCCTTGATGAATTTAGGGTACATGGAAATAATCTGCAGGTTCTCTCCTTCCGCGGCTTCTTTCAGGTTCTCCTTGGTTATTTTGATAACACCCATGGTCTTTAGATGGTTCAAGGCGTGTACCACTTCGGCGCCAGCCGCCTCGCGGAATAACTGGGCTATCTCCACATATCCCTCTTCGATAGCTTTATGAGCATAAGCAAGATATTCAATATTGGTCTGACTTTCATCTGCAAATGCTATTTTCAGGTTCTCATCTGTCTTGGTCATCAGATACCTCCTGAAAGTTGGCTCATTATTTATTATATATATACAGTTTAGTTATCTCAGACAAACAGGCTGCCGATTTGATAAATCAGGGTCGCGACCAGCCAGCCCAGCACCAGTGTATAACCAAACGCAAAGAAAGTCCACTTCCATGAACCGGTTTCTTTTCTGATTATACCCAGTGTAGCCACACAGGGTATATAAAGCAGTACCATTGCCATAAAGGCGAAAGCAATAAGGGGCGTCCAGCCGAGTTGCGCACTCAGCACCGCTCCGAAACCCGCCGCTCCCTCGGCACCGGCAAAGAGCGTGCCGAAAGTACCGACTACCGTCTCTTTAGCCAGAACGCCGAATATCAGGGCCACGGCTGCCTGCCACTGCCCGAATCCTGCCGGAGAGAAAACCGGGGCAATCGCCCGTCCGATACTCTCCAAAACATCAAAGTAATTTAAAAACCAGATAATTATCACCGCACCGAAAATCAACGTACCCGCCCGGGTAAGGAAGGCTTTACCATGCTCCCAGGCATGCGCCAGAACTCCTGTAATCGTCGGGAGACGATAGGGAGGCAACTCCATAACAAAGTGTCCGCTTTCACCGGGCAGCAGCTTCTTACGGAAGAGCCAGGCGAGAAGAATCGCCAGGATAACGCCGATGGCATACATCGCAAAGACAACCAGTCCCTGGTAGGCGGTAAAAAAAGCGGCGGCTAGAAATACATAGATGGGAAGCCTGCCACCGCAGGACATCAGGGGCGTAACCAGAATAGTAGCCAGTCTGTCTTTAGGATTCTCGATAGTACGGCTGGACATTATCGCCGCGACAGTGCACCCGAAGCCCAGCATCAAGGTAACGAAAGAACGCCCGTGCAGGCCGAGTCGGTGCATCAACCGATCCATAACGAAAGCCGCCCGCGCCAGGTAGCCGGTATCTTCGAGGACGGACATGGCGATATACAGCAAGAAGATAATCGGGATGAAGGAAAGCACCGCGCCGACACCGCCGATAATCCCATCGGAAAGCAGCGAACTCAGCCATGCCGGTGATATCACCGCCGCCTGTCCCGCCAGCCAGTCCATTCCCTGGGTTATCCAGTTTATTAAAGGGGTGGATGCGGAAAAAGTGAACTGGAAGACACCGAAAAGGATAAGCAGGAAAAGGGGAATGCCCAGCCAGCGATTCAACATCAGGCGGTCGATGCGGTCGGTCACAGTCACCTTTTCTACCAGCGGCTTTTCGAGGACGTCCTTCATCAACCCGCTGATGAAGCCGTACCTGGCATCGGCAATCATCGTCTCGGCATCATCACCGTGAATTCTCCGCAGATGCGCCAGGCTTTCATCTCTGGTCTTGATTAATTCGTTATAATCCACCGTTACGCCTGCCCGACCTTTTGCTCAATCTCTTTATCCTCTTCCAATAATTTCACCGCCAGCCACCGGGGAGAGTAGCTACCGGCCAGAGCACTGCCGGATATTGACTTTTCCAGCTTCTCAATCTCTTCCTCGACATCATGACCATAGTGCAGGTTTATACCCTTCACCCGAATGCTGCCCTCGGCGGCATCGATAATGGTCTGCAACAGCTCCTCAGTTCCCTGATTCCGCGCGGCTACCATCGGTACGACCGGTGCCCCCAGAAGCTCGGAGAGTCCGGCAACATCAATACGATAGTTCCTCGACTCCGCCACATCCATCATATTGAGAGCGATGACCAGACTGGTCTTCATTTCCAGTAATTGCACGGTCAGATAGAGGTTTCTTTCCAGACTGGAAGCGTCAACAACGTCAACGACGACATCGGGTTTCTCATCGACGATATAGTTCCTGGCTATCACCTCATCCAGCGAATAGGCGGTCAGGCTGTAGACACCGGGAAGGTCGACAACCTTGATGTTGCGTTTTTTAAAAGTAAGATTTCCTTCTTTTTTCTCAACCGTTACTCCCGGCCAGTTACCTACCCGCTGCCTGGTACCGGTCATATTATTGAAAACGGTGGTTTTTCCCGAATTGGGATTGCCCGCCAGGGCTATAGTCAGTCTCTTCTTTTCCATACGATACGATTATATGTAGGCAACCAGTATTTTGGCGGCAACGCCGTGTCCCAGAGCCATCCGGGAGCCACGCACCTCAATAACGACCTGACCGGGCCGGCCGCTGCTGATGACTTTTAATTTAACTCCCGGGGTCAGTCCCATATCGGCCAGTCTTCTCTGTAAACCCCATCCGGCTCCGAGGGCTATCACGGTAACCGTTTCACCGGCTTTAGCCCGGCTTAACATTCCCTGAGTTAATTCAACCTGAATATTGGCAGCTTCTTCTCTCCGCAAGGCAAGGTCATACCCTTTTATCCTGATTTCCACCGGGTCTCCCAACGGAGCCACCCTCTGCATTTCAACTTCAGCGCCGGCCACCACTCCCATATCAAGCAGACGCCGTCGTATGCCTTTACCGCCGCCGACTTTTACAATCATCGCTTTTTCGCGGGGTACCAGTTCGCCCAACGATTTCACCATCATCTGTACAATCCCTCAAGATATATTATAGCAAAGCCCACGATGAAAAGTCAAGGTATTCCTAATAATATTATTAGAATACCCTTGATAATATCTTGACATATCCTAATTTTTCTTTTATAATTAATAAATGAGGAGCGTATTTTGAGCCAGCGTACAACAGAGGAGTATTTAGAGTCTATCGGCACTTTGGAAGAATCGGAAAATCCGGTCAGTACCACGTCTATAGCGCAAAGCATGGGAATCTCGCTAGCATCCGTCAGCGAAATGGTACGACGGTTATCCGAAAAGGGACTGGTAGAGTATACGCCGTACGGGGGCGCCAGATTAACCGATGAAGGCCAGAAACGCTATATCAGACTCACCCGACGGCATCGCCTCTGGGAGGTATTTCTTCACAAGCACCTCAATATCGGCTGGGAAGATGTTTATAGTGACGCCTGCGCCCTAGAACATACCACCTCCGACCTGGTGGAGGAAAAGCTGGCGGATTTTTTAGGCAATCCCGACGTCTGCCCTCATGGTAATCCCATACCGGGTAAGGATTTTAAGAATATCAAAAGTCCGGGAATAGTTCTATCCAGACTCGAACCCGGGCAGTCTGCCAGAATGCTGAGCGTCGTCAACGAGTATAATATCGAATTTCTCCGTTACCTTACCAGTCTGGGGATGATACCGGGGACGATATTTAAAGTACTCGAGAAATCACCCTATGACGGTACGTTGACTATAGAAATCAACGGAAAGACCAAAGCCACAGGTAAAGAGGCGGCCACGCTGATTATGGTAGAGCTAGTAAACGAATAATAATCACCCTATATATAGAGGATTCTAACTACCATATACCCGGCAACAGAGCCTTCCTTCCCGCGGGATAATCAGGAAAGTTTTTCCGATACCAAGCATGGTGCGCTCTCGCCCGGGGTACGAGGTTGGCGATGGCCCACACGGCAAAAGCCAGACCCGGCAGGGACCAGGTTGCCAGCGCCCACCCCAGCCAGATAACCACCTCGCCGAGATAATTCGGGCAGGACACCCAGCGGTAGAAACCGCGGAACGCTACCTTGTATCCCGACTCACCCGGCTCACGCAGACTCCTTAAAATACTGTCCGCCTGACGGTTGATGGCATATCCGGCTATAAACAATATCACCCCGATGATGAATCTGGGGTCGGTCAGCCATTCGTTGGCATAGCCCCCGGAAAACACGGAGATATAGCGGCCGTTGAGATAGCCGTTCATTACGTTGAAAAGCAAGCCGAAACTTACCACTGCCAGCGGCATACGCCGTTCTCTGCCGCGCAAACTGAAGGGATAAATAAAGGCACGGTGAAGGTAATGCGCTTCCCAAATAACGAGAAATACCACCGTGGCAGCAGAAAGGCTGCCGCCCCGAAAGAAGCATAAGCCGAAAACCACGGGAGACGCGGCTTCCATCAGCACCCAGCCCAGTTTATTCCCGACTGTATAGCCCCACCCGCCGCGTATATGACGACCGTAAGGGGCTACGACGAAGAACAGCAGAATAAAGACAACCGCCGCCAGGACGAACCAGCCTATCAGCAGGCCGTCGAAAATGACCGACTCGCTCATGCGGACTTCCCGCTTTCCTTGGTTGCGGAACCGGTAAGCTGACCGGTGTCTCTAAACCACTGTAAAGCATCCGTGATGGTTTCTCGTAAAGGACGGGGCTGATAGCCAAGTTCCCGGGAGGCTTTTTCGTGACTCATGTTCCGGTTACTGTTCAAAGCCTTGAGCGAGAAGCTGGTGTAAAGCGGGTTCTTCCCCGTTAATTTGCTTACTGCCGCCACCACGGGAACGCCCAGGCGGGCCAGCCATAGCGGAACGGTGAGACGCGGCGGCGGCGTACCGGTGATTTCTGAGATGATATCCGTAATGCCGCTTATGGATAGCCAGTGTCCGGAGAGGATATATCGCTCCCCGGAAGTCGCTTTCTTCTCGGCGGTGATAGCACCCTGAACGACGTCACGCACGTCCACCCAGTCATATCCCCCCGTCACCAGGGCCGGCAGCTTATGCTGCGCCATATCCAGCAATGCCCTGCCTAAATAGGAAGGCTCGTAATCATGAGGACCGATTATCGCCGTGGGATTTAAAATAACGGCGTCCAGCCCCTTCTCTATCCCGCGCCGGACCTCATTTTCGCCGAGGGCTTTGGAGCGGTTATATGGTGGGAAATCCGGTGAGTCAGTTAACGGACGCGATTCATCGACCGGTGCCGAAAGCGGCTTCTCCTGCAGAGCGTGGATGGAACTGAAATGAACGAGACGTTTGACACCGGCCCGAAGGCAGGCTTCGACCACGTTTCTCGTGCCGATAACGTTTATCGATTCCAGCTGTGGCCAGCCTCTCATCGACAGCGAAATGCAGGCAGCCAGGTGATAGACAATCTCAGCGTCACGGAATGCCCGATATAACGATTCAGGGTCACGAATATCACCCTTAACCAGTTCGGTATCGAGTCCATCAATCCCCCGGTTATGCACATGCACCAGGGAACGTACCGGGCGACCGCTATCGATTAAGGTGCGTACCAGGTTGGTTCCAATGTGCCCGCACGCGCCGGTAACTACAACTGTCATGTTCCACCAATTATAGCATCGATAACCGGCACATATCCATGTTGGAGAAATTAGTTATCCGTGATTATCTTGACGTAGATACGACGGTTCCTGGGTCCATCGAACTCACCGAAAAAAATCCCCTGCCATGTCCCCAGCACCAGCCTGCCCTCTTCGATGAACAGCGTTTCGGAATCGCCGATAAGCGTTGCCTTGATGTGCGCGGGTGAGTTTCCTTCACGGTGTCGGTATCCGTCATGCTGCGGCACCATGGCATCGAGTTGCGCGATGATGTCCTTAACGACATCAGGGTCGGCGTGCTCATTAACCATCACCCCGGCCGTGGTATGAGGTACGAAAATATAGCAGATACCGCTTTGGACACCGCTTTTAGCTACGATGTCATTCACCACCGAGGTGATATCCTGAAAATCCACCCTCGAAGATGTCTTTATGTCTACTTTATGAATCACAAAATCCTCCGTTTTTATATTCCCTATCCTACACCCGAATCGTCCTGCGGGCAAGATTTGCATGTTTTCTCTTGACCGCCAGGCTGAAACGGATTAAACTATATGCAGGAGAACTATCATGCCAATATACGAATATATATGTACGGAATGCGGTTGCCAGTTCGAGCAACTACGTCCGCTAAGTAAGGCCGATAATACGGCTGATTGCCCCAAATGCCAGAAGAAATCCAAGCCGAAAATGAGCACCTTCGCCTGTTTCAGCGCCACCCCCGGCGGTGTTCCCAAGACAATCGCCGGCACCGGGGGGAGTTCCTGCTCCAGCTGCAGCTCCGGTGATTGCAGCACCTGCGCATCGTAAACCGGTAAGAAACCCGGAGTGAAATTTGCCTTCTTTAAGGACCGGTATCGCCAACCTGCCGCTGCACGGCGGTAAAGCACCGCGGTGGCTCTTCGACCGCATGGTACCGCTGGCCCGCGAAATCACCATCGCTATCGTCGCCGATTACGGACCGGACGAGATGCTGCGCCGGCTTTCCCATCCCTACTGGTTCCAGGCTTTCGGGTGCGTCCTGGGCTTCGACTGGCATTCCAGCGGCGTGACGACTACCCTCTGCGGGGCTTTGAAAGAGGGCATCAGGGGAATCGAACGTGACCTGGGCCTTTTCGCTGCCGGAGGCAAGGGCAAGACCTCCCGTAAGACGCCTGCCGAGATTGAACAATGGGGAGAAAAAATCGGTATAGAACCCGCCCCTCTCGTCTACGCCAGCCGCATGTCAGCCAAGGTGGACAGCGCCGCTGTTCAGGACGGTTATCAGCTCTACCACTACAGCTTCCTCTTTACCGCCAGAGGCTCGTGGACGGTTATCCAGCAGGGTATGAACGAGTCCAACCGCTACGCCCGCCGCTACCACTGGCTGGGTGAAACGGTCGCCGATTTTGTCAATGAACCTCACGCGGCCATTTTATCCGAAACCAGAGGACAGACCCTCGACCTCACCGCCGGTGAAAGCCTGCCAGCGAGGACAACCATTACCGGTATTATTACCGGAGAACAGCCGGAAAAAGTCATTGCCGAACTTAAAAGGTTGAAAACGCTGGACCTGCCCGCCCGACATCAGATATATACCCGCGACCTCCACCCCGACAGCCTGAGCCGGATTATCCTGAGCACCTACGAACGCCAGCCCCAGGACTTCGAAAGGCTGCTGGGACTATCGGGGGTGGGAGCCAAGACGATACGCGCCCTGAGCCTGATTGCCGAGCTGGTCCACGGTGTCGAGCCCAGCTACCGCGACCCGGCCCGCTACAGCTTTGCCCACGGCGGCAAGGACGGCATCCCCTATCCGGTGGACAGGCAGACTTACGATAAAAGCATAGAGCTACTCTCCAGGGCAATCAACCGCACTAAAATCAGCCTGAGCGAGAAACAGCAGGCTTTCCGGAGGCTGGACCGACTGCGGATGCGATAAAAGTCGCAGACAACCTCTGCTGTCCGTCATACTCTTGAAACAGAGGTAAATACAGGACTTGATATTTACCCCAGTACTACAGCGGAGGTGGTGCCGTGAAGAGAAAGTCAATCCCGGGACTGATAATAATCGCCCTGGTCGTCGTCGCATTCCTGGTGGGCATATTTGTTTTCGGTCCTAAAAGTAGCAATGTCGAAGAATTAGAGGGCGTCGAGGTGAGAGAATATCAAGGTGAAAACCTTTCCTCTATCAACGATTTCCGTGAAAATTCAATTAAGGGACCCCAGTACGTAGAAATAGAGAATTATCAGTTACAGGTTACCGGGCTGGTGGAAAACCCGACCGAATATACCTATGATGATGCTATCGGAGACTTCGATAACTATAAGAAAGTGGTCAGGCTAAACTGCGTCGAAGGCTGGGCAGTGAACATACTCTGGGAAGGCATCCTGGTCAGAGATATCCTGGAAAAAGCCGGGCCCTTACCCGAAGCCAAGACAGTGATTTTTCACGCCTATGACGGCTATACGACCTCTTTCCCCATAGAATACGTCCTGGATAACGACATCATCATGGCCTACAAGATGAACGATGTCACCCTGCCGCCGGAAAGGGGCTACCCCTTCCAGCTGGTCGCCGAAAGCAAGTGGGGCTATAAATGGATTAAATGGATAACCCAGATTGAGCTTTCCGATGACGTTAACTACGAGGGCTACTGGGAGAGCCGCGGCTATTCCAACGAAGGCGACCTCGATAAGGGCTTCTTTAACTACAATATTTAATCGCTCAGGTTCCTGAGGACTCCATCCTGGCTCGCAGCTTCTCCGCGTTGCGCGGGGCGGCTATCCAGAATGAAACACCGGCCACGGCAAAAGACGCCAGGCTGATAATGAAAGCGGTAGAATAGCTGCCGGAGATATCGTAGATATAACCCCCCAGCCAGGGACCGAGAGCGCCGCCTATTCCCGTTCCCGTCAGCACCAGGGCGGATATCGCACCGATATTCCTGCCGTGAAAGATGTCAGCCAGGCCGACGAAGATAGTCGGCGAAAACAGCCCGGTGGCAAAACCGGAGACTGTAGCGTACATATACAGCAGCCATGGTTGGGAGTTATCCGTAACTGAAAGCAAAGCGACCATAGCACCGATAGACAGAACCGAAGCTATCGTAACCGTCTTTTCCCGACCGATAACATCGGATATCGAAGCGCAGAGTTGACCGCCGATAGAAGCTATCCCGAACAAGGCGAAAACCGAAGCCGCCAGGACGCTGGTATAACCGACATCAACCGCGAATTTTATCTGGTGGGCGATTACCAGGTAGTTACCCGTGCCCCAGTAGCAGAACTGTGAAAACACCAGCAGCCATAGATTGTGAGTCCTGACAGCTTTTCTCAGAGTCCAGTCACGGGTAGCAGTTTGCTCTATCTCATCTCCGTTACCATCCAACGAAGGTTCGTCCGTACCGTAAGGCTTTAATCCCTTATCCTCCGGGCGGTAATAAAACAATATCCAATACAACGGTAATAAAACAACCAGCAGGAGACCAGCCATGACATAGAAAGAGGGACGCCACCCCCAGTGACTAATAACCGTCTCCACGAGCATGCCATAGGCAAAACTCAAGCCACCGCCAATCTGGCCCAGGCCTATAGCCAGTCCGCGTTTTTTGGCAAACCAGTTCATCAGAGTCGGATTCAACGCGGGTGCGGCACAAAAAGCGGTGCCGATAGGCGCCAGGATACCGAAAAGCAGGTAAAAATGCCAGAGCTGACTGGCAAAAGCGCAGCAAAACGTCGCCAGAGAAAGGGTGAAAATACCGATGAAAACCACTTTCCGGGGTTTCCATCGGTCGACGAGGCTGCCAGCGACAGGCGCCGTTAGTCCGTAGACGAGGATATTCAGCGACAGCATGATAGCCGTAGCGCCGCGGTACCATTGGAACTCATCCAGAATCGGGTCGAAGAAGACGGAAAAAGCGTTTCTGATGCCGTAGGCCAGCATCATACCCACGACCATCAAACCAACGAGATACCAGCCGTAAAAAAACCGAGGACGTGAAATCATATAGAGACCTTTTCGTGAATACCTATATACAATACCACACCACGACTATTTATTCGAGCCTGAAACGATATAACCGCACTCAATACTGTTCTTTTTGACACCCCTGCCTTAAAGCTGGTAATCTGAAATAACTATTCTTGATGTTACCGGGGGTCGCCATCAACGACAGCGAAGATACAAAGATAACGAATATCAAACGCGGTAAATACTTCCGCTGGTCGTATATTATGCTGCCGGTGGTATTCTTTCTGTTCTCAGTAATCCTGGCTGTAGTTTTTTATAACAAGCTGCCACCGGAGGTATACTATCATTTTTCAGGGGATATACCCGATAGAGAAGTTAGCCGCGTCGCCATCATCGCCTGGCTGCTGATTCCCCAGTTCTTCCTGGCGTTTATCGGGGTAGCCATCAGCGGTATCGGTTCTATTATCAGTAAGAAATACGAGCTTTCAGACAGTAATCATATCAAGAGAATGCTGATGGCAATGGGCAACATGGTAGCCCTCCCGCAGATTATCCTTATCTTTGCAATGCTCGATATTTTCCTATACAATGCATACGATATACGTCTCATACCCCTGTGGATTGTCATCGTCATTATTTTGTTACTGGGTACCATCGTTCTGGGTATATTTTTCTTCCAAACCCTAAGGCAATACCACAGGTCAAACATTAAACAAAATCAGGAGTGATGAAAAATGGCCAACCCTGTCCCGGGTAAACTCACCATGGAAAAACTCGTTTCACTTTGCCAGAGACGGGGTTTTATCTTCCCCAGCAGTGATATTTACGGTGGGCTGTCAGGCTGCTGGGACTACGGGCCGGTAGGAGTGGAACTCAAGCGTAATATCAAGGAAGCCTGGTGGCGCAGCATCGTCCAGGAGCGTGACGACATGGTGGGACTGGACACCAGCATATTGATGAATTCCAGTGTCTGGGAAGCCAGCGGCCATGTTTCCAGTTTTTCCGACCCTCTGGTGGAGTGCAAGGTCTGCCACCTGAGATGGAAAGCCGATGACCTTGTCGAAAACAAGTGTCCTGCCTGCGGCGGTGAGCTTACCGAGGAACGTATGTTCAATACCATGTTCAAGACATTCATCGGTCCCGTGGAAGAAGAAGCCAGTGTGGTCTACCTGCGTCCGGAAACGGCCCAAGGTATGTTCGTCAACTTCCAGAACGCATTAAACACCAGCCGCAAGCGTCTGCCCTTCGGTGTTGCCCAGCAGGGTAAAGCCTTCCGCAACGAAATCACCACCGGGAATTTCATCTTCCGCAGTCGCGAATTCGAGATAATGGAGTTCGAATATTTCGTCAAACCGGGGACAGACAAGGAATGGTTCGACTACTGGGTAGAGGAACGTTTCAACTGGTACGTAAAACTCGGTATAAAAAAAGAACACCTCGGGTTATACGAGCACCCCAGGGAGAATCTGGCGCATTACGCCCGAAACTGTACCGATATTACCTATCTTTTCCCCCACGGCCAGGCAGAGCTCGAGGGTATCGCCAACCGTACCGATTTCGACCTCAAGCAGCATGGCGCCGCCAGCGGGAAATCTGTGGAATACTTCGATAACGAGACAAACGAGCATTACGTGCCCTATATTGTTGAGCCCTCGGCAGGCGTCGACCGGGCCGTTTTGGCCTTCCTCTGCGACGCCTATGACGAGGAAATAGTCAATGACGATTTAAGGGTACTTTTCCACTTCCACCCCGATATCGCTCCCGTCAAGGTCGCCGTACTGCCGCTGAGTCGCAAGGAAAACCTGGCAGCGCTGGCGAAAGACGTCCACGCCGACCTGCGCCCCTGCTTTGCGACGCAGTACGACGACACTCAGGCTATCGGTCGCCGCTACCGCCGGCAGGACGAGCTGGGCACGCCCTTCTCCGTCACCATCGACTTCCAGTCGCTGGAAGACAAAATGGCTACCATCCGCGAGCGTGACACGCTGAACCAGATACGAGTCCCCATCCCCGCTCTGAGGGATACATTGCAGGCCAAGCTGGCCGGTGAAGACCTTTTCGTGCTGCCCGAAGGCGGTCAGATATGGAAGCAGGAGAGCAGCGGGTAGGCGATGAGTAAAGGTATCCCGGAGTATTTTGCTCATAAGAAATACAATATCTGCTCCGAAGACATCACCAGATTAATCCTGCGCTGCGAACCGGAAAACATCCAGGAAAAGGTGATACTTACGCCCATCTGGAGCAAGGAAGATTTCCTTTCGGAGGCGGTAGATGGCATCGAAACCATTACCGAAAGTGATTTCGCACCCTGTGTCTATACACTCTCCTACCAAAACCAGCCTATCTCGCTGGTACGTTCCGGTATCGGGGCGTCCCAGGCGGGAGATGTCGTCCTGGCTCTGGGCTGTACACCCTGTCGTCATCTGATATTTACCGGCTCGTTCGGCGGGCTTACCGGGTATTTAGCCATAGGTGATTTACTGACTATTACCGAGTCCATCGGCGGCGACGGCTATTCCAGCTATTTGAAAGAGGGGGAGCTATCTCCCCACGCTTTCCTGAAACCGGCCAAGCCCGATGCCGGGCTTAACGGGCTACTCGAAGAATATGCAACTACTCTGGCTACTGAGAATGGCGTCGTCATTCATAAAGGCAGGATTTTCTCCTCCGATACTATCGTCGCCCAGTTCTTTCACCTGGACGAGATAAGTAATAGATACGGCTGTGCCGGCATCGAGATGGAAACATCGGCGGTATTCAACTGCTCCCGACTGGTGGGCATCGCGGCTGCCGCTCTCCTTTTAGTATCGGATGTAATACCTACCAATAAATCCCTGTTTTCGGGTCGAACGGAAGAGGAGAGGTCGAGATACAAGTTCGTAAAAAAATCAGTCCTGAGCCGGATAATACTGGACACTCTCGGTGATGAGCTGCTGGATGGAACGGCATGAAATACCAGGCTGTCATTTTTGACCTTTTCGGGACGCTGGTTGTTATTGAGGACATGGAAGCCGAGTTAGATACCTGGCTGGGACGTTTCTACGACTGCCTGAAACCACACGGACTTGATATCCCCAGAGAATCTTTTAATGAGTGGTGCTTACATCATATCAGGCAGGAACCACCTCCCCCGGGTAAAGAGGATTTCACCATTTTTGAACGCCGGATACAGGCCGTCTTCTCCAGCGCCGGACTCCAAGTAAATCCCGCCGATATCAGGCAGACATCCGTAACGCTATTGAAAGTCTGGAATGATTACGCGGTTATCGACCCAGATTGTCACCCCTTGCTGCGGGAACTCAGTCAGCAGTATACCCTGGGAGTTATATCAAACTACGACCATCCGCCCTATATACGCCGCGTCCTGAACGACCTGAATTTGAAAAAATATTTCAGCACGGTAGTGATTTCCGGAGATTACGATTTCAAGAAACCTGACCCCAGGATTTTTCACCTAGCACTGGAGAAACTCGGACTAAAACCGGAAGATGCCGTCTACCTCGGCGATTCTGAAGAAGATATCGTGGGAGCGCAGGCGGCCGGAATTGTACCCATACTGATACAAAGAGAAACAACCGCCACGCCGCCGGATATTATTAAAAGAGATTATATCCAAACCGATGTTTTAACGATAAATAGGCTGCCGGAATTGTTAAATTTATTGGATTGATAGAATGAAATATCAGGCTGTCATTTTTGACCTTTTCGGGACGCTGGTTGATAATTTTTCACGTTCCGAATACGAAAGCGTCCTGTCGGAAATGGCTCAAATTGTAAACGTTCCAGCGGTGGAATTCCAGCGTATCTGGCTGGAATCTTTCCAGGAGCGTAATACCGGCGTTCACCCGACCCCCCAATACAGCATAGAATATATCTGTAAGCGTCTCAAGATAAGAGCTACCAAGGCACAGGTAGAAAACGCTGCCCGAATCCGGCTGGACTACACACTGCATTCCTTGACACCACGTCCGGACTCTATCGCCACCATTAAGAAATTACAATCATTGGGATACAAAACGGGACTTCTCAGCGACTGTACGGGAGATATACCAATGGTTTGGGGAAAGACCCTTTTCGCCGCCCTGTTTAACACCACCGTTTTTTCATGCGAGGTGGGTATCAAGAAACCTGAGCCTCGTATTTACCATATTGCTGCTGACCGTCTGGAGGTTAAACCGCCGGACTGCCTCTACGTCGGTGACGGCGGCAGCGGTGAGCTTACCGGTGCGCGGGAAATAGGAATGTCCCCTGTATTACTCCGCGACCCTGCCGAAGAATACGACATGATATCTATGGAACGGGAGGATAACTGGGACGGCCCCAGGATTGCTCACTTGCGAGAAGTGCTGAATCTGGTAAAATAATCCTTAAGGGGAAAGATGAACCAGACACTAGACATCGGTATTATCGGTGATTACGATGAAAGCAAACCCTCGCATCAGGCTACCAATCGAGCTCTGAATCATGCCGACAGCAATACCGAATTAAAGGGCTAGAAAAAGCACCGCCAGCAGGTTGTTGAACCCATGCATTATCAAGGGAATCCATAACGACCCTGTCCTGTACCTGACGATGCCCAATATTATCCCCAGTGCAAATATTGATGTTATATCAAAGATCTGATACTGCAGGTGAGATCCCGCCCAGAGCAGCGAGGTCAATATGACGGCGCCGGTAACGCCGGCCCGGGAATTCCTGAAACCTTCGAATAGGAAGCCGCGAAACAGGACTTCCTCAAAAACCGGGGCAAAGACGACTACCGCCATCCAGAATAGCGCCGACCAGGCTGTAGTGGTATATGCTTCCACCATAACATCCGTATCAACCGAGCTTTCCAAGAGCGAGTGTACCAGGGAAGATATGGCGATGTAAGCAATCGATACCGCCAGCGCTACCAGCAGTGTCCAGATCCCAAATGGTTTTAACCCGAGGTAATCGGCAATCGTAGCGCCTCGTCGGGTTTTGATAAAAAGCAACAGGATACCGGTGCAGATAACTGCGGAGATAATTACCGAAAGGGAAATCAGTAACCCCAGGTCAATAGTCTCGTACAGTTCCCAATAATCAACTTCCGAAAAGTCGGCCGTCCTATTGTTAATAATATTAACAACAATGAATATTACGGCGATTATCACCTGGATAATGAAACTG
>Ga0315555_1001663_pt1 | contig 15946 bp, 10 predicted proteins | sample SalMarSW160380MG_FD_202113 | JGI IMG/M metagenome (GOLD analysis project Ga0315555, IMG submission 202113) | Salt marsh sediment microbial communities from the Plum Island Ecosystem LTER, Massachusetts, United States - Salt Marsh Sediment SW1603-80 ... | reverse complement strand
TAGTCCTTCTCATCATGTCTTCATCTGTGGATTCTGAAAGCCTGCTAATCGGCAGTCTTCCAGCGTTGACGGCTGCCATGTACTCGTTTATGTCCTCAAGGTTAGAATAAGAAAATTTTTGCAGGTATCCCATGAAGCATCCTGCGCCCGTGGTTAATATGCCTCCCCACGGCCAACCGTTCAGGCAACTCTCTCTGAAGTGCCACTCTACTCTGGAAAAGCGGTCGTGGCCAACAGCTTTGTAGCCTGCTTCAGTCAACAGCTTATAGGCAGTTAGGTACTGTTGCTTCTCGTATTCAGCGTTTCCCTGCGGAGGAGCCACTCCCATTTCAATCATTTTTTCAAGTGGGGTGCCTGAATCTACATGCAATGAGTAGGCGTCAATCTCAACGTCCAGCTCTATAGCCTTTTTCAGTGTGTCTATCCAGCTTTCCATTGTCTGGCTTGGGAGATTGTACATGAGGTCCACGCACACGCACAAACCGAGTTTCTTAGCGTGTCGGATGGCTTTTTCCACGTTTTCCGCTGTGTCGGGCAGACATAGCATTTTCCTGAGATTATCGTCGAAGGTTTGAGCACCCATATCCAGCTGGTACACGCCATAGGCTGAGAGCTTGTCGATTTTGTTTAGTGCAAGCGTATTCGAGGAACCCGAGACTTTGATGAAGTATTCCTTGTTGATAGTGAACCGTTCTTTGCAGAAGTCAATAAGGTCAATCATCTGCTCAGCCGAAAGGACGCTTGGTGTTCCACCACCCAAAACTATTTCATCGAACACGCTTGTTTTAACATATTTTGTTTGAGCGTACATTGTTAACTCTTTTTTCAGCGCTTCAAGGTACGTTTCTATATTCGCTTTGCTAGTGGCTGTGGTTGGAAAATAGCAGAAAGCACACCTTGAATCGCAGATGGATATCCACGGCTGCAACTCCATTAATTTTTTCGACGTATTTTCAGTTGACAAGAATTCCATGTAGGACCTGTACGTTTCAGGTTTTATGTCTGGGTAATCTCTGTAAGTGTAGGGCGGCCAATTCGTCCTTGAATCGTAAACGTCTGATTTGTTCTGTTTAGGCGCAGGGTTTTTCATCGTTGGCTTCCTCGGCTTTCAGGTTTAAAACCGAGCGATAACATAATAAAGTTTCTGTTAAAAGCTCTCAATTCATTCTTGCTTCTCATTGAAGTGAACTCGTAACAATAAGTATTTTCAGTCATTTTACCAACCGTTGTTGTCCCTTGTCAATATTGTCCCGTTCCAAAATATTAGCCTCTGGTATGCTAGCGTCTTGTTCTGTTCGATGGTATCTTCATAAATTATGTCCATCTTCGCCTTGTACTGCGATAATAAACCGTTTGCATCGTACCATATTTTGCTTGAAAGGCTGTTTGATTCCCATAAGCCCCAAATTTTGTCGTTTGGTCCGCGGAAGCCATACCCGTAATCTTTTGGAAGAACGTAAGCCACTTTATCCTCAACTGCATTAGTAGTTCTAGGATTATCTTTTACATATTGCCAGAATTGCCTTAAAGCCTCAAGATGTTCTTCCTGGAAAATTCCGTAAGTAAAATTCTTCGGGTAATTAAATACAACGATGTATTCAGCGCCGTTTTGGTAAGCCGTAACCATGTCATTGTACAATTCTGCTCTATCCTCGATGTAAGGCGATGTGTCGTATTTCCATGTTATCATGACTCCCCATTTTTTGTTCTGCACTGCGGCTGCGCCCCTGCAAAGAGCCACGTTTAAAGGTCTGCTGTGATTCCAACCGAACTCGGCTAGGACTACATCGTAGTCCGCTCTATAATCGAATTCGTATAGTGCATAATCAGACGTAAACAGAGGAAAATCTCCAATATGCCAGTCATTTCTAAAATAGCTCGTAGCCTCACTTAATTTTTTAATATACTTATTAGCTGCATCGGTGTAGTTATCTGCTTCTTTTACAAACATGTACGTTTCATTTTCGTATTCATACCGGTCTATTTGGTGTCCCCCGGGTTCGTCAACAGCGTACAATCCCACAAAACGGTCTCCCCACCTCTGCCTAGCATCGCTAATCCACTGAATCTGATAACTCTGGTCCATTGGATCTGGATGTATATAGGTCGCGAAGTAAAGCCCGCTGTCATTAATATACTGGCAAACTTCGTTAAGCTTCGTAATATCCCAGGGTATTCCAATGCTGCCTATGATAAAAAAATTCGTGTACGCTTTAACTTCATCAACCAGCATCTTGATGTCCTCCACACCGTCATAAGCAACGTCAACGCCAACAAAAACATCTATCTGCCCAGTGTTCGAGTACGTTTTCAGGTATGAATTGATTCCTGCAAAAAGTAATGCAATAAGAAGAGTGAAAAAGAAAATGCCAAAAAACCACTTATTTTTCATTCTGGGTCAACTATCCAAATAGAATACTTCCCATAAAATTCTTTTGCTAAAAGTTTGCTCAAAATTAGCGTGTGTGCTGGAACGAACAGCAGTTTTCAGCATCTGTTGGCGGTCGGGTAATTTGTTTGCCCTAAAAAAGAATTGTTACGCGTGTTTATTTCTTGCGCAGGCTTTCGGGTATGTACGCACAAGCAGGGTCGGATTCGTATATGTCGCCTGTGTACGCGTAGGCTCTGTTTCTGCAACCACCGCATATTTCGCGGTACTCGCAAACTCCGCACTTCCCCTTCAGGACGCTTCTGTCTCTGAAGCTGCGGTAATAATCCGATTTCTGTATTTCCTCCCACGTTTTCCTCAGACTTTTCTCTCTTATGTTCCCGAGCAACATAGGTTCTGAAGGTGTTAGGTCTGTGTAGAAGCATGGTATCAAGTCACCGTTCTCGGTTACGCTTATGTACCCGCCAAAAGCGAAATAAGTGCATTTTCCGTGAAATTTGTGATCGTACCACTCCTGAAAGTTCGGAGGGTTCCTTTGTTTAACGACACGCGCGTAATGCGGACAGTGCACATGGATGTCAAATATGCCCTCGTATTTTTGGGTCAAATCCCATATGTGATTCAGAACCCACTCGTATTGCTCAGGAGTCGGGGCTAACTCCATTGTTATTTTTGCTCTTCCACTCGGAACCAGATGATTAAACCAGACAAAATTGGCATGGTATTTTTCAGCTAACTCGGCAACGTGATCAAGATGCTTATAGTTAATAGTTGTGATTGCTGCTGCCAATCCATTCAGGATTTTCCCTTTCGACAATTTTTGAATAGCTGCCAGCGCCTTCTTGTATGAGCCTTTACCTCTCAACTGGTCGTTTATCTCTTCTGGACCGTCTATGCTTACCGATGTCCAAACCTCATTCTTAACAAGGTTATCGTAGATTTTTCCATCAACGAAATGTCCATTAGTCAGTAAGCAAATGTTGAGGCCAAGGCTTTTCGCGTAGCTCACAATTTCAAATATGTCCTTTCGCAGCAAGGGTTCTCCGCCTTTTATGCCGAACCACTTGACACCGAAGCTGTGAACCTCATCAACCAAGTGAAGAGCTTCCTTTGTACTTAATTCTCTAGGCGATGGCGCACCTGTTGCATCAACATTGCAGTATCTGCAACGTGCATTGCAGGCTCCTGTAGCCCTCCAAGAAGTCATGAGTAAAGGACCTTTGTTTGCCAAACTAAAATTCACCCTCAGCCTTTCTTCGATAATTCATCATTTACCATAGCACTCTCACGTCCTAAAAAAGATTATGTGAATTTCTACGTTTCACTCTTAAGCTGCCAAAGTAGCAATATATAATCTGAATTAACGAGAATGCGTAAAATCAGTTATTTTCCATAGTAAATAGTAGAATGTAGTCTTACTAGTCTTAGGTGAAACAGAGTTATTACAACTTATCATTCACCTTAATCCTGGACTATCTTAAGCTACTTTGAAGTGGCATCTCCTGTTTTTTATTATTGCAGGCAATACGTGAACATTTACTTAATATATGCAGACACTTTTTCGTGTAAAATATATTAAGCAGTCGGCTTCATGTATTTGTTGAAGTACTAACGTTTAGGTAAGAAAAATGAGGACACATGTGACCCTTGTAAACCCGCCCTACCCGAGCGGCTCTCATCAGCATCCACCCTTCACTCCATTAGGTTTGGGGTATTTGGCTGCTGTTTTAGAGAAGAATCAATATAAAATTGATGTGATTGATTGTCAAGCCCTCAGGTTCACATATGAAGAATTTAGAAGCGAAATTAGTACGCGTAAGCGTCAACCCGAAATAGTCGGAATAACGTCAACTACACTCACGTATAAATCTGCGCTCCAAATAGCAAAAATAGCCAAAGAAGTCTGGCCGAACTGCTTAACACTTCTGGGGGGCTCTCACGTTTCGTTTTGGGATGATAAAGCATTGCAAGAATGCCCCTCCTTAGACATTGTTGTAAGGAAAGAAGGGGAAAACACGATGCTGGAGCTTGCTGAAAGGGTAGAAGCAGGCAAGAATTACCACGATGTGTTGGGCATAACTTGCAGAAAAGACGGAGAAATCGTGAAGAACCCAGACAGAGCATATATAGAGAATCTTGACGAGCTTCCCTTCCCAGCCCATCATCTATGGCCTATTGAGCGACTGCGAAAACATGGAACTGTAATATTTCCATTAATGACGAGCCGCGGCTGTATTTACTGGTGTGACTTTTGCACGGCGGTCAGAATGTTCGGGCGACGATATCGAATGAGAAGCCCAAAAAACGTGGTGGAGGAGCTGGAGTACCTTCAGAAAACCTTCGGTGCGCACCAGTTTACATTCTATGATGATGCATTCACTGTAGATCAAGAAAGGGCTGCGGAAATATGCAGGGAGATAAAAAAGCGAAAAATGAAAATAGAATGGGACTGCGAAACCCGTGTTGACATGGTTACGAAAGAGTTGCTCCGTACTATGAAGGAGGCTGGCTGCTTCGCCGTGTGGTTTGGAGTGGAGTCAGGTTCGCAGAAAGTTTTAGATGCTATGAGGAAAGGAATCTCGACCGTGCAAACGATTAAAGCCTTTAAGTGGGCAAAAGAGGTTGGGTTGATGACCGTTGCGAACGTGGTTCTAGGTTTCCCTGGCGAAACTAAGGAAACCATTTGGGAGACCGTGAAGTTCATAGACAGAATTAAGCCTAGCGATGTGGGTTATTATATTGCTACGCCTTACCCGGGAACGCCTTTGTACGAGCAAGTTGTAAAAGATGGTTTGCTTAAGACAACGGACTTCAACAAGTTCGATACGGCAACTCCTGTTTTTGATGTGGGAACAATGACGGGGGAAGAGTTGAGGGAAATGCGGGAACGGGCTTTTCAAAGGTTTTATCTCCGCCCAGGGTACTTTTTCAGCATGATAGGCAAAGGAAGATTCTGGAGCTTCTCGATAATTCGCACGATACTTGCGCATTTCCGAAGGGCTGTGAAATTACGGCTAGGAGTTAAATAGCTCTAAAGAACCAGTGAAGCGAAGCTTTTGATAGATGAAGTGAAAGGCTACACGAATCTCTTCATTTTAGGTTCTTGGGACGTAAGCACCAAACGAAACCGCCCTCAAATCCCGAGAGGAGAATAAAAACCATTTTAAACCAATTTCTAAACGGCCTAGCGCGCAATTTGCTAGTGGATTGGTGTTTTGGATAGCCTTCGTTTGTAGATGACTTAAATATGAAAAATAAAAATTAGCCACGGCATTAGAAATTGGCTTTTCGTGGAAAACGCCTTATTCCGACCTTATTTCGGCGATCAGGTTTCGCAAGGACCTTTGAATAACTGTTTGCATCCCTGCTGGCGCTCTAATCAAAAGGAGGAATGTATTTGGAGAATGGGAAAAACAGTTTCAGAAGAAAAAGAAGGTTGCAGAAGTCTACGCTATGCATCAGAAAAAGCGTCAGCGTTAAGGGCATCGCCCAAAAGATGAAATTAAGCGAGAGCGTTGTCGGAAGTTACATTTGGCGGGCAAAAACCCAGAAAAATACAAGACGTTGCTAGAGAAGTATTTTGGAAAAGAAAGCAAAAGGCAGAAAATGAGGAAGTCAAGTCTTTGCTGAAAAAAAGACGTAAAAGTTATATCTGCGCAACCATAAGGAGAAACTCAGACGCTTCCGTTTTAAGGCAGAAAACTGAGTGCAAAACAAAATGGGAAAACTCAAGGAAGTAGCTCTATTTATCGTCGTAACGATAATAATCTCCGTTTTCCTCTACTACTCCACCCTAACCGGCTTCAGCTTCGGCACCTGGGACAAGTGGGCTCTAATCGCCATAAACATCGTTTTCCTCGCCCTCTTCATCCTGTTCATCCCCTTCAAAAAGAAGATGACGCGGCTACCCAGCAGCGTCTACGTCGCCTTCATAGTTGCCCTGTACGCGGAAATGTACGGCATCCCCCTGACAATGTACCTCTTCGCAGGCGTCTTCGGATACGACAAGATATTCTCGCTGGAGTTCCTTCTAACAGGCGTGGTGGGCGAAGAGCAGTTTTACCGCTTCTTCAACTCGTACGTCTTCCCAGCCTCAAAAGTAATCATGGGAATAGGCATACTCCTAATCATCTTCGGCTGGAGACAAATCCACAAAGGCAAAAGCCAAGGCAAACTCGTAAAAACAGGCATCTACAAGTACGTCCGCCACCCGCAGTACCTAGGATTCCTGCTAATCACCCTCGGACTCAACGTCCAGTGGCTAACAATAATCACGCTTATACTGTGGCCCGTGCTGGCAGTGCTGTACTGGCGCCTCGCCAAAGAAGAAGACAAGGATATGGAGGAGCAGTTCGGCGAAGAATTCCGAGAATACAAACGTCAGGTTCCAGGCTTCATACCGCGCCTACGAATAAAAAAATTGGAAAAATCAAATCAGGTCTAGAATGTCTCAGCGTTGTACTTTCAATAGGTAACTTGATTATGGGAATTTTATAGATGCCCTATGAGACTCTGTGTTTTTGGGTTTTGGGGCTAAAATTAGCCTCTGCTCTATATCATAGATTCTTCATCAATTACTGAACGGGGATTTCCTCAGTTGAAGGTTGGATGCAACAGCATTGACAATCTATTTTGGCAAATTAAACCCAGCTAAAAAGTTCATCGAAAAATTTCAAAACTGTCATGATGCAACAGTTAAGAGAATATATTTATGTTTCCAATGGCATAATATGCATTGTTGAGAGTACATGAAGTTAGCATGGGTGCTATTTTTCATCGCATTGTTGGTTTCTGTTGCCTTTTTACCCGTAGTTTATGTTTATTACGAGACTAAAAATGATGTTTCTAACGAAAAGTTCTTTTTCGGCGTTACATACGGCTCAAACACAACCAGCGAAGCAAAACTTCTGATAGACAAAGTGAAAGAGTACACGAATCTTTTCATTGTAGATTCTTGGGATATAAGCACAAACGAAACCGCCCTCAACGAAATCTGCAATTACGCCGTAGATGCCAGAATGAGCGTAATAGTATATTTTGATTATGTATTTTACGATGCTGAACCATGGCTATGGCTTCGTACATGGCTGGACACGGCAAAAGAAAGATGGGGAGACCAATTTCTCGGCATTTACCTCTACGACGAGCCTGGTGGAAATCAAATTGACACGGGGCAATGGCGTAGCGGGGATTCGGCTAGGAAAGCTATGGAAAATGCTTCAGACTACAGCGATGCAGCAAATAGATTTGTAACAAATATTCCTTCTACTTTGAGCTGGCAAAATGTAAAGAACGCTAGCCTTCCACTTTTCACTTCTGATTATGCGCTTTACTGGTTTGACTACTTGGCGGGGTACGACACGGTTTTCGTGGAGCTAGGATGGAACATCAGCACGACACAGCAGATAGCCCTATGCCGCGGCGCAGCAAACGTTCAAGGAAAAGATTGGGGCGCGATTATCACGTGGACCTATTACGAGCCGCCCTACATAGCAAGAGGGCCAGAAATATACCAAGAGATGCTCACAGCCTACCGTGCAGGAGCAAAATACGTCGTCGTGTTCAATTACCCCAAGCATCCTGAGAACAACATGTATGGCATTTTGGCGGAGGAGCATTTCACGGCGATGAGGCTGTTCTGGGATTACGTTCAGGCTTTCCCCAGAGACACCTATGGAAAAGTAGATGGGCAGGCGGCTCTTGTTCTGCCGAAAGACTACGGATGGGGCACACGACGAACAGCACATCTAATAGAGGACAACATTTGGGGTTTTTGGGTAGAGGACGAAAAAACGCCGATAATCGGGGAGAACATGCTCAAACTGATGGGCAGGTACGGTCTAAAACTAGACATTATTTACGATGACCCACGATTTAATTTCGAGGAAAAGTATTCACAAATTTATTTTTGGAATAGCACGATTGATTAGAATTTGCTTAAGGCTTTGTGGATTTTTTGGGTTTTAGAACAGCTTCTTCGAAATCCATGTAGAGGAAATTTCCAACACGGTTCGGTGACCCCCCAAAATCTAGCTCTTCATTTTTCTTACTGAACCTGATGATTTCGATGGCTTGCTTAAACAGCGGTGCGTCAAGCACAGTAGTGTGAAACTCTCCAGGTTCTCCTGTAGCATCTATTCCTTTTCCCCACGGGCCAACTAATGGCTTCATGTCCTGAACACAGATCCTGTCAAACTCGCGACCTAACCATTCTTGACCAAGATGATTCAAATCTATACAGCTAATGATAGGCTTCATGCCTAATGAGAGTTCAATGCCCAATACACGTTTTCGGTAGCGGTCTCCTGGAAGGAGAGAGAAGAAAGGCCGATCCCATAAAGGCATTATCAATTTAATGCCCAACTTTTTGCAAGCATAATCCCACGTGCGCTTGTGATGAACGTTGTCGATGTCACCGGTCACGATGCCCTCAATGCCCTCTTCTTTCTTCAGACGAGTAAGCTCACCAACGATGGCGTCGAAGCGGTTGCCTTCGACTTTGACTTTGAGGTGTGGAATTCCTAACGCCTTAGACTGCAGCTCAGCCACGCGTATGCTGTGGAAAATGTAGGGTTCCATGTAAACGTAGGTGACGAGGCGTGCAACCTCATGACCCTGCTCGATTATCTTATGAAGTGCTGTGCAGCAGTCTTTGCCTCCGCTCCAGTGAACGATAACTCTCATCTAACCGCACCTATCAACCGAGATGGTTAGACCGCAGAACGATTATTAACCTTTATGTTACACAAAACCAGGTTAGTTTTGCTCTGACTTAAGTAGCAGATTATTTTCAGACAGAACCATCTGGCTCGGTTTATGGTGGGCTCGAGTGCTTATTGTTTTTCCTTTTACGAAGATAGTACGCCGCGGCGAATCCACTGCCTGTTGCCATAATGGCTACTGCGGTGGCGGCGACTAATGTTGTTGGGAAAGGCTCTGATGGTTGAGCTTGCTTTGTGAGTATTATGACAACTTTGTGGCTGCTGTGCGTGTAGTTAATTGTTAAAATCCATGCATACTCTGTTAAATCCAATGCGTATTCAATGGGTTTGTCGTCGAAATAGACCGTGATGTCTTCACCTTTGTCTGCGAGGGTTCTTGCAATCCGTATTATCGCGTAACCACTTGTTCCCTCTGGACCTGTGGCTAAGAAGCTTATTGCTTGTTCTGTCTCATTAAAGGCGAGTTCAGTTATTATAGAGTTGGATTCTACATCATAGAGGAGGACTGGCGGTATGTAGGCTGTGCTTTCTGGGGTCCATATCTGATTGGAGGTCAGTTGGGTGACTTCATCGGTTTTGATGTTTACTCCATTAAATAATATGTTGATAATACTATACCAGCCAGTCTGAGTTTGATTGTATGTCACCGTTGAAGAAACGGTTTGTGTGGTGCCGTTTGGAAACTTGATTGTCCACGACGTAGGTTTGACAGGGGCGCCATCGTTGTCGTAGAACAACGGGTCTATGGTCAGACTGTAGACTCTGCATTTTATATTGGGATTGCCGTTAAGTGAGTCGAAGGTGAAGGGTTCTTCAGGTTTTATCTCGGTTCCCTGCCATATAACAGAATGCAGTACCGTTATTCCAGTTGGAATCTGATATGTTCCTACCTGTAGCGGATGAGAAGTTGTGCCGTTTGGAAAAATTAGCCTAAAAGACGAAGGCCTAGCGTACAGCAAGTTTCCATCGTTATCTCTGAAGCTGCTTGTGAAATCAACCATTTTGTAACTGGTTTTTGGAATTATGAACGGGGTCATTAATGGGTAGTTGTCAATGTTGTCAGGGTCAATTACGCGAGGTGTGTCGGCAATGCCATCACTTCCAGGAGCGGTCTGATCTTGCCCACTCTTTACGTCAATACCGCTGTTGTCGCTCCAGTAGTTTCCTCCAGAGGGATATCCATTGTCCCACGCATTGGTTGAGCCTTCACCCACATAGGCTTGTTGAGTGTTGTCTATGAAGTTGTTATGGAAAATCTTATTGTCCGAACAGGGACCGTGCCCTTCTGGATATGCTCCCAGATGGACTCCAGTAGTACAGCTGATAATAGTGTTTTCGAAAACATGGTTATTGGAATTATAAAAGTTGACTACAATACCTACCTCTGCTGATATTGTGTTCCTGAAAATGAGGTTATTGGACATGTACTGCCCTCCGAGAAGGATGCCATCACTCCATGTTTGGACATTATTGTACGAGACGATGTTGTCTGAGCCGCCTAAATCTATCCCAACATTCGTATTTGAAAAGGTATTATTTACGAGTTTGTTTCCGTCACAGTCATACACCGCTATTGCGGTCATCCATCCCGTGATAATGCAGTTGCTAATGGAGGCTGCAGTAGTTGTATGCTGGTTGCCTATGACTTGCACGCCATAGGTGAATCTTCCTAGTTTGCTCCATATTCCAGAGCCATCCAATGTGAGTGAGTTAATTGTAACATTCTGGGCAGTAACTGTGATTCCTCCCTTGATTATTGATAATGTTGGGTTCTCCCCTTTTAGAAAGACTGGTTTGTTTGCAGTCACATTCTCATAATACGTACCTGATTTGACAAATACAGTATCTCCATTGTTTGCGTTGTTGATAGCTTCTTGGATTGTGGAAAAATCGGTTGGAACAATTACCGTTGCTGCACTTGCTGTTTTGACCAAGTGGAATGGAGCTAATGCTGAGACTAACAGTGCCAAGATGAGTGCTAATGCTGTTTTCTTCATTTAGGACTCAACCTCACGTTTGCGTTTCTTGAAGTAGAAAAGAAGACCTATGCCCACAACTACCACTATTATTACGAAGGATGCAACTAAAATTGTTGTGAACAGCCATGTTTCTATGGGCTCAGGTGATGAGGTAGGCAAAGGAGTCATGCTTGGTTTTGAGGCGAGCCTTTCTACCATTATATCCGTAACGGCACCTCTTGACGGTGTATCAGGATGCTCTATATTTCCTGTAAGAGCGTATGCTCCATCTTTTGTCTGTATTGCTGAACGAATAGAGCAATTTGAATTGTATGTCCATTCAATATTCCCTTTTAAGTCGGTTTTAATGAGAGAATGACCGCCATAGACGAAGTTAGTAAACAAGTAACCATCATTAACACTATCCTCTATCGAGAAAGATGAATAGTCTTCATATGCCCTATTCCATACAATGTTAAAAGCAGCGTCTAATTTCATCACATAAGCCTTCTCATATCTTCCTTGATACCCCGCAAAGACAAAGTCACCTTCCTTCGTTTTTAGCATTGAACCAAACCTAATGTCGTTATAGGTTTTTGTCCATTGAATCTTACCCATAGAATCTGTTTTGACAATAATTGCCCCATCTAAATAACCCGCAAACAAAAAGCCCTTATCATCAGTTTCAACAATGTTTTGAAAACCATTCTGCATAGTTCCATCATTTTCCTCTTCAACACCATAGTAGTTTATCCATAACATGTTGCCAGACGAGTCTGTCTTCATTAACCATGCTTCATAATAGTAATCGTAATGCTCGTATCCTTGCTTGGTTCCTCCAAGAACAAATCCACCATCGTTGGTTTGTACAACTGAATTAACGGAAAGTCTACTTCTTTGAACCGAAGTTGGTGTGACATCTGTTTGGTTCTCATAAGGTTGATTCCATAAAACATTACCTTCTGAGTCTGTTTCAACTAAGGAAATGAAATAACCATATATAGGCAAACCAAGGTGGTCTGACCCTACAGGTCTTCGTGTCCATCCTGCAATGGCAAATCCGCCATCTCTTGTTGCAATCAAAGTGACTGGACTGACGGGTAATTGTTTTCTCCACTTGACATCGCCATTCAAATCTATTTTAAACAAAACACCTGTTCTGTTTGTGTAATCGTATTCACTGTGTCCAAAGTAATACCAATCCGTCCCAGCCTCTGCTGCAATTACCAAGTCGGTATCGTTAACTTGCACGATAGAGACTCCAGATATGTAGCCGTAGGTTTTGCTCCACTGTACCTGTGGCGCTTCAGTATCAGCTTTCCAAGAAGGAACAGAAGCAACCAGCAATAACAAAAGTAAGAGTGCCGAGATGAGTGTTACTGCTAATGCCGTTCTCTTCACAACAGCACCAAATAACAATACGTTAAACTAGCCCTTATCTTTTATGGAAAAACCTAATATGCAAAACGTCAGCTCCGCATCAAAGTGAACTCGCGTTTCAGCCTTTATATAAGGGGGGTATAGTCTTTTCCGAGCACTAGAGAACACAACCCCACACCAAACAGCAATTTACAGAATCACAAGTCACAAATGAGGCATAACTATTCTTTAGGCTTCAGAAACGCTTCTTTTATGTCCATGTAAAGCCAGTTTCTCTTCCAGTTTTTCGCTTTTTCCTTGTATTTTTTCTTTTTGAATTTGCCGATTTCGACGCATTCCTTAAAGAGCGGTGCATCAAGAACCATAGTGTGAAAACCTCGCCCATCTTCACTGCAGACATCAATATCCTGCTCGTCAGCCAGCACCTTCAACTCTTTTATGGAAGCCTCATTGAGTTCGCGACCCAACCACTCTTCGCCAAGGTAATCCACGTTTATGCAGTTCATGATGGGTTTTATGCCTGCAGCTATCTCTTCCTTCAAAACGTGGTAGGTGTCCTTGGACGGATTCTCATTCGGCATTATCAATGTCATGCCTAACTGTTCGCACATGGCATTATAGTAAGTCTGATGTATCTGCGCGCAGCCCGCGCCGACGATGTCTCCAGTCACAAATCCCTCGATTCCTTCCTCTTTTTTAAGACGAGCAAGGGTCGCGAGGATATCTTCGTACGGCTTTTTAATTTTAACCTTAATTTGTGGGATTCCTAGAGCTTTGGATTGCAGTTCCATCACTGGAACGCTGTGAAAAACATACGGCTGTTTGTAAATATAGGAAAGAAGATAGGCAACACCATGACCCTGCTCAACCACCTTATGATAAGCCAAGCAACATTCTTTGCCGCCGCTCCAGTGGACGACAACTTTCATACAACCACATCCATCATTCGAGGGGTTAGAGCAAAGAACAATTATTAAAGTTTCTGCTGTTTCATTTTAAGCAAAACTATAAACAAAAGAAGGCGGTTTGCGTTTATTTCATTTCTTTCCTAACAGGACTTTTAGTGCTTTTTTTGGGTTTCGAATGGCTTTTATTAGCTTGTTGCGGGTGAAAGTGGGATTCACCAAATTGGCTAGTGCGCATAATTCACGCAAATCGTCTGCAGTGAATTCTGGAGTTTCAATGAGAGGTTCAGCCGCAGCTAAAGCTTCATCGCTGAAGCCTTCCTTTAAGAAACCGCCACGTCTCGCTTGTTCGTAGAGTTCAGTCCCATAGATTGGGGTTGCTATGCTGAAAATGAAGCTTTCGGCACCTAGTTTTCTGAGTTTATAAGCAAACTTTATTGTTTGTTTTATTTCTTCTTTTGTTTCGCCTATAAGCCCGATTACAAAGAAGCATCCTACTCTGATTCCAACTTTTTTGCATAGGACTACGGCTTGTTCTACCTTTTTTAGGTCTAGGTTCTTTTTGATTACTTGGTTGACAACACGTTGAACGCCAGACTCTGGGGCGATTCGTACTTTCTTGCAACCAGAGTTTTTCATTTTCTTCAAAAGTTCTTGGTCAAGAGTGTCCGCTCTGACGCCGTTTGGGGTGAACCATTCAATGTCTAATCCTCTTTTCACTATTAGGTCGCAGATGTTTTCCATTCTTTTTTTGTCTAATGTCATGTTTTCGTCGCTGAAGTCTAATTGCTTAATGTGGTAGGTGTTAATTATTTGTTCTAATTCATCAACCACATTCTCTGGGCTTCTACCACGCCATTTACGTCCCATGACTGTGTGAATGGAGCAAAAAACGCAGTTAAATGGGCAACCTCTGCTTGTGACCATTGTGGCCCATGGTTTGCTTATTTCTCCTCGCAAGGGGATTTCTTTTATTGCGTCAAAATATGTTTGCATTGGAAGTAGGTGCCTTGCTGGAAAGGGCAGGGAATCTAAATCTTGAATTGTTGGTCTTGAGGGAGTGATGATTATTTCTTGGTTTTTGATGTAGCCTATTCCTCTTATCTTCTTTAGGTCTTTTGTGGCTCCTTTTTCCAGTTCTTTGACTAATTCTTCAATGGTGCGTTCTGCTTCCCCTATTATGACATAGTCGGTGTTGGGGTGGCTGAGGCATTCTGTGGGTCTCGCAGAGGGATCTAATCCGCTCAGGATGGTGATAATGTTTTTGTCAATGCTTTTTACAATTGATGCTACTTCGTATGCGGGTTTCCACCATCCGGAAAATGGGATGTTTATATTTACGGCATCTGGTGCCCACTGTTTGATCCTAGCTGTTATCTCTTCTTTTTTTAATCCTTGGCGGTATTTAGTTGTGTCTATTTCTTTTAGATTGTTCCAGCCTTCGTTGGCAGAGTCAATTATTTTCACTTCGTGTTCTTTCTCGAGCACGGCTGCTGCATATGCTATTTCTATGGGTTGAAGTATGCTTGGTTTTCCCCATAATTTCGGTTGAATTCGAGGTGGATTAATCAAACAAATGCGCATTTTTGTTCCCTGCGTTGTGCATTTTGTGAAAAGGACGTGTTTTTGCTGGAAAGCTGTCCTCTCATTTTATGGGGCATCTCTTGACAAGTTTATTGTTTCATGCTGTGATTAATACGTTTTGTACAGCGAGAATTGAAAACGGGGATTTTAATTAGTAGGGGAAGAAGTACAATCTTATTAGCAAGATGATGGGAAGGCTTAAAAGTATACATAGGATCATGGTCATGTTGCGGATTTTTAATGCAAGCAATATTTTATGCGAAGAAAGAGTTTCAGTTGGCTCTCCGAGGATGTATTGACCCGGTTTTTCCAATTGTACCCGTAATGCACCAGCCATGGCTGCCATAGGCCAACCGTGATTTCTGCTGGGGGTTTTGTCGTGATCTCGGCGGGCAATTGCCCATGCGTTCTTGTAGTCTTCGCCCAGTATAGCTGAGGCTAACACTATGAGAACTGCAGTTAATCGTGCTGGAACGTAGTTGACTATGGTGTCGAGATTTGCGGAAAACCAACCGATGTGGATGTGCTCACTGTCTTTAAATCCCACCATGCCGTCGAGCGTGTTGACGGCTCTGAACGCGATAGCGCCTGAAACGCCTAAAAAGGCGTAGGAGAGGATTGGCGAGAGCTTGAAATCTATCAGATTTTCTGCCATGGATTCAATTACTGCTGAACTCATCTGAGTGCCAGTCAGGTCTTTTGAGTCTCTTCGCGAGAAATGAGAGTATCTTCTCGCTTCATCCAGATCGCCAGATGCGATTGCTTTGGTTGCGGCTTTGGCCCAGTCAGTTTCGAGTTTTATGCAGATAGTTAATTTCAAGAGTAGAACGGCTACGAGAGCATAGAAGAGGAAACCCAGCCAGGTGTAGATTAGGAGCAGCCCGAGATAGACAGGAAGCGTGAAGACAATTATTATTATTAAGGCTAGGAAGACGCCGTTTAATTTTTCTATTTTCGGGTTTGAGTTTTTAAGTTTAGGCTCTAATGCGCGGGTTAGTTTGCCCATCC
>Ga0315555_1001662_pt1 | contig 15949 bp, 13 predicted proteins | sample SalMarSW160380MG_FD_202113 | JGI IMG/M metagenome (GOLD analysis project Ga0315555, IMG submission 202113) | Salt marsh sediment microbial communities from the Plum Island Ecosystem LTER, Massachusetts, United States - Salt Marsh Sediment SW1603-80 ... | reverse complement strand
CAGGCTGGCCCAGCCCGGCAAGGGTATCGCCGAGCGTGAGATTGTGGAGGTTATCACGCCGGGCACCCTGGTGGATGAAGGCCTCCTGGAAAGCAACATCAACAACTACCTTGTCTCCATTGCCGGGCGGGGAGATACCCTCTCCTTTTCTTACATAGATCTTTCCACCGCCGCCTTTTATACGACTCATTTTGAAGCGGGAGGGTCCGAAGATATGTTAAAAAAGGAGTTTTACAGGCTCTCTCCGCGTGAGATAATAATCCAGGAATCGCTTTTGGAAGAAAACGGATCCCTGGCCCGTCTGTTGGGAGAACGGGAAGGCATGGTCGTCAACCGGTATCCCGACTGGTACTATGATCCCGAGATGAACAGGGAGAAACTGCGCTCACAGTTGGGTGTCGCCAATTTAAAGGGGTTCGGTCTTGGGGATGACGCCCCGGAAATTATTTCGGCGGGGATTCTCCTTTCTTATATCGAGGACACGGCCAAACAAATGCTGCCTCATATCAGGGATTTACGTGTGTATTCCGAACAGAGTTATATAGGCCTGGATGAATCAACCCAGAAGAATCTGGAGCTTGTGCGTAACCTGCAGGACGGCGGCAAACATTACACGCTGCTGGAGGTGCTTGACCATACCAGAACCTCCATGGGCTCCCGGATGCTGCGTAGTTGGATTTTGAGTCCACTGAAAGATCCCGCTTCCATTTCCGAACGCCAGGAGGTCGTGGCCCTGTTTTATCATGACCAGCCGCTATTGGCGGGGCTTACGGAACTGCTCTCGCGCATTCTGGATATCGAACGCCTGTCCACCCGCGTGGCGCTGGATAAGGCTCATGCCAAGGATCTGAAGGCGCTCGGCGGCTCCCTGGAACAGGTTCTTGCCGTCAGCGGCCTGCTCGGTTCGCATAAGAAACTGGGCATTATGCCCTTTACCCCCGCCGAGTACGACACGATCCAAGATCTGGGGCGCCTGATCACGCGGGCTATAATGGATGAGCCCAGTATCCAGCTTAACGAGGGGAACATCATCCGCAGCGGCTTTGACCCCGAAGTGGACAGACTGCGGAATCTTAAAAAAAACACGCAGGAGGTCCTGTCCGCTTATTTAAAGGAAGAAAAAGAAAAAACCGGCATCTCTTCTTTAAAACTGCGGTTTAACAGAATAATCGGTTATTACCTTGAGGTCACCAAACCCAACCTGCAACTTGTTCCCTCCACGTACATCAGGCGGCAGTCACTGGTAGGTGGTGACCGCTTTACCACTGAAACATTGATTGAGAAAGAAACCGAGATCAACAATGCCTCTGAGAAAATCATCGAGCTTGAGAAGAACCTTTTTCTGGAGATAAGGGCCGCGGTGAAAAAACAGCTTGACCTGTTGTTCAAAGTCGGGGCCGTCCTGGCCCGTATAGACGTTCTGCATGCCTTCGCGCACGCGGCCACGGTAAACGGATACTCAAGGCCGCGGGTAGAGGAAGGCGGGATAACTCGTATTGAGGAGGGGAGGCACCCCGTGGTGGAAACCAACCTGCCCGGGGGTTCCTTTATACCCAACAGCATCTCGCTTGATCCCGAAGAGGGTTTTTTTATCCTTCTTACCGGCCCGAATATGGCCGGTAAGTCCACCTACCTGAGACAGACCGCCCTGATCATCCTTATGGCGCAGATCGGCTGTTTTGTGCCGGCCAGGGAGGCGCGTATCGGGATCGTGGACAGGATATTCTGCCGTGTGGGGGCCAGCGACAACCTGGCCAGGGGGGAATCGACCTTCCTGGTGGAAATGAACGAAACCGCCAATATTCTGCGCGCCGCCACCAAGGGCAGCCTGATAATCATGGACGAGGTCGGAAGGGGCACGGGCACCAATGACGGCCTGGCCATCGCCTGGGCCGTTACCCTGTATATTTTGGAACATGTGCGCGCCAGAACCCTTTTTGCAACGCATTTTCATGAGTTAACCAGGATTATGCATACGCATCTGCGCAACTTTTCACTTGAGGTTCTGGAAAGGGGGGGGGAGATTATTTTTCTCAAGCGTGTCATCCCCGGGGCAGCGGACAGCTCATATGGAATCCATGTGGCAAAACTCGCGGGACTTCCTCCGGAGGTTGTGGCACGAGCGGCGGAGATCATGCAAAATCTTGAAAACGGAAGGGGTCCGGCCGTACAAACAAACATACATACACCGCCGCCGGAGCATTCACAGCCCTCCCTGTTTCCATTATCCGAACTTATCATTGAGCAGTTGAAAACACTCGATGAGAACAACCTGACACCCCTGGAGGCGCTGACCCTCCTGGCCGGGTGGAAACGGGAATTAACCTCCGAAGAGTAATCAGCCTAAAAGATCCAGAACCTTGTCGCGGCTTACGTTAAAAAGCGGCATCCCGTTTTGCTTTATATGGCGCACAACCTTTTGTAAGAGATCGCCGTACTCCGCGTCATCGGTTGCCCCTGTTGTGGAAATGATGTTCTGGGCAATGGTATCCCGGGTTGTCAAACCCAGCAGGGTCTGTTTTTGTTCGTCAATAAGCCCGGCAAGCCTTTCGGTGTCATGGGTTTCCGTGATCGATATCAGGCTGTCTTTGTAGTCCATGAGGACCTGTTCATCGTGGAAGCGTGTATTTTCCAGGACCAGGGCCAACTGTGCCTCACTTTCCTGTTTTGAGTTTCCGGCGCGTAACTGTGCGGCAATGTTCTCCAAACCGTTTATTATGGTTTGGGTCTTTAACATGTTGCGCTGGTTGGATGAAACCGCATCATGAAACGACTCCTTAAGTTCCGGTTCGTAATGGATGTCCGGCGCGGTATTATGTGTTCCGGGCCTGATCTTCTGTTTATTTTGATTTGATTGCGAACGCTCCAGGGACTCAAACTCCCCGCGCTCCTTTTTAGGCAAGCCTTCAAAAGAAATATTCATGTGTCCCTCCCATCTTTTTGATAGAATATTATACAAAATCATACAGGTTGTGTCAAACACATATGGATTTTATAATACTGTAATGTCCCGGCTCTATGTGGTTTTGAATTTTCTGTTTCCCTGCCGCTGCCTGGTCTGCGGAAAGACCATGGATCCGTTCGCGCGCAAATCCTACCATCTCTGCCCCACCTGCCGCGGGGAAATTACGCTTTTAGGCGGCAGACGGTGCACACGTTGCAGCATACCGTTGATTTCCGAACAAGCTGTTTGTACGCGCTGCCGGGATCAGGAATATTTCTTCAGTCATAATTATTCGTTGTTTGAGTACACGGGGATTGTCAGGGAGCTGCTCTATTATTATAAATTCAAAGCCAGGCAAAACCTGGGGTTTCTGTTTGCCGAGTTGCTGGAAGCGTATCTGGACACAGAAAAGCGGGGGGTGCCTGTTATTCCCGTACCGTCAAAACCAGCAAACATCCGTAAGAGGGGTTTGGATCATATGAAACACCTGGCGCGAATCCTGCGCAAGGACTACGGGGTACGGGTGCTGGACTGTCTTGCGCGCAGGGGCGGGTCCTCCCAGAAGGAACTAGGAAAAAAAGAGCGCTTTCTGAATATTCGCGGGAAAATCCTTTTTACGGGGGGATTCAATCCGGAGACGGTTAAGCGGGCGGTGTTACTGGATGATGTCTTTACCACCGGCGCCACGGTCAGCGAATGCGCGCGCGTGTTGTTACGCCTCGGCCTGCGGGAGGTCTCGGTGGTTACCCTGGCCCTGGACCAATAAGGGTCTTATAGCGGGCCGAACCGCAGAACCGTTACCCCACCGAAGGGTCCAAAATGAATTGCTGAAATAAGATTTACCGACCTTGACACTATTGTATTTTATTTGTTATGTTTATGATAAGACTTATTAAAGCTATGATGCAAAGAGTCGATTTTTCGACTCTTTTTTTATAGGTGAATATGAATGGAAACATTTCAAAGCCTACTTGCCCGGGAGGTGGATAAAGAGATCAGGCCGGTTATTCTGGCCATGGGTTTTACGCCTGTAGAGGTGAATGTGGGCAGAACAAAAAACCAAAGCCTTGTTTCCCTGGTCATCTATAGAAAACAAGGCGTGAGTATTGATGACTGCGCCGCGGTTTCCAGAAATATTCATCCCAGGCTTGAGTTGATACCTGATCTGGGTAATTTTTCACTGGAAGTATCGTCCCCGGGGATCGGCCGCATATTCAAAAGTAGGGAGGAGTACGATATTTTCCAAGGAAGGGCTGTTTCCGTACTGACCGTCGACAACAGCGAATGGATAGACGGTATCATTGAGAGAGCGGATCAGGACCGTGTATACTTAAACAGGAACGGTGAGGTAATGGATATAAGGTTCGATCTTATTAAAAAAGCCAGGTTAGAATTTTCTCAACAGGAGGGGAGATAGCATGTCCTCTGAAATGGCAGATGCTATTAAACGGATCGTTCAGGAAAAGGGTGTTCCTGAAGAACTGATCGTAAAGACAATAGAAGAGGCCTTGCTTGCGGCCTATAAGAAAAAATACGGAACAACGGAAAACGCCGTTATTCGTTTCAATGAAGACTCATCCGAAGTTACGATCTTTGCCAAAAAAAAGATTGTGGATGAGGTGGAGGATGAGGTAACCGAAATTTCCCTGAAGGAGGCCGTGGGATATAATGAGGCCAGCGAAATCGGTGACGAGCTGTTGATAGAGGTGAACCCCCGTGAGTTCGACAGGGGCGCGATCCAAAGCGCCAAACAACGGGCGAAACAGACATTAAGGGAAATCCAGAAAGACACCCTGTATTCCGAGTTTAAGGAAAAGGTCGGAGAGATGATCATCGGGTACTACCAGCGGGAAAGAAACGGCAATATCTTTGTTGACCTGGGAAAAACCGAGGGCATCCTCCCCAAAAAGTACCAGTCGCCCCGTGAGATCTATCATGTGAACGACCGTATAAAGGCCTTTATCTATGAGGTGAACAAAACGCCCGGAGGCCTGCAGATTATTTTGTCGCGCACGCACACCGAGTTCGTGAAAAAAATCTTTGAATTGGAAGTGCCGGAGATTTATGACCATACGATCGAAATATTCAAGATCGTACGGGAGCCGGGGTACCGGACAAAGATCGCGGTATACACCAATAAAGAGGATGTGGACCCGGTAGGGGCCTGTGTGGGGCTCAAGGGCGTGCGTATTCAGGCGATTGTAAAGGAACTGGAAGGCGAGAAAATAGACATTCTTAAATATGATTCCAACCCCATGGGGTTTATAAAGAATTCCTTATCGCCGGCCAAGGTTGCGCATGTGGTTATTCTGGATGAGGGCAAGAAACAGGCCCTGGCCCTGGTGGATGACAGCCAGCTTTCCCTGGCCATCGGCAAACAGGGGCTGAACGTGAGGCTGGCCAACAGGCTGGTGGACTGGAATATCGACGTGAAGACCGACAAGCAGTTTGAGGAGATGGATATCGCGGCCGAGACCAAGAAGAAGGTGAGCGCCCTGTTCGGAGAGATCGAGGAAGAAGAGGAGATCGAAAAAATACAGGAACTCCCGGGGATCACGCCGGAACTGACCGAAATACTGACCAGGAACAATATTGAATTGATTGAAACCCTGGTCTCGATGAAGGATGAGGAGTTATTGGCACTGGACGGAATGACCGAAGAGTATGTGGCGAAAATTAAAAATATAATGGAAGAAACAATAGAAATTGTCGAGGAAGAGGAACCGGCGGAAGAGCAGGAGCCGCCCGAAACGCAAGCGGAGGAGGAGCAGGAGACCGCACCCGCAGAACAAGGGGAAGAGACTGAAGAAGAAACGTATGAATGTCCCGAATGCGGACACACGATTACGGCCGATATGACTAGTTGCCCCAACTGCGGAGTGGGTTTAAGTTTTGAGGAAGAAGAATAACAGGTAAAGAGGTAATATGGCAGAGGAGAAGAAAAAAGAAAAAAAACCCAAAGCTACTCTTATTAAACATACGCAAAAAGAGTCTCCGGAAAAGAAGCCCGAACAGCAGCAGCAGCAGGAGAAGAAGGTTGTTGTCGTAAAGAAGAAGGTTGTTGTCGTAAAGAAAAAATTCCAGCCCGCCGCAAAGAACGAGAAGGGTGTATTTGCCAAAAACAAACCGGAGGAGCGCAGGGACTTCCGCAGGACGCAGAGACCCACTGATAGGCCCTATGCCAGGGATGACAGAAGGCAGGGGAACAGAGGCAACTTCAACAGAGAACGTCCGCCAGGGCACGGTCGGCCGCAAAACCGGCCCCCCGGCAGGCCGCAAAACAGACCCGCGGGAAGGCCGGCAGGCAGGCCCGGCGCGGAACGCAAACCGGCGGCAGGAGGAAAGCCGCGTATCGGCAAGGAAGAGCATACGGGCGCCGGTGAGGACAAAAAGGCGGGAAACCGCAGGTTCATCAAGACCAAGAAGAAGTTTCTTTACCATAAATCAAGGCACGAGGAGCATGAAGAGAAGCTTTTTGCCCAGAAGAAAAAAAACGCAAACAGGGCAAATCCCGTGCCCAAAGAAATATCAATCATGGAGGTTATCACGGTCAGCGACCTAGCCAAAAAGATGAACCTCAAGGCCTCCGAGCTTATCGCCAAGCTGATGAGTATGGGAATGATGGTAACCATCAACCAGCAGATCGACGCCGAAACGGCCTCGATTCTGGCCGCGGAATACGGGTGTGACGTAAAGATCGTCTCACTGTATGATGAGACCATCATCGAAGAGGAAAAACGGGAGAATGCGGAGCTGCTTTCCCGTCCTCCCATTGTTACCGTTATGGGCCATGTTGATCACGGAAAGACAAAACTACTGGACGCCATTCGCACAACCAACATCGTAGATACGGAGCACGGCGGAATCACCCAGCACATCGGGGCGTATGTAGTGCAGCTTGAGGACCACAAAATCGTGTTTCTGGATACGCCGGGTCATGAGGCCTTTACGCTCATGCGGGCCCGGGGGGCGCAGATTACGGATATCGTCATTCTTGTCGTGGCCGCTGATGACGGCGTCATGCCCCAGACCATTGAGGCCATCAACCACGCCAAAGCGGCGGGTGTTCCCATTATTGTGGCCATCAACAAGGTGGATCTGGCCAATGCCAACCCGGACAAGGTAAAACAGCAACTGGCCGAATACGAGCTTATGCCCGAGGCCTGGGGCGGGCATACGCTTTTCAACGAGATATCGGCGCTTAAGAAACAGGGCATCAAGGACCTGCTTGACTCGGTACTGCTTCAGGCGGAGATGCTTGAATTGAAGGCCGATTACACCTGTCCGGCGTACGGCAAGGTGATTGAGTCCAAAATCGACCAAGGCAGGGGAATCATCGCCACCGTGCTTATCGAACGGGGCACGCTGAAGGTAGGCAACTCCTTTGTGGCCGGGGTCTATTCCGGTAAGGTGAGGGCCATGTTCAACGATAGGGGCGAAAAGGTTGATGAGGCCACCCCCTCCATCCCGGTAGAGATTCTGGGTTTTATGGGAATACCCGATGCGGGTGATCCCTTCCAGGTGACAAAATCCGAAAAGACAGCCAGGCAGATCGGTTCAAAGCGCCAGGAGCTGAAGAAGCTGGAAGAAGCCCGGAATGTGAAAAAGATCACCCTTGATAATCTTTACGAACAGATAAAAGAGGGCGAGATCCAGGAGCTCAAGGTTATTATCAAGGGCGATGTCCATGGTTCGGTGGAGGCCCTGCAAACCGCGCTGGAAAAACTGAGTACCGGCGAGGTCAGGCTCAACGTGATCCACGCTTTGGCGGGCGCCATAAACGAAAGCGACGTACGGCTGGCTTCCAGCTCCAACGCGCTGATCATCGGTTTTCATGTGCGGCCCACGACAAACGCCCTTGCCCTGGCCGAACAGGAAAAGGTTGAGATAAAGAAGTATAACGTCATCTACGATGCGGTTGACCAGATCAAAAAGGCCATGGAAGGCCTGCTGCAGCCCGAGATAAAAGAAGAGGTTGTAGCTTCGGTCGAGGTCAGGGATACGTTCAAGGTGCCCAAGATCGGCGTAATCGCCGGGTGCTACGTGGTTTCCGGTACGGTAAAGAGAGGCCTGAATGCCCACCTGGTCAGGGATGATATAGAGATTTATAAAGGAAAAATCTCATCCTTAAAACGCTTTAAGGAAGATGTGCGGGAGGTGGAAGCCGGGTATGAGTGTGGTATCGGGATTGAGAATTTCAATGATATCAAGGTCGGCGATACCATAGAGGTTGTGGAGTTGAAGGAATACGCAAAGACACTCAGCCCGGGGAAGAAAGATGCAAGCGATACGGCTTAAAAAAGTAGGCAGTTTTCTGAAAGAAGAGATAAGCAGATTGATTTTGAACAACAGGATCAAGGATCCCCGCGTGGACAAGCTTGTTACGGTTACGGATGTCGAGGTTTCCAGGGACATGCAATACGCCAAGGTATTTGTTTCATATATCGGGTCGCAGGAAAAGATAAAATCGGTTACCGACGGTTTGAATCATGCCGCGGGTTTTATGCAAAAGGAAATAGGAAAGATTATGCATACGCGCTACACTCCCAGGTTGAGTTTTCATTATGATGATTCACTTGAACGCGGTTATAGAATTATAAAAAAGATCGAAGAGTTATCCTGAATAGACTTATGAACGGTCTGATCCTCCTGAACAAACCCAGGGGAGTTACATCTTTTTCCGCCTTGCATACCATTAAAGAGAGACTGGGCACCACACGTGTGGGGCATACGGGTACGCTTGATAAATTCGCCGAAGGCCTGCTTATCGCCCTGTGCGGCGGCTATACCCGGCTGGCCGGAATTTTCACGGACCTACACAAATCATACCGGGCCGTGGTCCGGTTGGGCCAAGAGACCTCCACCCTGGACCCTGAGGGTGAGATAATCGCGGAGGGGGAGATCCCCGCCGAGGAACGGATACCCGCAGCGCTCGGCGCTTTCAGGGGAACGATTTTACAGGTGCCGCCGCTGTATTCGGCGGTTCATGTAAACGGAAAGCGCGCTTACAAATATGCGACCCGGGGCGCACACATCGAACTTAAGCCCCGGCCGGTGACCGTTTTTAAGATTGAGATGCGTGAGTATACGCCGCCCCTGCTTACGCTTGATATTACCTGTTCGCGCGGCACGTACGTCAGGTCCCTGGCCAGGGATATTGCCCGGGAGCTTGGCACCCGCGGATACGTGACCGAGTTGGTGCGTCATGGTGTGGGACCGTTCACAATTCATGAGGCGTTACGTCCGGATGAGTTCCGACCGGAGCTGCACCTTACACCGGCCTTCGCCTGCATGAAGAGGCTTGATCATGTACGCTGCGTAACCGTGGATGACGATCTGTGCGCCGGCGTAAGGAGAGGGGTAAAACTGAGCGAGCATTCCCTGGGGCTTGAGAATACGGGGCCCGGACTGTATGCTCTTTTTACGCGGGAAGAGAAGCTTATGGCGGTTGTGGACAAAACACGGGAATCACTCAGGTACAGGATGGTGGTGAAGGAATAACAGCTATGAAGCAATATACATGGCAGGACATCGAGCGTGCTAAAAAGCCTATGTTACGGAACGTCTCGCTTACCATCGGCGTATTCGACGGGTTGCACTTGGGACACCGCGCTTTGATACGGCGTGTGGTGGAAAATTCCGGCGGGTACCTGCCGCTGGTGATTACCTTTCGTGAGAATCCCGCCAAGATTCTGCACGGGGATGAGTACGAAGGGGATATTCTTACCGCCACCCAGAAAATCCGGAAGCTCGATGCCCTGGGTGTGCGCGCGGTTGCGCTGATTGACTTTTCTTACGATTTCAGTAGAATAAGCGCAAAGGATTTTTTTAACCGTATAACTGCCGCGTTCGGCATAAAAGAGATGGTAGTAGGCTATAATTTCCGCTTTGGGCATAATAAAGTGGGAGATATCATTTTGTTGAAAAGCCTGACTGCCGGGGCCGGGATCGGCCTGGAAATAGTAATACCGGTGCTTTACAAGGAACAAAGCGTCAGCAGCACGCGCATAAGAGAGGCGATCGGCCGCGGAATGTTTGATGAGGTGGCGCTTATGCTGGGTGATACCTATACCGTGCAGATGCCGCGAACCTCTTATAATACCCTGCAGAACGGTTCCGTGGCAATTGACAGGGCTCTGTTTACCCAGATTCTGCCCAAAAGCGGCAGGTATTTGTGTGAATATAACCCCGGCTTGCACTTTAATGGCCGGGGCGTGGTAGAGATTAATGACAAGGAAATAATTTGTAAAGCGGATGACAGCCTTAAGCTGAAATCACTCCGCTTCATTACATCTATTGCCGGAGAAGGCAATGAAATATCTTCAAAGGAAGGAGTATCCGATGGCACTCACAAAAAGCAAGAAAAGTGATCTTGTAAAACAGTTTGGTAAGAACGAAAACGATACCGGTTCCGCCGAAGTGCAGCTGGCACTGGTAATTGAGAGAATCAACCAGTTGAAAACCCATTTTGACGATCATAAAAAAGATCACAACTCACGACGGGGACTGCTTAAACTGGTCGGCCAACGCAGACGCTTGCTGAACTACCTTAAAAAAGAGAACCTTGAACACTACCGCGAAGTGCTGAAAAAATTAAACCTACGTAAATAGTACGTAACGAAGGAGAAAAGATGATTCATAAGGTTTCAATAAAGATCAGGGATGATGAGCTCATCCTTGAAACAGGACGGATGGCAAAACAGGCCAACGGGGCGGTTCTTGCCACCTATGGCGGGTCCGTAGTGCTGGCCACGGTTTGTGCTTCAGGTGAAGATGTGGAAGGTATCGATTATATACCGCTTACGGTAGAGTACAATGAAAAATATTATGCCGCGGGAAAGATCCCCGGCGGATTTTTAAGACGGGAAGGCAGGCCTCGTGATAAGGAAATCCTTGTCTCACGGATGATAGACAGACCAATGCGGCCGTTATTCCCTAAAAAAATAAGGCGTGATATGCAGGTGGTTCCCACGACGATATCAACGGACCAGGTAAATCCGCCGGATGTTATCGCCATGGTCGCGGCTTCGGCGGCCGTTACCATTTCCGATATTCCTTTTGCCGGCCCGGTCGGGGCGGTGCGCATAGCTTTTGTGGATGGACGGTACGTAGTCAATCCCACTTTCGATCAGATTGCGCAGTCCCAGCTGGATATCATAGTGTCGGGTACAAGCGAAGGCATCACCATGGTCGAGGGCGGCGCAAAAGAAGTGGCGGAAGATATAATGCTTGCGGCCATCGAAGAGGCGCACAAGGTGATCAAGGACCTGTGCGCGTTGCAGGTGGAACTGGCCGCAAAGGCGGGAAAACAGAAATTTGAGATCGCGGAAAAGGAAGAAGCCTCGCTGGCCTGCGGGGACGAGTTATGGAGCTGGGCCTATCCGCAAATGGAGAAGGCCTGCTTTGTCCCGGGCAAAATGAACCGGATCAAGGCCTTGAAGGATCTTTATAAACAGGCCCTGGAGGAGTTCAAGGATAAGATCGACGAGACCGGGCAAAAGGCCGCGTACGACCTTTTCGAGGAGATGGAAACGCAGATTGTGCGTACCTCGATCCTGAAGTATAAAAAACGCACGGACGGCAGAAAGCCCACCGACATCAGACCCATTACCTGTGAGGTGGGGGTGCTTCCGCGTGCGCACGGCTCGGCCCTTTTTACCAGGGGTGAAACCCAATCACTTACCAGTGCCACGTTGGGTACGGTGTTCGATGAACAGATAATGGATGATATCGACGGAGACGCCCGCAAACGCTTTCTGTTGCACTATAATTTTCCACCCTACTCGGTGGGTGAAACCGGAAGACTGGGGACGGGCAGGCGCGAAATAGGACACGGCCACCTGGCCGAACGCGCGCTGACCCCGATGCTGCCAAGCAAGGACGAGTTTCCTTATACCATCCGGGTTGTTTCCGAAATTCTGGAATCCAACGGTTCATCATCCATGGCCACGGCCTGTGCCGGTTCGTTGGCCCTGTTGAACGCGGGTGTGCCGCTCAAGAAACAGGTGGCCGGGATTGCCATGGGACTGGTGAAGGAAGGGGACGAGTACGTAATCCTGAGCGACATTCTGGGTGAGGAAGACCATCTTGGGGATATGGACTTTAAGGTCACCGGAACCGCGGAAGGGATTACGGCGTTTCAAATGGACATCAAGATTGCCGGTGTTGATCCGGCCGTCATGAAAACCGCTCTGGAACAGGCCAAAGCCGGACGTATGCATATTCTGGGCATCATGAACCAAACGCAAAGCGAGCCTATGGAGGATATTTCACAATACGCGCCGAAAATCATCAATTTTATGATCAATGTGGACAAGATCGGCGCGGTAATCGGTCCGGGCGGCAAGACCATCAAGGGGCTGACGGACGAAACCGGCGCCAGTATCAATATAGAGAACGACGGTAAGGTCACCATCTATTGCAAGAACAAGGAAGGCGCTGAGCGTGCTCTGGAGCAGATCAAGGCCATCGTTGAGGAGCCCGAGGTGGGCAAAATCTATAAGGGGAAGGTGAAGCGTATCATGGATTTCGGCGCCTTTATCGAGATTCTGCCGGGCAAAGAGGGCCTCTGCCATATCTCCCGCCTGGCCCCGACAAGGGTCCGGGCCGTCACCGATGTGGTGCATGAAGGACAGGAGTTCGAGGTGAAGGTTGTTGAAATAGATTCACAGGGGAGGGTAAACCTGTGTTCAACGGATGCCCTGGAGACACTAAAAGACAACAACAATCCATACCATAGAGAAAAGAGAAGCAGCCCGTCGTCATCCCGTTTTCACGATCGTAACCGGGACAGACGGAGATAGTATTGATCACAAGTACGCAGTTGCCCAACGGCATCAGGATACTGCTTGAACCGGTACCCGCCACGGGCATCATATCCGTGGGGTTCTGGTTTCTGCATGGCTCAAGGGATGAGACGGAAGACCGGCAGGGATTCTCGCATTTCCTTGAGCACATGTTATTCAAGGGCACATCGAGGCGTTCCACCTCACAGATAGCGCGCGAGATAGACAGGGTCGGTGGGGGAATAAACGCGTTCACCGAAAAGGAAGTTACCTGCATTTACAGTACGGTGCCCGATGAACATTTTCACCTGGCGGTTGACATCCTCACCGATATCGTATTCCATTCCATCTTTCCCGAGCATGAGCTTGACCTGGAGAAAACGGTCGTCATCAATGAGTTGAAAAGCAGTGAGGACACTCCGGATGAAAAATCCTTCGATCTGTTTTTTTCCAAGATGTGGGACGGTCACCCGCTTTCCAGGAGGATCATCGGCACCGAACCTTCAATCAAGGGCATCACCCGCGGGCTGCTTTTAGACTTTTACCGGAAGTATGTTACGGCCGGGAATCTTGTGGTGGCGGTTGCCGGGGATTTTACCGAACAGGAGGTCCTGGAGGAGTTCGCCCGCATCGACTGCCCGGCGGGCGGGGGCGGTTCCTTTAAAGAACGGACAAGACCCGCGCAGCAGGTGCGCGCGGACTTTATTCCGGATAAGTTCCAGCAGGCCCATGTGTACCTCGGTTCCTACCTCCGGCCCGCGCACTCGGTCAGGGATTACTACATCCAGCTTATAGTAAGCACCTGTTTCGGCGAGGCCGTAAGCTCCAGGCTGTTCCAGGAGATACGTGAGAAACAGGGATTGTGTTACAGCATTTTTTCCAACCGCATGTATTACAGTGATGTGGGGTTGTGGATAATCTATGCCAATACCCTGCCCGGACTGATTCCCCGGCTCCTGGATTGTACGGCGGCCGAGTATAAAAAATTACTGGACACACCGCCCTCACATGAAGAGCTGGAAGAAGCCAAGTCCCATATCAGGGGTACGCTTATCCTTTCCAAGCAGGACCTGGAGGCGCGCATGAAACGCATCGCCCGCCAGTATATCGTGATGCAGGAGCTTTTAACCTACGAGGACTCGATCTCATTGCTGCGCTCCATTACCAAGGATGAGATTGACGCGGAGTTGGCCTACCTTGATCAAAGCGCGGTCTATAACCTGCTTGTGTTTGGTTGCAGGGATGCTGTAAAATACCGAAAACATAATTTTTCCATGCGGGGCAAGGAGTAGGACATGAAAGAAATAGCAGTGGCCGTTCTTGGGAGGCCTGAGTTGATACCGGAGTATAAAACCGCGGGATCGGCGGGCGCGGATTTACGGGCGGATATCGAAGGGGCGATAGTGCTCAAGCCCAGAGAGCGCAGCCTTATTCCTACCGGAATCAGGATCGAGCTGCCCCTTGGGTTTGAGGCGCAGGTGCGCCCCCGCTCGGGCCTGGCGGTCCGCAACGGGGTAACGGCTTTAAACAGTCCGGGCACCATTGATTCGGATTACCGGGGCGAGATCAAGGTGATTTTAATCAACATGGGCGATGAGGACTTTACCGTCAGCCCGGGCGACAGGATAGCGCAGTTGGTGGTGGCCCCGGTGGTGCGCGCCCGTTTTAGAATCATGGACAACCTGGGTGTAACCGGCAGAAGTTCGGGAGGGTTCGGTTCAACCGGGAGATAAAAGAGAGGGATGCGGCGTAATCGAAGTAGCTTCAAAACAATCAATCTTTATTTGAGCAAAGAACTTTTATTCTCGTTTTTGGTCTCTTTTCTGTTTTTCTTTTTTGTTTTCTTTATCAATCAGCTTCTGCTCATGGCAAACAACATTCTCTCTAAAAAAATCCCGCTGGGGGACGTGCTCTTGATTATTTTCTACGCGTTTCCGTTGATTCTGCTGTTTGCCGTACCCTTCGGCGCCCTGGTAGGCTCGCTTATGGCCGTGGCGCGGCTGTCCTCCGATAATGAGGTTCTGGCCCTGCAGGCCTGCGGCGTTTCCCTGCGGCGTATTTTTTTACCGCTTTTTATTTTAAGTATTGTCCTTTCCATGTTGTCCTTTTTTGTGAACGATTACCTGATTCCGGCCAGTTACCTTGAACACAAAAAGCTGTATAATAAAATTCTGTATTCCAACCCGCAGATAGAGCTGGAGCCGTACAGCGTCAAGCGATTCAAGAAAATCGATACCACGATCGTCATCGGGGACGTAAAAAACAAAATAATCCATGACATCGTCATTTTCGATAAAACCGATAAAAATGAACCCCGCATAATCACCGCCGATACAGCCGCCGTGGTGGTAAATCCCGAACAGGTCGACGTTATTTCCCTGCACCTGGAAAAGGTGTTCATCCAGGTTATTGATCCCCAGAACACCGGCCAATTCGAATACTCGTTCTGCGACACCCTGATCTATAATATTCTGATACGGGAGTTCGACGTAGAGCCGGTGCCCACTCCGCTGCAGAAAACCACTTATGACGTGTGGCAGGTTGTGGAGGTCAAACGCAAAGAGGTGGAAGAACAGCGGCGCGCCCAAGACCGCAAGGCCGATGAAACCCTGTATATGCTGGCCATGGAAATCACCAAAACCCAGGATTACTTTTACCAGTCAAAGACCTGGCTGGCCGCCCGTAAAAATGAGGTCGAGAGGCTGTGGGGAGAATACACCAGACAAAAAAACAAACCCATATTCAACCGTGATCTGCAGCAATACCTACTTGAACTGCACAGGAAGTTCGCCTTTCCCTTTGCCTGCATGTTCTTTATGGTATTCGCCTTTCCCGTGGGCCTTTTGGCGCGCTGGAGCGGCAGGATTGTGGGTTTCGGGATCGGGCTTATCATCTCGGGCGTCTACTGGATATTGCTGGTGGTGGGGCATCACGTGGGTTTCAGGGAGAATTATCCTCCTATCGTAGCCATGTGGATGCCGAACGTGGTCGTGTTGTGCGCGGGATTGGTATTCTATTTCATCAGGATTTTAAAGAAGTGATTACCTTACACCGCATGATTCTCAAGATGTTCGCCACGGTCTGTCTCATCACCATGTTATTTTTTATCCTGATTCTGGAGCTGGTGGATATTTTTGCCAACATCTGGCATTACACGGACAATGATGTTTCCCTGTGGAATATCCTCTTGGTGATGCTGTATTATCTTCCGAAATGTATT
>Ga0315555_1001655_pt1 | contig 15974 bp, 16 predicted proteins | sample SalMarSW160380MG_FD_202113 | JGI IMG/M metagenome (GOLD analysis project Ga0315555, IMG submission 202113) | Salt marsh sediment microbial communities from the Plum Island Ecosystem LTER, Massachusetts, United States - Salt Marsh Sediment SW1603-80 ... | reverse complement strand
AGAACCGCAATTGATTATGGAACATATGATTTAAATAAACTTTAAGAGAAATTATCTGATATGGAGGAAGGTGTGATAACTTATGGAGCTTAAAAAAATCAAAAAATCAGCTAAAGAACTTGAGTTAGAAGTTATTGGGGAAAATGAGACTATATTGAACCCTATCACAGAGGTTTTACTTCAACATGAGGACGTGGATTACGCGTCATATATGTCTGATCATCCAGAAGCAGATAGAAGACGTTTATATATCAGGGTGAAAAAAGGTAAACCTGAGGAGATACTTAAACAAGCTGTTAAACAACTAGAAGATGAAGTAAAAAGTTTTAGTAAAAATTTTGAAGGAAAATCTAAAGGCAAAAAGTAGATGAAAGTCTTAGAATCTGAAAAAAGTGTAGGAGTAGAAGTTTTTTTTACACCTTTTGGGGGGATAGGTGGAAAACTTCGTACAATACCCAAGGATTTTACTGTAAAAGAAATCTCTTCTTATCCATCAAAAACTAAAGATGGTAGATTTACAATTGCAGAGGTTACATCAACTAACTGGGAGACAAACCTCCTTGTCAGAGAGCTATCTAATCGTTTACATGTTTCTCGTAATAGAGTTGGTTTTGGGGGGACTAAGGATAAAAGAGCGAAGACTACGCGATTAATGTCCTTTGATGGTATATCTATTGAAAATCTGTCTAGGATGAAAATCAAAGATGTTGATATTGAAAATATTTACTACTCTAATCGCTCTGTTAAAATAGGTGGTCTTATTGGCAATAGATTTGAGATTGTCGTTAGAAACCTTGAGAATGGGATAGAGCCTAAGAGGATAAAGGATATTTATTCCTATGTTGTTGAAGCAGGTGGTTTCCCGAATTTTTATGGTATTCAACGTTTTGGAGTTATTAGACCTATCACACATGTTGTTGGTAAATTTATTGTGAAGGATGAGTTTGAAAAAGCAGTTATGAGTTATATCGGAAATCCTGTTAAAGGCGAAGATGAAGAAAGCTACAGTGTTCGTAGCGAGTTGGAAGAAACTCGTGATTTTCCTAAGGCTTTGAAATCTTATCCTATTCACCTAGGTTTTGAAAAAGCTATTCTTAATAAGTTGGTTACTGACTCTGAAGATTTTATTGGCGCTCTAAAAGAACTCCCTAGGAATCTTTTAACAATGTTTGTTTATGCGTATCAATCATTTCTTTTTAATAGGATTTTAAGTGAACGTATAAAACAGGGTTTTCCTTTGAATGAGGCAGTTGTTGGTGATGTTGTTCTCCCAATTAGAAAAAACATTGTTGAAGAAACTGGAATCCCTATCAGGAGAAATAATGTCAAAAAAGTGAATAAACAAATCTTAAGGGGTAAAGCTGCGGTTAGTGGTATTTTATTTGGTAGTGATACGGTTTTCTCTGATGGTGAGATAGGTGAAATAGAACATAGGGTTATTGATAAAGAAAAAATTGATCCTCGGGATTTTATAATACCTGATATACCAAGGATTTCTAGTAAGGGTTCCAGACGTCCTATAGTTGCTCATGCAAAAAACTTTGATTTTAAACTAGTTGATAATGAGTTAACTGGTAATAGATCTGCGTTAGTTTTGAAATTTGAACTTAGCAAGGGATGCTATGCGACATCGCTTCTAAGAGAGTTTATGAAAACAAATGACATTAAAAATTATTAGATTCTGTTATGATGGAAACCGTTTTAACGGTCTTTTGTCATTAGGGTGTTCATCTATAACTGGTGAAAAAAACGATGATAAAATCACCACCGCAAAAATACAATCCAAATCAAGTTGAGAAAAAAATTCTGAAATTCTGGGAAGATAACAGTATATTTCAAAAATCGATAGATCAAAGAAAAGGATGTAAGCCTTATATTTTTTTAGAAGGTCCCCCTACTGCTAATGGGTTACCCCATCCCGGTCATGTTCTCACTCGTGTCATGAAAGACTTAGTTCTAAGATATCAGGCGATGAATGGTCATTATATACTCCGTAAAGCAGGATGGGATACGCATGGTTTACCAGTTGAGATTGAGGTTGAAAAGGAACTAGGACTTGAGGATAAACAAGGCGTTGAGGAATACGGTATAAAAGATTTCAATGAGGCATGTAAGAAATGTGTTTTCAAATATGAAAATGTATGGGTTGAGATGACTAAGCGTATTGCTTTTTGGCTTGATATGGATGATCCATATATTACTTTGAAAAATGATTACATAGAATCTGTTTGGTGGTCTCTTAAGCAGGCATGGGAAAAGAAGCTTCTTTACAAGGGTCATAAGGTTGTACCATATTGCCCGCGTTGTGGCACAGCGCTTTCAGCTCATGAGATATCGCAGGGTTATAAAACTGTTGAGGAGCCATCAGTTTTTGTTAAATTCAAATTGAAAAAAGAGGATGCCTATTTCCTGGCATGGACTACCACACCATGGACACTTATTTCAAATGTAGCTTTAGCTGTAAATCCTAAGGATTTATATGTTAAAATACGCTATAACAATCAAGTTTTAATTCTAGCTGAAGAACGTGCAAACGTGTTATTAAAAGGTCAAAACTTTGAGCTACTTGATGGCTATAAAGGTAAAGAATTAGAGGGGATTGAGTACGAACCACTTTTTGATTATGCTAAACCTGATAAGAAAGCGTGGTATGTTGTTCTAGCTGATTTTGTAACAATGGAAGATGGAACTGGAATTGTTCATATTGCTCCAGCTTTTGGTGAAGATGACTACGATATTGGTAGGAAATGTGACCTACCAGTTGTTCAACTTGTAAAACTAGATGGAACCTTTCCACCTGAGGTTGAACTCTGGAAAGGACAATTTGTAAAAGATGCAGATCCGAGTATAATTGAAAACCTTGAGGAACGTGGGCTAATTGAGGGGGTACATCAATACAAACATGAGTATCCATTTTGCTGGCGATGTGAATCACCACTATTGTACTATGCTATGGAGTCCTGGTTTATTGCCATGACAAAAGTACAAGACTCCCTAGTTAAGAATAACAACAATATCAACTGGTACCCAGAGCACCTTCAACAAGGACGTTTCGGGGATTTCATACGTGAAGTAAAAGACTGGGCTCTATCCCGTAAACGATACTGGGGTACACCACTTCCGATATGGACTTGTACAGATAAAAAATGCAAACATGAAATATGCATTGGAAGTGTTAAAGAACTCAGAGAACTAAGTGAATCATTCCCAGATGATTATGATTTACATAAACCACTAGTAGACGAGTTAGTTGTAAAATGCCCTAAATGTAAATCACCTATGAAACGTGAGGAAGAAGTAATTGACTGCTGGTACGACTCTGGCTCAGCATTTTTTGCTCAATGGCATTATCCATTTGAAAACCAGGAAGAATTCAAGAAAAACTTCCCAGTTGATTTTATATCTGAGGCACTTGATCAGACACGTGGCTGGTTTTATTCACTCCTAGCAATATCAACTTTCCTATTTGATGAACGCTCATATAAAAACGTGCTCACACTAGGACTTGTACTAGATGAAAATAATCAAAAAATGAGTAAAAGCAAACGTAACTATGTCGACCCAGATATAATCCTAGATAATGAGGGGGCTGATGCACTCAGATGGTACCTTATATCCGCGAATGCACCTTGGACGTCGACAAGATTCTATGAACAAGCAGTAAAAGACATGTTGGGTAAGTTTATTTTAACATTTTGGAATTCATATAACTTTTTCACAACATATGCTGCTCTTGATAAATTCGACCCAAAAAAAGACATGCTCCCTATAGGAAAAAGGCAGCTAATAGACAAATGGATTCTAAGTAGATTCAATAAAACCATAAAAGAGACCAGATCATATTTTAAGAGTTTTGAGGTTCATAAAGCTGCAAGATTTATAGAAAATTTTGTTATCGAGGATTTCAGCAACTGGTACTTACGTCGCTCTAGGAAACGGTTATGGGTGGAGGAAAAAACAGATGATAAACTCTCAGGGTACTCCACGATGTACGATGTTTTTTTAGGTTTATCAAAACTACTAGCACCATTCATACCATTTATCACTGAGGAAATATATCAAAATCTTAAAACAGATAAAATGTCTGAAAGTGTGCACCTATGTGATTACCTTAAAGCAGATAAAAACCAGATTAACAAAGAACTAGAACAAGGAATGGAACAAATACGAGAACTCGTAGAAGTAGGAAGATCTCTAAGATCAAAAATTGGAATTAAAGTAAGATACCCACTTAGTAGCGCGACCCTTGTATGTGATAAAAAAACTGAGGATTCAATAAAAAACCTACTAGACCTGCTTAATGAAGAAATTAATGTAAAAAATGTTTCCTTTGAGAGAGATACATCTAAATTTATGATAAAATCATTGAAACCAAATCATTCTAATCTTGGTAAAAGATTAAAAGAAAAAGCAAAACTTGTTCTAAGTAAAATTGATGAAATGGATAAGAACCAGCTTTACAATGAGATCAATAAGAACAAAAAAATTATAATCAACGTTGATGGCGAAAAAATCATACTTAACAAGGATGATTTTGAAATAGTTGAAACAGAAAAAGAACACATAGCTCGTACATCCACAGATAAAGTAACTCTACTGCTTGATACTCATCTAACATCTGAACTAGAAGCAGAGGGTTTCGCAAGAGAAATTGTCAGGCGAATACAGTCAATGAGAAAAGAACTAGATCTTGATGTTGAAGATAAAATCATTACAGAAATCAAAATCGGTTCTGATAAAAAGAAAGCCCTAGAAAAATGGGGCAGTTACATTAAAAACGAAACTCGGTCCAAAGAAATTAGTTACGTGGATAAACCAGTTGGTAAACTTGTTAAAAAATGGGACATTGATCAGATTCATGCAGAGATTGGAATAAAAAAATAATACAGTGTTTTTTTGAAGATAACTATGGATCTTTACAAGTTGATGGAAAATCGGAGGAGCACCAGAGGTTTTTTAACTAAAAAAGTACCCGTGGAAAAACTGCAATTAATTTTGAAAGCTGGGCAGCTATCACCCTCCGGGGCTGATCAGAAACCTTTTGTTTATATTATAGTTGATGATGCTAATTTAAAAGAAAAAATCAAAAATTTTTGTGAACAAGCTGATAAAAAATATTACAAGTCTAGTCCAGCTTGGTTTAAACAATGGATGAAAAACAAGGATGTTTCTCTTAAGAAAGATTTTCTAGTTGATGCACCTCTCCTATTAGTTATAGCCAGTGAAACTGATAAACCGTACTGGCTGGAGTCCACTTGGATTTCTATAGCATATGTCATTCTTGCTGCGGAGAATGAGGGTCTGGCGACACTTACTTATACTCCTATGGAAATGGGTTTTTTAAATGATGTATTGGATCTTCCCAAATCATTGAAACCTGTGGCGGTTATTCCAGTTGGTTACGCTAAAAAATAAATAAAACTTTTTTTTGAACCAAACTTATTTTATACTACTTGTTTATGGCCCTTTTGAATTATGATTTGTCTTGGTATAGAGGGAACAGCTCATTCGATTGGTGTTGGTATTGTAGAAGAGGTTAACCATAAATGCAAGGTTCTTTCTAATGTTATTAAGAGTTATAGACCTGAAACAGGTGGTATTCATCCCCGTGAAGCAGCGAACCATCATGCTGGTATTATTGCTGATGTGATTAAGGAATCTGTTGAAAAATCACAGGTTGATTTTGCTGATGTTGATCTTGTATCTTTTTCCAGGGGCCCTGGTCTGGGTCCTTGTCTTAGGACTGCTGCTACAGCGGCGCGTGCTCTTTCTCTTTCTCTTGATAAACCTATTATGGGTGTGAATCACTGTGTTGCTCATCTTGAGATTGGTAGTGGGACACTTGATGGCTGCAGGGATCCTGTACTTTTGTATACCTCTGGTGCTAATACTCAGGTTATCGCGTTTGCTGAGGGACGTTATCGTGTTTTTGGTGAAACACTTGATATTGGCATTGGAAACTGTCTTGATAAGTTTGGTAGGACAGTGGGTCTTGATTTTCCTTGTGGTCCAAAGATTGAGGAACTAGCGAAAAAGGGTGATGGTTATTTGGAGCTCCCCTACTCGATTAAAGGTATGGATATTGCTTTTTCAGGGCTTCTCACTGCGGCGGAGCAGTACTATAAGAATGATGAAAAGTTGGAGGATATTTGTTATTCTATTCAGGAAACTACTTTTGCTGCTCTTACTGAGGTTACTGAGCGGGCTATGGCTCATATGGAGAAAGATGAGGTATTGCTTGGCGGGGGTGTTGCTAGTAATAAGCGTTTGCAGGATATGGTTAAAATAATGGCATATGAACGTGGTGCATCTTTTTATGTTCCAAGTAAGGATTTATGCATTGATAATGGTGCTATGATAGCATGGCTTGGTGTTCTAATGTATAATAGTGGCATTAGGATGAAAGTTGAGAATAGCTTTATTGATCAGCGTTTCAGAACTGATATGGTGGATGTGACTTGGCGTGGGTAATAAAAAAATAATTTACAAGGGGGCTGAGGCAGAGATATATGTCTCAGATTACATGGGTTTTGATGTAATTGAAAAAAGGAGGATACCTAAATCTTATCGGATAAAACATATTGATAATCGTTTGATATCTATGCGTACTAAAGAAGAATCTAAGCTTATTACTGAGGCACGTCTATATGGTGTATCAGTACCAATAATCTATGATGTAGATCTCGATGATGCGGTCATCACTATGGAATATCTAAAGGGTAAACGGGTAAAGGACATACTGAATGATTTGAGTGAAAAGGAACGTCAAGATCTTTGTAGGAAAATCGGTGAAAGTATTGCAAAGTTCCATAACAATGACATAATACATGGTGATATTACAACGTCTAATATGATACTCTTGGATGATCGTGTTCATTTTATTGATTTTGGACTTGGTGAAAAAAATGGTGAAATTGAAGCAAAGGGTGTTGATTTACATGTTCTCATGGAGGCTATAGAGTCAACGCATTCGAAGTATTCTAATTGTTTTGAATATGTACTGGAAGGTTATAAAAACGCGTTAAAAGATGATGCAAACCTTGTTATAAAAAAGATTCAGGATATTGTTAAAAGAGGACGGTATAGATGAAAACTTTGTATTTTATTACTAGTAATAAGGGTAAAGTTTTAGAGGCAAAAAACAAGTTTTCAAAAGTTGACTTGGAAATAGTTCAGAAAAATCTAGGTTATCCTGAGATACAAACAGATGCTTTGGAGGATGTCGCTCGTTATGGTGTGGAACAAATTCGGGAAAAGTTTGATCAACCTTTTATTCTGGAGGATGCAGGTCTCTTCATAGATGCCATGGAGGGTTTTCCTGGTGTGTTTTCTTCTTATGTTTTTCATACAATCGGTTGTAAAGGTATTTTGAGATTGATGGAGAGAATTGATGAAAACGGTAGAAAAGCTTGTTTCCGGTCGGTTTATGCCTACTCAGTGCCCGGTAGGAAACCTGTTCTCTTTGTGGGTGAATGCCTTGGTAAAATATCTAAGAACGAGTTAGGAGAAGATGGTTTTGGGTATGATCCTATTTTCATACCTGATGGTTCTAGTAAAACATTTGCTCAGATGAGCGTAGATGAAAAAAACTGGTTCTCGCATAGAGGTAAATCTTTACAGAAATTGATTAGTTATCTCAAAAAATAGTTTTTTACTATGTTTTCTTTTAGTAATGGAAAAAAGTTTTATATACAAAAAACCGGTTTTATATATGGGGGAGTCTGGATAAGGATTCTGTGGGCGCATCCCATCCCATTCCTTCTTTTCTCCAGGCTTCTCTACCATAACTTTTCTCTACATAGATTTTATAAAGAATTAATTGTTAATTTATATCTGAGGAGAGATGAAGAAAAAACTACTCGTAATTATTACAATTATGTTTTTCCTAATTATCATTTTTAATGGTTGTTTTGAAGATGAAGAGAAAACAGAATCAGAAAAATTCGTAGGAAAATGGACTACTGAGGATTCAGAAATTGAACAATTCGTTTTTTACTCAAATGGAACTTGTTTACTCAAAACATATGGTTTAGATGGAACATATACTGTTACAGATGATGGATATCTAATAGTTCATCAAAAAAATCCTTCTAAAACATACACGTATAGATATCAGTTCGGTAATAATAATCAGAAACTTACTCTGTCAGATCAAGACACGTATAATACTTGGGTTTTTAGAAAACAATAAAACTTTTTATTTCCTGGTTATTCCCATTTCCGCTAGTTTCTCAGGTAAATAAGTATCAGTAACGTAGTCGAGACCATATTTTGCAAGTGCCTGTTGCTCTGATTTCTTCCCGAGTTTAAGCTGAAGTTTAATTTCACCTTTCCAAAATGAGTCCTGGAAACGTGGATCAGTGAGCTCGCTCTTAAGAGCGTTGATATCTTCCTTTGTGAGATCATCTGTGGGTAGTTCATAGTTTTCAATATCTGAAGGAGTGACACCAAGATATTGAGCCGCTGGTGTGGCAAGATACTCAGAGATGTGAGCAGTTTTAATAGCACCATATGCTACACTGGCATAGATACGGTAACTCCAAGGGTCACAATCAGTAAACACAATGACTGGTAGGTTGTTTTCATCGCTAAGCCTCTTGATGAATCTTCTCGTAGACCTAGCTGGTTGACCTTTTAAGTGAACAAGAATTGCTCGGTTAGATGTGTCAAAACCGTTCTCTGCAAGTCGGTCGAACATACCACCCGTCTCAATGGCTACTATGAAATCTGCATCTGTACCTTTGAATGTTATTTTCTCAGGTTCGACATTATATGGTATGGAGTAACCAGCGTCGCCTACGTCGTCTTGGCAATGAATTTTTTTCTTAGTGTTATTCCTAGTCATCTCTTCAATGGTAACGTTACCGATAACTCTCGCGCCGTCTTCCTCTGGTCGTAGTTTGAAATCTTCTCTCATACAGCTTGTGATAACCTCCAGGTCCTCTGCTAGAAGGTTTGATTCATTTTGAGAGTGAAACTTTGCGAGGTCCCATCCTTCAGAGATATAATACATCTCTCTAAGTGTTGAGGATTTGTTTACTTTTATCATTTCTTTTATGAAATCAGCCAGGTACATAGTACGCAGGAGCATATATGCTCCATCAAGTGATTTCGCAGATCTTTCTATAGTGTTTTCACCGTATTTCCAAACATTTAGTTTTCCATCAAATTTTATATTGGATTTACTACGAGTTGGTAGCTGGAGAAATGGTACATCTGTTTTTTGGAAATCATTATATATTTTAGCAGCGAGAGAATCGATCTTGTTAATTACATGGCTGTAATCTTTATTAATCATATTTTTAGTCACCCTCCCATTTGTCAGCTCCTATAACAAACGCTGGGTTGATATTTTCAACATATAGATCGTTTTCATCAAAATCTCCTTTTTCAAGACCTGCGAGTTCAAAAGATACATCGACTTTGTTTGCAGGTGGAATCGTACCAAGATTCCATTTAATGTAGTTATTAGCGATTTTAGCGGGTTTAGGCTCAACAGAGCCAACTACGGCATCCTTAGGTATCAGAGCATAAAGGTTGAATTTTTGAGAGTTATGTTTATAGTTCACCACCATAATCTTGCTCTTAGTTATGGTACCTTCACTACGGGTATTATCACTTTCTTTATCTGGAATGATAGTTGTTTGAACGGGTTGTCTTGAAACCTTTTCGTATTCTATTAAATCCTCAATCCATACTATGTCCATAATCTTCGTGATAACAGCATCCAATGATGGGATAGGTTTATCAATCATATTTGCAGATTTCTTGGCGATCTCAGGTAGAATCTTAGTGATGAGATCAAATTTTTCACGGGTTTTTTTACGTCTAACCTTTTTATGAATATGATGTTGAACCTTCCTAGCACATTCACGGAAAGCAAGTTTAATTTCATTCTCAATCTCAGGGATATCAGCAATTGCTTCTTTACTCTCAGATGTAAAGGGAATCTGAGTTGAGGAGACATGAGTTAAAAAAATCGCAGGACCTGAGGGCATACCTTTACCTGATGGTTGTTCAAACCCGTATCGTCTCCAATCAATGGAAGAAATAGCAGAAGTAATTACACAGCCGCCCTGCTGGTACAGTAAGGGTACACGGTTAGCAAAACGCATAAGCTGCACAGGTTTATCCCTGGGTAACGTACCTCCATAAACAAGACCTACTTCAGTCTGAAATGGGTTTCCTGAGTATACCGAAGCTGGTCTTGACGCGGTGATTATGAACTCAGGTGAAATCTCTTTTGTCTCATGTTTTAAACTACGTCTAATCAGGGTTTCACTAATAGGTGATAGACAATCAGTTGACGGGGCCATGATTTTTACTTTTTTAAACGCCCGATGTAACGCAAGGAACTCTTCACGTTTCATCTCTTTTGGATTAGCATTTCTGTCTAAATCTGCTTTTTCACAAACCGCATTAGTAGTTCTATCCCCCATGCTGCTGAACTCTGTTTTCAGAAACGTTGAAAGCTTCCGTGCTTTAGTATTTTTAGCCATTTTAATGAGTGTCCCAAGTTCGACACCATATGGGTGGGGTTTTATTTCACAGGATTTTTTAGGCGTAGCCTCTGCGGTTCTTTCAAAAAGGTACTCCTCACCCTCTGCATCTTTGTATGTTATTTGTGCATGAGGGTTGACAATGGAGGTACTTTGTAGGTAATCGTAGACGAAACGTTTACCACGTTTGTAATCCGCTATGATACTTATTTCAACCCTAGTACCTGAGGGTTTATCCCAATGAACTGTTTCACGGTTTATAACCTCAGCACGGTTCTTGTTTGTATCAATGGCTAGTTCCATTACCACCGCTGGTCGATCTTGTTGTACTTTTGATATAATTTTTGCATGTTTGCCAGTTGTCAGTTGACCATATAATATTACTGCTGAGATTCCTATTCCTTGTTGCCCCCTGCTTTGTCTTATTGCATGAAACCTGGAACCATATAGTAGTCTTCCAAAAATATGAGGGATCTGTTTTGTTACAATACCTGGGCCGTTATCCTCAACTATGATTTTACATTCCCCATCTTCATGGTTTTTTATTTCAACATAAATCTCTGGTAGAATGTTTACTTCTTCGCATGAGTCAAGGCTGTTATCTACTCCTTCTTTGATACTTGTAACAAGTGCTCTTGTAGCGTTCCCAAACCCAAGTATGTGTTTATTTCGTTCGAAGAATTCTGCTACAGATATTTCTTTTTGTTTCTTAGCTAAGTCATGTGCGGTTAGTTTAGTCAAAACTCCGCCCTCCTAAAATGGGAGAAACTATGCACCCAGGTAATGTAATAGAAAGGGTAATTATAAAATTATTCATTCTAAATCCATTTTTATTCAGAAATTCGAAAGAGATATATACTGCATTATTAATCCCAAATTTACCATCTATATAGTGTATATAGAGGTATATAGACATTTGTGGGAGGAAAGAAATTTGAAGAAAATATTAGTCTTACTGGTAAGTATGGCTTTGCTAGTGGGAATGTTAAGCGGATGTATCGAAACAGAAAAAAAGAAGAAAACTACGATATCTAACAATGCTCCAACTGCTACATTCAACTTTGATGTTGTTAATATGACTGTGAGTTTTAATAGTACAGCTGCTGACGAAGATGATGATAACATAACTTATGCCTGGGAATTCGGTGATGGTAACTCATCTACTCTTGATGACCCGATTCATACTTATGCAGAGAACGGGTCGTATATTGTTACATTAACTGTATCTGATGATGAGGATTCTTATACTACAGCTCCACAAACTATAATTGTTGGTAATGTTGCACCAGAAGCAAGTTTTACCTATGTAAAAACTAATCTCTCGGTTAACTTTACAGATGCTTCCACTGATCCAAATACTGGTGATACATTAACTTGGTCATGGGACTTTGGTGATGGAAACACATCTACAGAACAAAGCCTAACATACGAATATGCTGCAGCAGGGGATTATAATGTTACGCTAACTGCTACAGATGATTATGGTTTAACCGATGAATACACAGAAGAAATAACAGTAGCAGCTTAAAAAAATAACATAACAGATTATTGCAGGAGAAAAGTTGAACCCTGCAATACTCCTTCATCTTTTTTTCATAAATAAGAAAAATATAAGTCACGCTCATTAATTCATTTTGTCAAACTAGGATAGAAACATTATGAAACATAAAACACTCATATCAACATTAATTTTCATTCTAATAACAAGTGTTTTTGTTAATATTGGATCATGTGAAGAAACAAATGAGAGCATCTTTTATGTTGGTGGAACTGGAAATGGAAATTATAGCAGCATTCAAGAAGCTATAGATTTCGCTCATTCTGGTGACATAGTCTTTGTTTACAATGGAATATACTATGAGAATCTGGTAATAAATAAATCTATAGAAATAGTAGGCCAGAATAAGGATGCAACAGTTATCGATGGAAATGATGGCTTGTATACTGTTATAATAAATAGTTCTAAGGTTAGCATAAGTGGGTTCACAATTCAAAATGGTGTTATCGGTCTATTTATCAGTGGATCTAACATTTTATCTAAAAACACTATACAGTGGAATATCCTCAAAGATAACATTAATGGGATATATTTACAGAGCTCCTCATATGAAAACGTGATTTCTAAAAATATGATTAATAATAATGCTGAGGGGATCCATCTTTATAATTCATCTAATAACAGTGTTACAAATAACACTATTGAGTACAACGCTGCATCCGGCATAATCCTATGGGAAACATCTGATAACAACATCATATCTGGTAATAATATCACTGGTAACTCTAGGGGTATTTTTTTAAAAAGATGGTCTAATAATAACATTATATCAAAAAATAATATAACAAATAATGATAGAATTGGCATTTCTATAGGGTACTCATTTCAGAATATTATTCAAAGTAACGTTATATCTAATAATGTTCAAGGTATCCTTATGGATAGTTCTAATAAAAACAATATCACAGGGAATTTAATTGAAAATAATACTAGATACGGGATTTATCTGAGTGATTCCGATGACAATATAATCTCTCAGGATAACTATTTTTTAGATAATGGACAGGACATCGGAGAAAAATCTTCTCCTCCAAAAATCAAAATTCCTGGTTTTGAAATAATATTGATATTTATTGCTATATGGTTAGTTTTCCTTCTTAAAAGAAAACTATGAATGTCTTGTTGAGAAGTTATTCTATTTGTTTTCAGCCTAGTATTGCTCCACAATTTGGACAAAACTTTGGTTTTCCTAATATCTTTTTTTTACAGTTTTTGCAAACTGTGTAGAGTTTTTCTCCGCAGTTACTACAAAAATCAGGTTTTCCCTCTATTTTGGATTTACATTTTGGGCAGAATTCAAAGGTTTTTAGATCTGTTCCACAGTATGGGCATGCTCTGTCGCTAAATGTAACGATCCGCCCACAATTATAACATTTCCTCATTTCCTCTCCAATGACTTTAAACCTTACTACAGTTATTCATTATGCCCATGCTATTAAACCTTTCTAAAGCATCTTTGTAACATATTTACTCTTAAGAAAGTTATTTTTTAAAAAATGTTTCATAAAATATGTTTTTTTGAAATTGACAGGGAAAATTATAAATACTATGAACTAGAAACATTTTCTTGGTAAAGTAAAATGGAAAACATTTTAGAAAGCAATGTAGATGGTATCGGGGAGGATGACTTTGGTATTTTAATGTGGAAGCTAGAGTCTATAGAAAATTTCTTCCCATGTTTTAATAAAATGATAAAACAAAAAGAGTAAGGGCAAAAAAAGATATCGTCCCCGCATCTGTGGATTCGAGCCTTGATATTTATTTTTACTAGTTTGTGCCTATAATAAAATATGTGTTAAATATATAGAATATTTATATTACATTTTTATAAGAGAACCTAAATCTCCTTTTGGTGAACTTATGAATTACGTCATTGTTTATTGGTCAAGATATGGTAATGGTAAGAAGGTTGTTGATCATCTGGCGAAAAAGCTGAAGCAGAAAGGGGCTGAGACGCAGATTTTCAAGACTGATGAAGCAGATCCAGCTGCCATGCCTAAGGCAGATTTTTATGTTTTCTCCGCTCCAACGGAGGCATTCAACATTCAAAAGAACATGAGGACGTTCATGAAGAAGCTAGAGGGGATGGGAGAAAAAAAGTATGGCATAATTAACACCCATGGAATGAAAAAGAACTGGCTTTACAAGATGGATAAGCTCCTCTGCAAGAAGAACATGGTGAAAATAGCGGGTGTGGATTTCCAGGTCGGGGATGGTTCTCAAACCGGAAATGGTCTTATGAAGGGCTGGGAATCGAAGCTCGATGAGTTCGCGGGAAAGTTATAAAAATAACTTTTAAACAAGTAAAAGATCATTTTTCAGAGTTTTTACTACAGAAATAACGGAAGATAAATATAAACTATCATACATGTATTGCACAATTTAATTATGTATGCTAAGTATATATAGCACTGTTTTTGGAGCAGGAATGATTGGATAAAACGCCTATCATTCTGAGGATGTGATATGAAATGTTAAAGGTACAAAACCTAGAATTTACTTACCCAAAATCAAATAAAAAAGCAGTAAATGGTGTTTCATTTGGGATTAAAAAAGGAGAAATATTTGGTTTTCTTGGTCCAAATGGTGCAGGTAAAACCACAACACAAAAAGTAATAATCGGACTTTTAAGAGGATATGGAGGAAATGTGGAAATCATTGGTAAAAACCTTCAAAGTTGGAAAACAGATCTTTATAATAGAATTGGAGTTGGTTTTGAACTTCCTAATCATTATCAAAAACTTACAGCCTTAGAAAACCTTGAACTTTTCGCATCATTTTACCGTCGAAGAACAATTCCACCTATGCAACTTTTAAAAATGGTAGAACTTGAAGAAGATGCAAACCAGCGAGTTGGAACCTTTTCAAAAGGAATGAAATCAAAACTTAACTTTGCAAGATCCTTACTAAATAATCCTGAAGTTCTTTTCCTCGATGAACCTACTACAGGTCTTGACCCAATTAACTCACGATTAATTAAAAACATAATTAAACAAAAAAGGAAAGAAGGCAAAGCAATTTTTCTCACAACTCATAACATGAATGATGCTGATGAGCTCTGTGATCAAGTAGGTTTTATTGTTGATGGAAAATTGGTTTTAATTGAAAGCCCCAGAGAACTAAAAATTAGACACGGTAAAAAAGTTGTTAAAGTGGAATATCTAAAAAATGATGAGTTGAAAAGTAAAGAGTTTGATCTCAAGAATATTGCAGATAACGGCAGTTTTTTGAATCTTTTGAGAAGTGGAAATGTTCAGACAATTCATACAGCAGAAGCAACTCTGGATGATATATTTATTAAAGCCACAGGTAGGCAGTTGAAATGAGTAATCTGAAAAATATGCTCAAATGGGAATTCGTCCTTTTGTCTAGATATAAGATTATTCACCTTTCGATTCTAAGTGTAATTTTATATTTTCTTACAACTCAAGCTATAGAGGATATGAACCGACCAATTTTTCATACAATGCTGTTATTTTTTGACCCGGCAATAATTGGCATAATGTTTGTAGGCGCATTGGTGTTGTTTGAAAAATCAGAAAACGTACTTCAAGCTTTAGTAATAACCCCTATGAAAGTAGATGATTATCTTTTATCAAAGATACTATCACTTACAATCCTATCAATTATATCCGCAGCAATATTCGTGACTCTGTTGAATATTTTTAGCGGTATTGATTTTAACATATTATTTCTAGCATTAGGAATCATTCTTACATCGGTTATGCTTATTCTTCTGGGATTTATCCTAGTCTCTCGTGTAAACAGCATTAATGAATACTTACTTGCCATGTTGATCGCATTTCTAGGACTACTTTTTCCTCCAATGCTACATTTATCTGGACTATATGAAAACGTGATATTCTACTTATGGCCTACACAAGCATCATTTACTCTCTTTACCGGTGTTTTTAATG
>Ga0315555_1001651_pt1 | contig 15995 bp, 13 predicted proteins | sample SalMarSW160380MG_FD_202113 | JGI IMG/M metagenome (GOLD analysis project Ga0315555, IMG submission 202113) | Salt marsh sediment microbial communities from the Plum Island Ecosystem LTER, Massachusetts, United States - Salt Marsh Sediment SW1603-80 ... | reverse complement strand
AGTAACACGACTCGATCTGAATAATAACAGATATATCATTATATTCTATGGGTTTATCCCGTTCTTTCTACACCTACTACTGTCGAAGATGAGATTAACCTAGATTTTTTATGAATAATTGTATCAATAAACAAGCGGATCAGAAACAATTTATACCTAAAATTTTCCTAACAGTGATAAAATTTTAGGTTTATGTCTTTTGCTCAGAAACTAAGCAAGCCGTCATTGTTCCGGAAGGGACCACCATGTGGAAAGGTATTATTGTCTCAGTCCTCTTGTTTCCTGGCAGGTAATTTCCGTATTCATGGGTTGATATCAGAAAAGGACAATATTGCAAGTACCCTCAGGAGATTGCTTCGTCGCCTTCACTCCTCGCAATAACACAGAATTAGGTATCACGCAATATTTATTGAAATTCAATGAATTATAACCCGTTTTTTTAGCTTAAAAACAAAAATTGTATAAAATTTATTTCTAGATATGTGATCCTGAAGTACGAGCTTAATTTTAAAAGAGGAATCATTCACTTTAATCGAATAACATCTTAAAGTAGATTCCGTATCTAAGTTTTAATTTAAATAAATGAATTTAATATTTTCCTGAAAATTATTGACTTTAACATTCAAAAAATAAATTCCCGATGACAATTTTGAGGCATTAAACATTTTAGTATAAAATCCTCTATGCATTTTCTGATCCATAATTGTGTAAATTGAAACACCATCTATGTTTTGTATCTTCAAATTGACAAATCCATCTTCCGGAATTTTGACACGAATATTGATCTTTGGATTAAAAAAATTAGGAAAATAATATTTAGGTTTTAGTAAATTTTTATATCCTGCATCATTTCGCCACAGATGCAGGTATTGAAAATCATCCCAGGCGATGCTGACGATATCCAGATCATCATCACCATCCAGATCTGACACCTGAGCTCCCAGATGACTCTCCTTCCCACTGCTCACTACATGTTCTGTGAAATTTCCGTTACCATCGTTTTCCCACACCGCCAATTTCTTCGTTCCCCGGTGCTCTGCAGAAATAATATCCATATCCCCATCTTCATCCATATCTGCTACATCCAGGCTATTGGTGGTATTTTGCACGACTACTGTGTGCCTCACCCAATTTGCGCTCTGTGGATCAGCTGGTGCCTCAAACCAGAATACCCCATTGGTATCTCCATTGGCAACCGACACCACAATATCCAGCTGGTTATCTCCATTAACGTCTGATGCCGAAAACCGGTCCGCAATCGGGCTTGGTGTGGACCCGATCATATGCATCGCCCAGTTACTAGAACCATCTCCCGGATTCTCCCACCAGGAAACATGGGTGGCGTCCAAAGTGCCGCATATATCAATGTCTCCGTCCCTGTCGATATCCCCCACACCGATACCCTCCGGGTAAGTACTGTCGGCAATGGTAGTGCGTTGCCAATCTCCGTTAACCGGATTGGAAGGAATCTCAAAGTAATAAACAGGCCCATTCACCTGGGATGAACCCATATTTACAATGATCTCCGGTTTGCCTCCCGGCACAAGTTGTGCTGCTACATAACCCTGAGTACTGATACCATGATTTGCACTTTCAACCTCCCCCACCTGTTTACTATTCCAGAAATTCCCTTGGGGATCCGATGCTTCCATCCAGTATAAACTTCCCAAGGGGTCCATACCAATCACATCCCCATAGGTATCTTCGTCCACATCGATAACAAACAAGGCATCGACGGTTATCGGAAAAGTAATCCGGTCCCAAGGAGCATTCATATCTCCTCCCGGATTTCGATAAAAATAATTCCCGGATACGATGTCTGACTGTCCATCTCCGTTCAAATCCCCCATCGCCAGTCCAAAGGCCGGCGCGGGACGGGAATCATCTATCTGAAAATAGCTCCAGTCGTCCAACGAAAGATGAACAGAGGGATCTGTCCTGTTTATCCATAATTCTACTTTCTTATCATTCCAGTTCGCCCCGTACAGATCCATATCACCATCCTTGTCCACATCCACAATCCTCATACTGTGAGAACCACTGGTGGCAATTACCTGCTTGGTCCATGACTGGCCATCATCTGCATTGATGTATACCTTCACCTCGTCCGGATCATTCCCTTGGGTCATTTCTGCAGAGGCTAGATCAATATCCCCATCATTATCCAGATCCGCTGCACCCACAAAATGATGAACCGTTTCAACATCTGCCTCTATGATATGCTCAGTCCAATTCTCACCAGTTGGATCCGGCGGGGCTTCAAACCACGATACTCGATAAGTCTGCCCACTCAGCTCTGACGGCGACTGCACAATATCTATCCGGCCATCCCCGTTAAAATCACCCACATCTATGTAAGCATTCCGATGTGTCCAGCCCGTAGTAAAAGTATGCCGGTGCCAAGTGCTTATACTTCCACTGTTTTCATACCAGTTACTGTTGATCACAACATCCGTTCTGCCATCATGATTAATATCCGCAACTTTCAATCCCTCACCATTAGGAATATTCAACGAAGAAGATATCCAAACAGCCGGGGAACTCTGTTTATAAAAAAACAAGGTTTTCCCACTATGACCAAACTCCGCCTGATCTCGACCGACAACATCAACTTTGCCATCTCCATCAAAATCCGAAACCTCAAAATCATGTAACTTGGTACGGGATTGAATGGTATGAGAAGCCCAGTTGGCACCGTTCTCAAACCATACCAGTGAATCACCCCAGATAGTGAACACATCCAGATCCCCATCTCTATCAATATCAAATACCTCATGATCAGTTGAAAAACCATTGCCAGAATTTATAGTGCGTTTTTTCCAGGATGGATTCTCATACCATACTAAACCTCCTGATGAATTTCCCCCCGCAATTAAATCTGGTAAACCATCGCCATTCAGATCACCTACTGCCTTCCCCCAAATATCGGAGGGACCTCTGCCATCGACCAAGACGTAATCAAAGGGAATCTGAGAAAATACATTTATTGAAAAAGACACTAAAACTAAAAAAACACAATTTTTCATTATCTTAAGTATCTTTTTTATTAATTGAAGGTTGAATCCCTGAAAAATGATATCGAAGATATTAAATATTATAATTAGTGCTTTGGTTCCGGAAATATGATGCTAACGTATTATTTTATTTATAGTTAATAAAATTGTCATTTCGAGCGTACTCCCGGTTTCCAGGGAAGAGGCCGAGAAATCTTTATAAATTCAATAGATTCCTCCACGTCTGGCCACCATGGCCTACAGCAGGCAGGCGGACAGGCCTCCCTTATGTATAAGGTTGGGTATAGGATAGGGTCAATTATGTAACATTTGAATACAGGAGTACTATTTTTATACACATATGTCTATGACTGGTGAACTGAAAAAATATATTTGTCTATATTATCATTTAGATGAGGTAAGGATATAATCATATTAAATATGACGATTATTATTTGAAGCTCCTTCTTATGGATATACACGCAATGAAGTTGGTTTAGAAGGTTTTTGCGTTCCAGAGCTGATTATAAAACTAGCCGAAGCCACCGCACTGGGAGTGTAACCATTTTTAAAAGCTTTTGCTTTTACAGTTGCACTACTGGTCAGGGTAAATGGTAGATTATATAAATTTGAAGAAGTGGTAGGTGTGCTTCCATCAAAAGTAAAATAAATATCGGCCCCGGAGGTGGTTGTGGTTAATGACACTGAGACCGAATCATTGAACGTCCCACCATTGGGAGTAATGATCGGTGTTGCCACCGTACCATAATTGATTACAAAACTCGCCGACGCTACCGCACTGGGAGTGTAACCATTTTTAAAAGCTTTTGCTTTAACCGTTGCACTACTGGTCAGGGTAAATGGAAGGTTATACAAATTTGAAGAAGTGGTAGGCGTGCTTCCATCTAAAGTAAAATAGATGTCTGCCCCGGAAGTAGTCGTGGTTAATGACACCGAAACCGAATCACTGAAAGTCCCACCATTGGGGGTGATCACCGGTGTTGCCACAGTACCAAAACTTATTACAAAACTAGCTGATGCTACCGCACTGGGAGTGTAACCATTTTTAAACGCTATTGCTTTAACCGTTAAACTACTGGTCAGGGTAAATGGCAGATTATATAAATTTGAAGAAGTGGTAGGTATGCTTCCATCCAAAGTAAAATAGATGTCTGCCCCTGGGGTAGCTGTGGTTAAGGACACCGAAACCGAATCATTGAAAGTCCCGCCATTGGGAGTAATTGTAGGAGTCGCCACAGTACTAATACCCGGACTAATCTCAACTCGGGTAGCCTTGGTTGCGCCCGCCCAGTGAAATGTTCTTCCAGTACCATAATCATCGGTTAAATCATCCACAGAATCAAACGTATTTTTCCCCCACCAAATATTATTTCTTCCTTCTTGAGTTTGAAGTCCGGACATATCAGCCGCCTCTGCCATCATATTAGCCGGGGTCAACACTTTATTAAAAATTTTAACTCGTCCCAGTATACCACTCATGCGTTCATGTTGATAATCAGCATACCAGGGAGAATCCCCGAAGGTGACAGCTGGACTTGGTGGATTTGTTTCTCCATAACTACCTGAAACTGTGTATTCGATAACATTGCTATTTGAAGTATCGGTAAGGTCAATATAAAATGAAAGAGTCTTTGTGCCATTCCCGTTGACGACGACACGGTGGGCTTGTAAATACCATTGTCCCTTAGAAACAGTTTGTGGAGAGCCACCCCTTGTATTGACCTCATCTCCACCATCTATTGAAATTTCCCAATAATGAGTTGTCCCACTGCTTGAACCATTTGAAGGATAAGGATGCGTGCCATAATAAGTATTGGGACTACCACTATTCCATAAGAATGTCCCATTATTAGACCACCAGTATGTAACATAATAACCAGTTTGTTGAACCGGATAATATTCCCATATCCAGGTTACGCCCTGATGATTTGGCCCCCAGATGGGTAATCCATTATTCTGCGGATCATCAAACTGAAATGCCACAAATGCATTAGAAGGCGAGTCACCGTTACTGGGAAATTGTAAGCCATAAACGGCATTCTGAGAAAACACATGTAATGTAAAAATGAAAATTACTAGTATACTGTATATAAGATAATTCTTCATTAGGACCGCCATCTCTCATTAATTATTGTTCAAAAAAATACAGGTACTGAACAATAAATATTGCAAAAATACTGCCAGATTAAAAGCTCATGACCGTTAGCTTAAAATTTATGAATGAAGCATACTGAGAAAAAAATTTACACCAGGATGTGTATTATGAATATCAAATAACATTAAAGGAAGTAAATTTCACAATGAATATTCATATCAAGCAGCATATTTTTGATTTCATTAACATATATGTCATTCATAATGATAACAACATCGGGTTTCTCTGATTGTAGAAAACGGGGACTTACAATTTTTTTCCCAAAGCCCGGAAGATAATGATCAGCGAGATGAGGATTAATGTCTGTCACATACTCGATAGCATCATAATCATTCAAGCTGCTTAAAAATCCGACGGCTTTAGAACCCGCACCCCATAGAATGACCCGCTTTTTTTCTGCCTGAAATTCAACCATACGTTGATTCCATTCGTTTATTTTTCGTTCTATTTCCAGAGTGAATTTATCTATCAGGCTTTTGAAGTGTTGTGGATTTTCTTCCAAAGTAAACATCTTTTCTGATATTCCGGCAATCGGTTGAGCTTCTATCAGTAGATATTGATCACTATACGCATTATAAATATCCAGAATTTCAAAACCGGTGGATCTGAATAAATGGGCAAGAGAAGCAGGACTAAAATATGAACAATGTTCATAATAAATATCCCAGAACGCATAGTCTTTTAAAATCCGAACGACATCCGGTACTTCAAAAAAGACAATTTTATCAAGATCCTTGCCGATAGTCTGTCTTAAAAGTTTCAAAAAATCAAAGGTATTGGAGATATGTTCAAGGGTATGCCGGCAACAAATAAGATCACTTGGTTCTCCAGCATGTTTTTCCGAATAAAACTCTTTTTTAAATCTTATCTGGGCACTTGTAACTATTCTCCCTTCAACATAAGCCGGGTCAATACCCAATCCGCGGTTATTTCCTAATTGACAAAGTAGTACCAGAAAATCACCCTTTCCGCATCCGATTTCCACAATGTCTTTGTCGTATATTTGATACTTTTCGATTAAGCTTCGGGCAAGTTCGTTTGAAAATTGGTTAAAAGTGGGTGAAAAACCTTGTTGATCTTCGTATCCATCAGAATATTTAGCGTGTTCTGGATTAAAGTACGAATTGAATATAAATCCACATTTTTTGCAATAACTTAGAGAGATATTAACTTTAGGTATTTGCTGTGATTCGCGGATTGTTCTTATGATACTACAACTCTGCACGGGTGCGTTTTTTACATTATAAAAATTTTGGGTATTCTGATTTTGACAATTTGGACAAGATTTTGTCATATAAAATGTTAATATTTTAAAATTAATTTAACTTTTAATAGAAGAGTAATATAAAATTTGCTCACTTGCACAGCAGGCATTAAGAAAATTAATATTCACCAGTAATCAGAAAACAATTTTCCGTGAGTAAAAAGCCTCTGCATACCCAGAAGGACTGGCGGACTCCAGTCCTCTTATCCTCATAATAGACGAAAAGGTGTCATTGTCAAACCAATGTTTCGATTTTTGGGATTGAAAACTTTCCATCAGATAATTCAGCTTATTTTTCAACTGTCGTTCATTAAGGGATACATAAAAATTCGGTTGGCCTAAATCTCCATCATACTTGGGTACTTCATATTCGAGGATAAAATGATTCCGGTAAGTATTCCAGGTTAGTTCACAAATAAGCCGATGATCCTGATGAAGATCATGCCGGTAATGAGTAAAAATAAGGTGTGGATTGTATGCCGTTTTCAGCTCTTCGAAGAAGTCCTTAATTTCATAACCCAGGTATGGTAAAAAACCATCTCTATAATTCTTAACCGTTATTTCTATATTACCAATTTTATCTAAAAATAAATGAGCAGATTTCTCAGCTTCCTTTTTTCTTTTTTCATCTGAACAAAATACCACCCATTTGATCGAAGATATATTATAATTTTCGATGATCTTCAGAATAGTTCCTCCACAACCAATCTCAATATCATCACTATGTGCTCCCAGGCATAAAATCCTGAGTTGATGTGTCAATTTTTCTTCAAAAGTGAGGTTTATCATAACAAAATTACTTTTTTATTTCAGCTCCTCGGATCTCCAGACTTCCCAGGGTGTATTACCTTTAGTATACATTTCATCCAACAGCTGCTTGTCCTTAAACGTATCCATACTGGCCCAAAATCCCTGATAGGGAAATGATAATAACTCCTGCTTTTCAATTAATCTTTTAAATGGTTCATTAACGAGTTCTTCTCCATCCTTGAGATAATCAAAAATATCACGTTTTAGTATAAAATATCCGGAATTTATCCACAGACCGGAAGATCCGATATGATCGATGCTATGAACAATATCATTATTATTTAAACGAACGACGTGAAAACTTTGCGTGGGTTGATAAGCCATAAAACTGGCCATTTTTTTATTATTATTAAAATGATCGATCATCTGCGGTAAAGGCATATCGGTAAGACCATCGCTGTAATTGGCTAAAAAGACCTCTTCATTTTCAAGAAATTTCTTAACCCGCTGCAGTCGCTGACCAACGTTGGTATGTAATCCGGTATCCACAAAAGTAATTTTCCAGTCATGAATATCCGTATTGAGAAGATCCAAATTTTTTCCACCATTGGTGAAAATAAAATCATTCGATATGTACTCATTGTAATTCACAAAATAGTTTTTTATCATATCTGCTTTATAACCCAGGCAGAGAATAAAATCTTTATGTCCGTAATGCGCATAATATTTCATGACATTCCATAAAATGGGTCGATATCCAATCTGAACCATGGGTTTGGGTATTTTTTCAGAAAATTCTCTGAGACGCATGCCCAAACCCCCACAAAATAGAACAACTTTCATCTTATATTTACCTCTATTCTAATTTTCATCCATCACTATATTTTAGACAATCTGAAGTTTTGGAATGGGTATGACAAACTGTGCTCCCCAATTACGAATATATTGTAATTGATTAATGATTTCGTCCTTAAAATTCCAGGGTAAAATGAAAATATAATCCGGTTTAAATTTTCCAATTTTATCCGGAGAATATATGGGAATATGCGTTCCCGGCAGGTATTTCCCCTGTTTATACGGATTACGATCCACGGTGAAATCAATAAAATCGGTTCGAATACCACAATAGTTTAATAGGGTATTTCCTTTTCCTGGAGCACCATAACCGGCCACGGTTTTCCCTTCCCTTTTCGCCTGAATTAAAAATTCCAGAATGGATCGCTTAGTTTCCTCTACCTGGTTTTTGAAATTTTCATAGGTTTCCAGTTGTAAAAATCCGGCTTCCCTTTCCCGCTTTCTTAATCCCAGAACCCGCTCTCCCACCGGTTTGGAATCATCATCTGAATGCCGGGCATAAATCCGCAAAGAACCCCCATGGGTTGGCAATTCCTCCACATCAAAAAGCGTCATTCCCTGTTCAGTAAAAATTTTTTCTGCTGTTATGAAGGAAAAATAGGAAAAATGCTCGTGATATATGGTATCAAACTGATTTTCATCCATTAATTTCATCAGATGGGGAAATTCAATGGTTACCACCCCTTGTAGTTTTAGGAGAATCTTGATTCCTTTGACAAAACTGTTTAAATCCGGCACCTGAGCCAGTACGTTGTTCCCCAGAATCAGATTGGCACTAAATCCTTCATCTTTTAATTGAGGGGCAGTAAATTCATTAAAAAAAATAGTTTTTGTAGGGATTCCCTTCTCTATTGCGACCTGAGCCACATTTATGGCCGGTTCAACTCCCAGCACCGGGATATTTTTTTCAACAAAATATTGCAGCAAATACCCATCATTACTGGCCAATTCCACCACCATGCTTTTTTCATTCAGTTTAAATCGTTGTTGCATCAGATCCGTGTACTTTTTGGCATGAGCCAGCCAGCTGTCGGAATAGGAGGAAAAATATGCATATTCGGTGAAAATATCAGAGGCGCTGACATATTCATCCAGCTGAACCAGAAAGCATTTCTCACACACATACACCTTCAGCGGATAAAAGGGCTCCATACTGTTTAACTTATCCTGCGGGACATAACTTTCGCATAATGGCGACATCCCCAGATCGACAAATGTATGTTTTAATGGAGCCGAGCAGAAACGGCAGATACTGCCGGAATCTTCTTTTTTGGTTTGAACATCCATGAGTGCTTCTTCCTGATAGGTTTCTTTCATGACTTTAATTCCCCTCCGAAATATTTATTAAAAAAATCGCGTTAATTACACGTTGAACGATCAATCGTTTTTAATCCAATCACAATCATCCACCTATTTCCAACCCCCTGCAGGCTGCAAAAACTTCCCAATTTTTATATTGGATGTTTGTTATAAATTTTTCACAAAGTCCCTTCCCTATTATATTAGGGAAGCCTGCCCGGCCACCGACGGGGGATTTAGGGATGGGTAAAGTGATCTTATATTTATTTCCATTTTTATAGTTAACTGATAAGATCACAATAGATTTCATAATACAGTTTATTTTGTATATTAATCTTCTCTACATTTATTATTCTTTTTTATGTTCTTTTGCCTTGATGCAAAAGAACCAAAAAATCAAGACTGTCAGAAAAAATCTGGAAATTCAACGGTACACCTCGCTAAAATTCTTAAACTCGCTCGCACTCAATAGTCCCGCAGACATCAAGGTTTTTCTGCATCTCTATTGAGTGCTAGCTCAAACATAAAGAATTTTTACGCTCAGTGGCAACGGAATTTCAGCAGATTTTTTCTAAAGGTCTATAAAACCAATGGGATATTAAAAAAATACTCAATTATAAATTGTTTTATTATGATGCAAAATTTAAATACAAGAAATTAATTGAACATTTCAATACAAAATTAAGTATGATCTCTTATTTTAACTAATAATGATAAATTGTCAATAACTAACGAGATGAATGAAAACAGAGATTTGAAAAACTAATGATTTAAATAAAATAAAAAAATTACTTTTTAACCCACCTCAAATCCCTATCCAGATACCCTTCATTAATCAGCTTTTTGATATGATCAATCCGCTTATAACGCGGACCTTCGAAATCTTCCAGAATAATGGAATATTTTTTATAAGAATTATAGAGCTGTTCTGCGCCGGATCGAACCGTCCAGCGGGGCAGATAATCAGATAAAGTCTTCTTAATTTTACTGAAATCCACCCGGTAACTCCGTTTATCCGGTCCAGCATCTTCCGCATATTCAATCCGGCATCTCGGCACTACCTCCTTAACCATATCCGCCAGCTGCCGGATCTGGAAGTTCTCCTCATTGATGCCGACATTAAAGGCCTGGTTATGTATCAATTCCCGCGGTGCACGTAACACCGCAATAAAAGCGGCAGCAATATCTTCAATATGGACCAGCGGCCTCCAGGGAGTGCCGTCGCTTTTCAGGTAGACCTGTTGGGTGGTGTGGGCCCAGGCCACCAGATTATTCAGCACTACGTCAAATCGCAGGCGCGGAGAAACCCCGTAGGCAGTGGTGTTGCGCAGGTAGACCGGACTGAATTTTTCATCTGCCAGGGGGGCCACCTCCTGTTCCGTCATGACCTTGGATTGTCCGTAAGGGGTAACCGGGTTAAAGGAAGCTTCTTCCGTCATCCACTGGTCCCCGGCTGAACCGTACAAACTGCAGGAGGAGGAAAAAAGGAATCGTTTTACGCCGGCTTTCTTCGCCAGTTTTGCCAGCCGGACAGAAGCCTTGTAGTTAATTTCATAGGTCAAATCCGGATTAATATTGCCCAGCGGATCATTAGAGAGAGCCGCCAGGTGAATAATTGCATCAAATCCCCTGAGATCCGATTCTTCCACATCACGAATATCTTTAATGATCTCCGGAATCTCAAGCGGTTCTTCTCCGAATGTGCAAAATCGATACAGATCTGAATCCAATCCGGTAACGTCAAACCCCTCTTTAACTAAAATTGGCACCATAGAGGTGCCGATATAACCTTTATGACCGGTGACCAATATCTGCATATCAATCTCCAATTGTGAAAGAATGAAAATTTATTTATAATTCGATTGACTGGGGTTCTAATAGGTGGAAATATTTAATAAAACCCTGAATAAAGACTTAATAAATAATTAAAACACCACTCTCTGGCATTACAAATCGATTTCTTGTTTGTCTTTATAATTTTATGTCAAATATTATTTAAATAAATCTTTCCATAAATCATTTTTTTCCCAATATACTTGTTTGGATAAAAAATAGAAAAGCTTTAACTTTTCCGATAAACGAATATTAGATTTTTTTACACCCTTAAAATAGTGTAGATTTTGTTTCCATCTATCATATTTTGTGTCTTTTTTCAGCGGATCCCAGAAATCTCCCAGTTTTTTTTCATCGTTTTTATCCCAACTGCTCGCCTCGGGGTGTATTCGTCTATAAAATAAAATTTCCGGTATTTCTAAAAATTTACCATACAAGACCAACTCAGCCATAAAATTATAGTCTGAAGCGATAAAATTACCCATCAATGCGGTTTGCCTTACCGCATCTCTCCGCATTAAGCCATATATAGCATTAGTTAATCCAATTGACTGGAAAAATTTTATGTATCTGTCAGATGGTCTTGGACTGCGTAGATCCAGATGATCCTCATATTCTTCAATATTTTTATCATTTTCATCTATCAAGCAAGTCTTCCCGTAGCAAAGAACAGTATCTTCATTTTCTTCAATAACCTGCAAGCATTTTCGAATCAATTCCGGTGCGGCAATATCATCTGCATTTTGCCACCTGAAATTTTTTCCAGAGGCTAGATTAAATACACTATTATAATTTTTTGATGCTCCTAAATTAATTTCATTTCTGTAATATTTAATACGTTTATCTTTTAATGCAAATTCCTGGCAAATTTCCGGAGTTTTATCCACTGACGCATTGTCGGAAATAATAAGTTCAAAATTATCATAAGTTTGATTTAAAACAGAGAGTATAGATTTTTCAAGATATTTTTCTCCATTATAGACTGGCATTCCAACACTAACTTCAGGTTTTCTTTTTGACATTTATGCAATAAACCTGTAATTTTTTTTATTGAATGATTTTATTTAAAAACCTCTTAACCTGCTTATTTCCCAAAATACGATATGAGGTATCAAAGTTGTTTTATTCTTAGAAATTAAATTGCTCCGGTCTTCAGACCGGGGATTAAAGAATCCAGTATATTTGGACGCTAGCCCGTATTTGTGAATTATGCAGGCTAATAAAAAAAATCAAATACCTTTAACTAATTAAAATCGAAAATAATAATAAATAATGAAAATTGAAATATTAGTATACTACATCCAACTAATAATTAATATTGATAGTACGAATAACCGACATACTTTTTCAGTACTATCTCGGGCGACGCATTAATAATAATCCCGGCTAATTTTTCTTTAAAAGAAGCAAATTCGTGTACTTTGGCACTTAGTTTATCCAGGTTTGTTTTTCCATATCTGGTTACTAAAACAATCTGATCGATTAAAGTACTAAGGACGATTGCATCTGGTATAAATTCGATAGGTGGGGTATCTATAATTAAAATCGAAAAATTTGCCCGGAGAGTAGCAATCATTGATTTCAATCTTTCACCTGCCAGTAACTCACTGGGATTAGGTACCTGTATACCCCCGGATATAATAAACAAGTTGGGTACATGAGTATTTTGAATAATGTCCGATAAATTTTCGATAGAAACGGGGGTATTCCCGGCCAGAAAATCGGCCAGGCCCGGTTTTTTCTCACAGGCAAAGGAGTTATGCAACACTCCCCGTCTTAAATCGCAATCCACTAAAAGTGTGGGCAACTTTTGCTGGGCAAAGGTGATCGCCAGATTGGATGACACTAGAGATTTCCCTTCCCCCGGATTCAGGCTGGCAATCAAAATGGATTTGTTAGTCTGATGATTATTTAGTATGAGTTTTGTTCGCAAGGTACGGAATGCTTCACTGGCTATGTTTGGTGCATAATCAGAGGTAATTAATTTTTCATCCAGCTTTTTTTCCGCTGTAATGTGGTTAGGAACTCCCTTTAGTTCTCCGATGATGGGAAAAGTGGCCAGAACCGGAATATCCAGCCGGGTTTTTATATCCTTGGGATTTTTTATCGATTTATCAAAATAATCCAGTATAATCACTCCCCCCACACTTACTCCTAAGGCAATAAATATACCCAGCACAAATTTCCTAATGAAATCCATTATTGAATCATTTACGAAGGGAACCACCGCATAATCCAGCACATAGATATCTCCCACTTCCACCGCATCGGCAATTTTAGCCTCGTTATAGCGAACCAGAATAGTGGAATATATCTTTGAATTGATCTCATCACTTCTCCGCAGTTCAGCCAATTGCTGTTCTTTGGCCGGTAAACTGCGCAAACGGCCGACCAGTTTATCGCGGGATGCCTGATCATCCTGAATACTATTTTCCAGCTGTGATATTAAATCGGTAACAGCGGAATAAATTTTGGCACTTAATCGATTGATTTTCTCCTTATTAATAACTACCAGGGGATGCTGATCAGAATAATTACCCTCCATTTTATTTTTTTCGGATAGTAACTGGGATAATTCATTTTGCATGGCGGAAACGGTGGTCATACCATGGGCGTTCAAATAAGACAGCATTTCATTTAGTAATAGGGCCTGATCTTCACCGGAATAAGTAGTAAAACGCGCTTGTAATTCTTTCAATTTGCCTAACGTTTGCTGATTATCGTTAACCGATGATTCCAGATTGGAAACCTCATTAACTGAATTCATTACATCTGCTTTAAGACCCACCCAGGGATAAATTTGCTGGAATTTTTTTAATTCATTTTGAGATACCGTTAATTGTTCTTTAGCGGATTCCAACTGTTTTTCCAAAACGGATATTACTTCAGTGGTCTTTCTTTTCTTAAAATTCAGATTTTGTTCGATAAATTCGTCAGCAATTTTATTGACTACTTTGGTTATCAGGGGGTGATCGGTACCTTTCAATACCAGTCCGAACAGGGTTCCGCGTTGATCCAAAAGCTTAAAATCCAGATTGTTTAATATACGATCAATAGCGGTTCTGGTTCTTAGTATTTCAAAGGTAAAATCATAAGGTTTGTTAAGATAATTTTTATTAAAAATTGCAGAAATTCCGGAAAGAGCTAGGGATTCGGAATCCTTTAAACTACCCGTTGTAATTTTTTTATTCTCTATTTTTTGCTCATTATTGGAAAAGAGTACCGAATAATTTTCATCATCGACATGAAATTTATAGATCCCGATTTTTACGGAAGTATCTACTTCAATAGTATCAAAAAATTGGCTGCGGTAAGCATTATTCACTTGTAGCCGCAGGGATTGTTTCTCCACAATTCTTTCCAGAAAATTTCGGCTTTTGATCAATCCCAATCTGCTCTCCCCACCCAATCCCACGTTTTCATTGACCGCACTGAAGGTCCTGGGATCGTCAAAAACCAGGGTAACCGTGGATGGCAATACCGGCAGGGATGGTTGCATAAATTTGTATATCACCACAAACCATACCATGAAAATAATACTGCTAATGCCAATAATGATAACCTTCTTTTTCCATAATAATTTAAGATAACGCACATAATCGAATTGAGGCATCTGTAAGGATGATTTTTCCATAGTCATATTCCCTTGATTTTAAAATCCTCTGGGAGTGTATCGTCCGGATTGAACATACACAATTGTTACATAGGTAAAATAGAGGGTTGCCGCGGTGGTAGCAATGGCCGCTACATCACGAAATATCGTCCAGAAGGTCCGTTCCCGCGGTGTGGGTGTCCAGATCTGATCCCCCGAACGGAAACCAATCTGATCAAGCCCCCGCCCGGATTCATAATAGGGAACCAGATTATCCTTTATGGTACTCTTGTTCCGCTCCCATTTCATTTTTTTTAAACCATCCTCCCGCAGCGGGCCGCCAGCCATTTTAACCACATCCCAAATGGTGTAATCCGGATCCACATAATAAAGGCCCGGCCTGGCAAATCCCCCCAGAAGGCTGACTCTTATCAGGGGACGAACCTGTACTTCGGGATACCTTAAATAGGTCATAAAGTTCTGCTTAATATAGGATTCAAACTCGATCTGGCTCATATCCGTAATTTTCACTTTTCCTTTTATGGGAAGATATATTTCACCATTGCCGTCAATAGTAAAAATACCATGTAAGAAGGAGGAGGTATCGGGATAAACCGATACCTGAACGGCATCTCCCGCCTGGAAGGTTTGACTGCGGTAACTCATTTGCTGAGGACTCTGGGGAAGAACAGGCTCAAACGGCGCTGCCAGTAAGTGAACGGTAACCGGAAAAAACTCAAAAAACATGAAAACAACTAAGGTCAAAAGTGACAGATAATGTCTGTTTGTCTCGATTCTGATAATCATTTTCTACCCAGATTTAGATAGAGATAAGTAATTTGAAAATTTAACATTCTTATTCTATTCAATGTTAATACTATACTGTAAAATATTAAGTTAAATGTATTTTAAAGACATTCAGAAAAAATCAGTGTAAATTCCGGTGCACCGAGCGTAAAAATTCTTTCTGCCTGTCCGGCGACCGACGGATCTGATCCCGCACTCAACATATGCATAAAATCTTTAAAGTTAATTTTATGTTGAGTGCGGGGGAGTTTCAGAATTTTAGTGAGGTGAGCCGTTGAATTTCCTGATTTTTTCTGACAGTCTTGACCCGTCTGGCCACCGGACAGGTCTTTTGGTTCTTTTCTATCAAGAGAAAAGAACAACATAAAAACGAAATTATTCATTAAAAACAATAAGATAGGGTAATTTATTTTACAGAAATATGGG
>Ga0315555_1001640_pt1 | contig 16052 bp, 9 predicted proteins | sample SalMarSW160380MG_FD_202113 | JGI IMG/M metagenome (GOLD analysis project Ga0315555, IMG submission 202113) | Salt marsh sediment microbial communities from the Plum Island Ecosystem LTER, Massachusetts, United States - Salt Marsh Sediment SW1603-80 ... | reverse complement strand
GAACGCATTGTGGCGGTATTGCAAAATGTGAAATCAAATTATGATACCGATTTGTTTTTGCCTATTATACAAAAAGTTCAGGAAATCACAGATTATTCATATGAGAAATCTGATGAAAAAAAACGAATCGCATTTCGTGTTTTAGCAGATCATATTAGGATGTTGACATTTTCCATAACGGATGGAGCTACTCCTTCAAATGAAGGGAGAGGTTATGTTTTACGGCGAATACTGAGAAGGGCATCAAGGTATGCAAAAACACTTAATATGCAGGAACCTTTTATTTATAATTTGGTGCCGGAAGTAGCGAAAATTATGGCGGATGCATTTCCTGAAATTAATGAAAAAAAAGAATTTGTTATGGAGGTAATCAAATCAGAAGAGGAAAATTTCAACAAGACATTGGACCGGGGAATAGAAATATTTGAAAATCTTGCTGAGAAAATAATCTCTGCAGGGGATCGGCTTATTCCTGGAAAAGATGCCTTCCGTCTGTATGATACCTATGGATTCCCTTTAGATCTTACACGAATAATGGCTTCTGAAAAAAATCTGATAATAGATGAAGAGGGTTTTGATCGAGAAATGGAAAAACAGAGGGAAAGGGCTCGCAAAGCTGGCAAATTCTCGGTGCAGTTCGATCAGGTGGATCAATGGAATGTTCTCAGACATTGTTCATCCAATTCCAATTTTGTGGGTTACGATACATTACAGATTGAAACTGAAATCTGTAAATTTGCCAGAAAAAAGGGTAAATATTATGTTATTTTAACCGAAACCCCTTTTTATGCCGAAGGAGGAGGACAGGTCGCAGATAAAGGGAAGATTATTGTTGAAGGTGTTGAGCTGAATGTATCGGATGTCCAGTATGAGGGTCCTGAAATTATTCACACCTGTGAAGGACCGGAGAATCTTTCAATCATTCATTCACATGTGATTGCTCAGGTGGATCCCTCATTTCGTTTCCCCACCATGTATAATCATACATCAACTCATCTTCTTCATGAAGCGTTAAGAAGAGTGTTGGGTAATCATGTTCACCAGGCAGGTTCTCTGGTAAGTCCGGAACGTCTTCGCTTTGATTTTACGCATTTCAAGAAAATTAACCGGGATGAACTGGAAGAGATTGAACGTATTGTAAATGAACAGATCAGGAAAGACATGCCCCTGGACATATTTAATACTGATTTCGATCATGCGCGAGAAATGGGTGCAATGGCCCTGTTCGGAGAAAAATACAGCGATCAGGTTCGTGTAGTGTCCATTGACGACTTCAGTAAAGAATTATGTGGTGGTACACATGTAAGGCACACAGGTCAGATTGGATCATTTATAATTTTACAGGAAAACGGTGTTGCTAGCGGAGTGCGCCGAATTGAGGCAATAACAGGCCCGCAGGCAACAGATTTTACCCAGAAAGCCCGGGATATTCTTTTGGATATAAGTCAAATGCTTAACTCAACTTATGATGAAATTCCTCAAAAACTGCAATCTCTGAATGACCAAATCAGGGAAAATGATAAAAGATTACAAAAGCTTCAGTCTGAACAGGCTGTTGATTGGATGAATGATATTATTGAAAAAGCTGAAAAAATCGGTAAGGTGTCATTAGCCGTTCAAGTATTCCATAACATTGAGACGGATATGTTGAAAAAGGCGGCCGATATATTCCGACAAAAATCTAAAGCAGGTGTTCTCCTGTTAATAAGTGAGGATAAGGACAAATTAACTTTCGTCTGCGCCGTGACTGATGATCTCACCGGAAAAGGATTTAATGCCGGTGAATTGGTTCGGGAGGTTGCTAAAATAACAGGCGGTGGAGGTGGCGGCCGGCCTCACCTGGCGACCGCAGGAGGCAAGAATCCACAAAAATTGGATGAAGCTATAGAAATTTTAAGACAGATAATCAGAGGGAAAAATTTTAATTTTTAATTCGAAATCCCAGAGCTATTCGAAATGCAGATATCAAACCAACAAACTCTTTTTTTAAGTTTAATTGATCTCATATTTTTTCAGTTTAGACATAAAAGTGCTACGATGAATTCCAAGCTTTTCAGCAGTTCTCAGTTTGTTGAAATTATTATCTCGGAGTGCCTTCAGGATAATTTGTTTTTCGAAGGAATCAACCACATCAATCAATGAACCATTTGCATCCAGGTTTACTTGTATATCTCCTTCATGCTTTATGACATAGGGCGGAAAATCTTTGGTTGTCAGTCTACCTGTTTTATTTAAAACCACTGATCTCTCCACCAAATTTTCCAATTCCCGGATATTGCCTTGCCATGAATAGTTTTGAAGATATTTCATGGCATCATCTTCGATAACATCAATTCGTTTATTAAATTGTTTATTGAATTTTTCCAGAAAATGTGTGATGAGAAGCGGAATGTCATCTTTTCGTTCCCGAAGTGGGGGTACTTCCAGAGGAATCACATTCAGGCGATAATAAAGATCTTGACGAAATTCTCCCTTCATCATCATATCAGCGAGATTCCGGTTTGTTGCAGTTATTATCCGTACATCCACCTTTATGGTTTCCGTACCGCCCACCCGTTCGAATTCTCCTTCCTGTAATACCCGCAAAAGTTTCAACTGCATATTTGGGGAAATATCGCCGATTTCATCTAGAAAAATGGTACCATCGTTTGCAATCTCAAATCTTCCCAATTTATCCCGAATAGCTCCGGTAAAAGAGCCTTTTACATGGCCGAAAAGTTCACTTTCAAGAAGGTTTTCTGCCAGAACTCCACAATTAACCTTTACGAAGGGTTTCTTTATACGGTCACTGTTAAAGTGAATGGCATTAGCAATCAGTTCTTTACCGGTTCCACTCTCTCCGGTAATGAGGATGGTGGAGTTCGTTTTTGCGATATCTTTGATGAGATCGAACAATTCCAGCATTTTTCCGTTTTTGCCAATGATATTGTTGAAATTATATTTTTGGGATAGTTTTTCTCTCAGATATTGATTCTCTTTCATCAGTGATTTCAATTGAGAGATGGTTTCCACTTTCGCGAGTATCTCATCCAACCGCAATGGCTTTAAGATATAATCCTTGGCTCCCTTTTTCATGGCATCAACCGCGGTTTCAATTGTGCCATGGGCAGTAATCATAATAACGGCTATATCTGAGTGTTTTTTTCCAATAATATCAAGTAATTTTATCCCGTCCATTTCAGGCATCACCATATCCGAAATCAGGATATCGGGTTCGTTTTCATTGATGATGTTTAGAGCCTCTATCCCATTTCGTGCAGTAAATGTTTCATAGCCATGTTTTAAAAACAATTCTTCCATGAGATCCAGTGCGTCCATTTCATCATCAACAATCAGAATGCGTGTCTTCAATTAGCGCTCCTCCGTTTACTGATCTTACTATTCATTTTTTTTCTTGATTTTACAGGTTTTCGTTTTTTCTCCTCGAAAAGGGGAAAGCGAATACGAATCAGTGTTTTCCCATCATCATGGGCACTGGATTCAATGCGGGCACCATAATTGTTAAATATGGTATGCATAATCGCCATTCCCAATCCGATCAGGCCATTCATTTCCATATCAACCGACTGATAAGGTTCAAAAAGTTCATTGGTATTCAGTTTAACGTCAGGAATAAAAAATTGAAATTCATACCATTTGGCCGGAGCATAATGCCTGGTCTCTTTGCCATATATCTCAAGATTTCCTCCATCAGGCGTGATTTCACTGATGGTGTCCAGTAAGTGCCCGAAAGCTTCTGAAAACTGAACAACATTCCCTTCCACATAAAACCCATTCTTTTGCAGAGAACAAGATAATTTCAAATTCTTTTGCTCAAACTGTTTTTTCTTTTGATCCAGGACTTCCTGAAATATTTCGGAAATCGCACATTTTTCGGGTATGGTATCTTCTCGAATAAAATTAAATTTGCTGAGGAGATCTGTTATATATAGTATCCGGTCAATTTGACGTTGAATACTGGGGAAGCTTTTATCGAATTCCCGATTTTTGATCTCATCCTTTAAAAGTTGCAATCTTCCAAATAAAATATTAATGGGATTTCTGATTTCGTGATTCAATACATTTGCCAGGCGAACAATGGTGGTAAGCTTTTCTTTTCTTAGAATACGGTTCAAAACCTCATTATGAATTAAGGGATTTGAAAGATTTATAATCAATCCTTCGATGTGCTCATTCTTTCCGTATAGAAAATCGGCGGTGAGATGGGCATCGAATGTTTTATTTAAAGAAGTCTTAATTGTCACCCGGTAACCGGCCACAGATTTTCCCTGCACCAGCTGCTGATATATATGAGAAAGAATTTTGTAACCGTCTTCGATATAATTCTCGAGAAGGGATTTATTTGGAAAATCTTCAGATAAATATAATAATTCAGCTGCTGCGCGGTTTGAATATTGAATACGGTAGTCCAAGTCCACTACTAAGATAGCCTCACTGGTTGAATTCAAAACATCTTCGTAAAATTGCCGATTCAACTGAATTTCCTGAAAAAGCGCTTTATTTTCAACCTTCAACCGAAGTGTTTTTTCTGCCTGATGAAGCACTGAAAATAACTGTTTTTCCGAGAAAGGTTTAATTAAATAAGCATTGACACCTTCATTTAAAGCAGTTATGGCATTCTCAACGGTTGCATGCCCGGTAATCATAATGGTATACAATTCAGGATTCTTCTTCTTTAACATTCTGAACAACTCAATGCCGCTTCCATCGGGAAGAAATATATCCAACACCGCCATATCATAAGGATAATGATCGATCATAAACTGGCCTTCTTTGTAATCATGGGCAACATGAACCAGAAGTCCGATTCTGGAGAGTTGAGTGGTAAGATGAGAGGTTATATCCTGTTCATCATCAACTACCAGTGTTTTCCAACCGTTCATATATCACTCCCTTGATTTGGCCAATTCTTCCTGAAAAGAACCCTTTCGGTTCAGGAAAGAATTTAAGCGTTGAATTACCCTTTGTTTCCCCAATAATTCCATAATTTCAAAAAGACCGGGGCTGGCGGTCTTACCGGTTAAAGCCAGCCGGACCGGATGAATGATTTTACCGGCTGGGAATCCGTTTTTTTCCGCGTATTGACGAATAATATTTTCAATATTTTCTGCAGTAAATTCATCCAAATTATTCAATTTATTTGTAACACCCGCCAGCAATTCCCAGATTCCGTGCTCAGAAAGGTATTTGCGTAAACCTTTGGGGTCAAAATTCACAGGTCTCTCAAACAAAAATTTTGCCAGTTCAACAAAATCTGTCATATAGACTGTTCGGGGTTTGATCAGTTCAATAACACCCAGTAACCATTCTTTTTTAACTTTAATATCTTCGGATGTTATAAATTGTTCTTTCAGCCACAGTTCAGTAACCGCATTGAACAATTCGGGTGTTTTTTTTTGCAAGATATATTGCTGGTTCATCCAGGCCAGTTTTTTTTCGTCAAAAATCGCACTTTTTTTTGATACATTTCTCAGCGAAAAATTCTTTATTATCTCCTGTGGTGATAATATTTCTTTCTCTTCCGGAGGTGTCCAACCCAAGACGGCTAAAAAATTAAATAGGGCTTCATTAAGAATACCTTTTTGTTGATATTCGTCGACGGATGCAGCCCCATGTCTTTTACTGAGCCGTTTTCCATCAGGACCCAAAATCAGAGGGATATGTGCAAAGCGGGGAATCTCCCAGCCGAATGCCCGGTAAAGCAAAACCTGTTTTGGTGTGTTGGATATATGGTCATCTCCGCGCAAAACCAGATTTACCCCCATATCATGATCATCTGCCACCACAGCTAGGTTATAGGTAGGATTTTGATCCGACCGCAAGATAATAAAATCCTCGATTTCATTATTTTTAAATGAAATGGTGCCATGAATTTCATCTTCCCAGGTTGTTTCCCCCGCCGGAACTTTAAAACGGATAGAAAATGGGATTTCTTTGGCTTTCTTTTCACTGACTTCTTGAGCAGTTAATAAGCGGCAATGTCCGTCATAGCGGAATTCGCTCCGATGAATTTTCAATTCTTCCCTGCTGCAAAAACAGGGGTAAGCTTTATTATTTTCCACCAGAGTCCGGGAAACTTCACGGTGTCTATCGGAATTTGCTCCCTGGAAGACTACCTCCTGGTCCCATTTGATTCCCAGCCATTGTAATCCGTTTAATATTATTTGGATCATTTCCCCGCTGGATCTCTTTTGATCGGTGTCCTCTATGCGCAGACGGAAGATGCCCCCATGCCTTTGAATATAGAGGTAATTAAAAAGGGCAGTCCGTGCGCCACCGACATGCAGAAAGCCGGTGGGGCTGGGAGCAAAACGTGTTATTACTTTCTCTGACATAATACTCACCGTAATGTGCCGGATAAATCCCAAAAATTGTCTGGAATTCCGACAACATATTAAATATCGACACTTTTTTCCAATACTTTTGATAATTTAGTTAAAATATTTTGACAGATGTAGTAAATAAATTATTGAACACCATCAATTATAATTGACGATTAAAATATTAATATTATTTCATTTAGAATGATTAGGAAAGTAGTTCATTCAGAGAAGATTGTAATGAGAGGTAATAAATGAATTTAGCGATTATCACTTCGGGAGCTGTTGTCTTTTATTCAGTCAATAATATGCATTGAATGTCAATATTGGCAACAGCCTGTTGAAAAGCAAGACGAATTAATTATGATCGGGAGCAGGTGCATTGGTCTGTTTTTTCTGCCGCCGATTTCTCGAGTACATAGTGGTTAACAACCACCCCAGCAAAACACCCAGAACGAAAGGCAGCAAAATCACCAGAAGAAGTGATACCTTGATGCTCCAGAATAAAAAGTCCACATCGATGACATCAAGGTTCTGTAAGATAAAAATTAGAATGAGAAATATAATAACCCAGATCGAAACTTTTTTAACTGACATAGAGTCCTCCGTATATTTCTTGAAATTTACTTTGCTGATATAGTAATTGCAATCATTCAAACTGTTATTTTCAAATGATGGCTGATGTTATAAACTATTTACTCAGATTGTTTCAAACAACTTTCCGAACCGCTTGCATTTCCTTTATGGTTTCCTGTAATTATAAAGAGAATTTTTTATTAGGAGATCTATAGTGCGTTATGTTTTTTTTGTTTTATTTTTAATTGTGCTATTGAGTTCATGGGGATGTAACAGGAGGATAAACTCCCCTGAAGAAAACAATCCTGGCGATTCTGTGCCCGTGAACGTTCCCGCTTTTGGCACCGACTCTACACTGGATCTTGTTACCTGGAATATTCAAAATTTTCCAAAATTGGGCCAGGAAACCGTGGATGAGGTTGTTGCAATTATTAAAACTCTTGATGCAGATGTTTACGGTATCGAGGAGATTGAAGATACTATCAGTTTCCGCCAAGTACTGGATTTGTTGCCGGCATATGGCGGGACGTACTCCCTGGATATCTATTTTGATGGTTCGTATCAAAAAACCGGGGTGATTTATAAAAAAAATGTGGTAAGCATTTTGGATAAAAAGATGATTTTTACTAATGATTCTTATAGTTTTCCCCGTCCCCCCCTGCAGGTATACATTGAATCACAGGCCAATATGAAATCGTTTGATTTTACCCTGATTGTTCTTCATCTTAAGGCATACGAAGGGGCGGAGAATGAAGCAAGACGGCGTTCTGCCTGCGAAAAACTGAAAAATTACCTGGATATTGAAATTACAAATTCTTCTGACAAAGATTATATGGTTGTGGGGGACTGGAATGATGAACTGGATGATCCGACTACAGATAATGTTTTTCTTGCCTTTCTGAATGATCAGGTTAATTACACATTCTTAACGGCTATCTTGGCATCGGATCCACTCAATAATGCAACTTACATCGGTAGTCAAAAAAGTGTTATTGATCAGATCCTGATTTCTGCAGGTGCCAGACAGCAGTATGATAACGGAACGACACAGGTGATTAAACTGGATCAGTATATTTCATCCTATGTCTACGAAGTATCGGATCATCGTCCGGTGGGTGCACATTTTCCGGTATTTAAATAAATCTGTTTTTAAATGTTCTGGTTTAGTGCTGTTTTATTTTAAGTGTTTACTAGAAAAGCAGTTTGCATATTTGAAATCCGAAGGAGACTATTCATGGCCGATTTAAACAAGAGTCTGGAAGCCTTAAAGCTGGCTTTAAAAACCGAACAGGAGGGATATAATCTATATAAGGAGGGAGCAAGTCAAACCGAAAATGATTTTGTCCAAGAAATATTCAGGCAATTATTTAAGGATGAGTTAATGCATATGGATCTGATCAAACGATTTTATGCTGAACTCAATCAATCCGGCAGCTGGGCTAAATTGTCCACGGATGAGAAAAATTATAAAGGTTTGAAAGGTGAAATCAGGACCATATTTACCCGAACTCTGGATGCGGTACTGAAGGGAAAGGAAACTATTTCCGATACCGATCTTAATGTCTACCAGCGGGCGATTGATTTTGAAAACAGGGGAATTTCAATGTATTCAAAACTTTATAATGAAACTGCAGACGATAAAGCTAAAAACTTTTATGGTTTTCTGAGAGATATGGAACAGGATCATGCTGATGTTCTTGATAATACTCTGCAGTATCTGAAAGATCCCAATAACTGGTATATGCAACATGAAGGCTGGACTCTGGATCATTAACGGATTGAATAGTATTTTATTCGTTCAGGAAGAGAGTTGGAGCGACACCTGGGAAAAGAAAGTAATTTTATTTAATGTCATTTTTATGTTTTTCTGCCCAGAGAATCATACCTGATTCCAGCAAGGCAGCAATGAGCAGGAGAACCATGGCATACTTTGCATAAATTGGTAGCAAAGAGTTGCACATTTTACCTGCAGAAGAAAATCCGCCGCCGAAAATTACCGTAAAACCCAGTTTAATGCCAAGTGCAAAACTAATCCACGCGGCCGGGAATTCTAACCAGGCTACCGGATTAACCAGTAAATGCCAGATGCCCTGCCATCCCAGCAGATCATAACCGATAACGGCTACATGAAAGCCGGTGAAAAAAGCAAAAAATAGAGGCAATATTACCAGGAAACCGGAAATGAAGCCGGCAAAAAGAGATACATTATTTAACATAAAAATAAGAGAAAAAATAGTCAGAAAATTCCAGCGAGCCGAGAAATATTTCTCCATCAGTTTTGCTACCCAGCGGGGATAGATCAGCATCCAGCCGATATTTTTTTGGACAATGGCAGGTGCCGTATAGATGCCGGCAAAGAATAATACAGCAGCAATGAAAATAAATGCAAAATTCAAATGTTCAAATAAATCATTAAACATGATATCATTATCCTGAAATAAGTTGCTAATAATAATGACTGTCTTTAAGAATTCCAAATATCCATTTAAATACCAGGAAAAAATAACTACTTTTAAACTTGAAGGAAATTCAATATGAGGCTCATTAAATGAGAAGGCGTTTTAGTAGCCAGTTTTTAGGGATGAATTCTGCGCTTGTTTATAAGGCCCACGCGGGTTATCTCGTGGATCCCGGAGTGTTTCCGCCGGAACTTGAACGTATTAAAGATTTTATCCGGCAACAGGGCCTGGAGCAGATTTCCATTCTTCTGACCCACACTCATGGTGACCATATTTCGGGATGGTATGCATTCCGCCAGTATCCTGTATATACTCATGAATGTGTCTCATCCAAAGTTATAACTGCCCGTGAAAATGAGGTGAAATTTCTGAAAGGCATGTACCGGAAACAGGGCTACCAGGACCTTGAAGATCTTACTTTCCCGGATATGATCAGGTTTGTGGAAGAGGGCGATTTCATGGAGATTCTTCCTGACTCGTTTGCCTTTTTCCATATACCCGGGCATTCCGCAGATATGTCAGCCATTGTTATTCAGAGCGAGCGGATGCTTTTTTCCGGAGATATGCTTATGCAATCGCCAACACCTTTTATCTTGCACAGTATACGTCAATACCGGCATAGTCTTAAACGATTAGAAGAAATAGTCAAAAGGTTTGAAATTGATTGTCTCATACCCGGCCATGGAAAACCGGCAAAATCTGTTGACCAGATCTTACAACGTATTAAACATGAAATCGATTATTTACAGGAATTAGTAATTACTGGTATTGAGATATCGCATTCAGTGGATTCCGAACTGGAAATCAAAGAAAAACTTTATGAACATTTTCCCGGTTTTCAGAATTTGCATTCCCATCAGGTAAATGTTCAAACCTTTTTAAGGGAATACCAAAACATTTATGTGGATGATTTCATTACCGAAGTTGAGTAGCCATATTTATTTACAGATCCTATTGAACTTATTGCCGTATAAGGGTGTTTTAATTTTTATGAATTAAGGAGTAAATATGAAATTGTGGTTTGTTACCGTTCTGATTTTTGTATCCAGTGTCATTTCACAACAAATAACCCCTGAAAGAATTAGAAAACTTGCAGAAGCCAGTGAACAGATTCATGCCTGGGGAAAAAATACATATTACTCAGAAAAAACCGTATTTTCCAAACCCGTATTGCTTGATTCTGCTGATTATGATCAGGTGTATTATGATCTTGACTTTGATATATCCACCGATCCTCAGAATCTGACAGGCACGGTAACAGGCGTTTTTCGAAGTAACATAAACGGATTAACCCATGTTAATCTGAATTTTGATTCGCGTGAAGATTATCCGCCGTACTGGTCAGATTTCATGGTTTCGGGCAATGTGAGCAGCTATATTCATTCAAATTGGGTTCTTTCGATAGATCTTGACAGGGCTTATAATTTTGGGGAATATTTTAGCATAACTGTTCATTATTCCGGCATACCCAGGCCTTCAGGATTAGCTGGTTTCTGGTTCGGTAGGGGAGTCTATACCCTGAGTGAACCTTATGCTGCTCAATCCTGGTGGCCCTGCAAGGATGATCCGGCTGACAAGATGGACTCTGTAAAAATCCGCGTAACTGTTCCTACCGGAATGATTGTGGCTTCTAATGGCTTATTGCAGGAGAAGATTACAAATCCCGATACTACCGATACCTTTGTATGGAAAGAAAAATATCCTATTACTACCTATCTAGTTTCCCTGGCCATTGGCGACTATACTACATTTTCGGACAGCTTTCAGTATGCACCGGGGCAATTTATGCCCATTGATTATTATGTGTATCCGAATCAGCTCAATACGGCATATACTGCATTCGAAAAAATCCCGGATATGCTGGCTGTCTACAGTCAGTTATTTGGCCTCTATCCTTTTATAAATGAAAAGTATGGGCAGGCTGTTTTTGGCTGGGGGGGAGCCATGGAACATCAAACCTGCACCAGTATAGGAATGGTTTCCAATGACTGGGAAACTATTTATGCTCATGAGTTGTCCCATCAGTGGTTCGGTGATCTGGTGACCTGTCAGAACTGGCATGATATCTGGCTGAATGAGGGATTCGCGACATACTGTGAGGCCTTATGGATGGAAGCTTTTTATGGCGATAATGCATTCCAGAATTATATCGGCAATTCTCTGAGCCCGTCAAATTTTAACGGAATATTCGTTCCTGCAGTTTACCGCTATAATATCAGTAATCCAGACGCTCTGTTTTCCAGGACAGTTTATACCAAGGGAATGTGGGTCTTACATATGCTGCGCTACGTGGTTGGTGACTCAGTTTTCTTTGAAATCATGCATGATTATCCCAATGATCCGGCTTTTGCTTACGGTGATGCAACCACCGAACAGTTTCGTGATTTTTGTGAAATGAAAAGCGGAATGGATCTCGACTGGTTCTTTTATGAGTGGATCTATTTACCATATTATCCCATTTACGAGTGGGGATATGCCTATTATGAAAATGAGGGACAGGACTCTTTAAAAATTGTCATCAAACAGACCCAGGATCAAAACGGATATAATCATCTTTACAAAATGCCCATTGAAGTGCGAATCTACAATACGAATCTTACCAGGGATACTCTGTACCTGTGGGATTCTCTCAAAGTTCAGGAATTTCATATTTCCACCGGTGGTGAACCCATGCTGGTTAAGTTTGATCCGGAAAGGCGCATCCTTAACTTGAATGAGAATATTTCCATCACTGCTCTCAAGTCTCCCCTTTACCTGGCGTCCGGTTTTCAGCTTTATCAGAATTATCCTAATCCTTTTAATGGAACGACCAGAATCCCCTTCGGTATTGATTCCAGTGGTTGGGTAAATCTGGAAATCTTCGATGTTACCGGAAGGAAAGTCCGGACACTGGTTAAAGGATATCTACAGCAGGGAGAAGAAGTCGTGTGGGATGGCAAAGATGGGCACGGAGAGGGCGTAGCGAGCGGCATTTATATTTACACTGTTAAATATCAGGGACAGACGCTCTCCCGGAAGATGCTGCTGGTGCGCTGAATGGTTACACGCTCTCGCCAAACACAGTTTTTGACCTGATCTTGTACTAAAATGGCCATCATGGTAAAGAATTTATGCACTAAAATATTAATGAGGTAGGAAATTTTTTTCCTATCCAGGTAGGAAAAATACGACCGATTTTATATCTCTCCTGAAATTTAAGGCTGGTATAAGTTTTTAATATATTATATGATAGCATTTATTCAAGAATATTCTGGCAGGATATTTGTAACTATTATTAATAATAATATAGAACTTACTTGAGAAAGCAAGGGGGATTGACTCTAATGTTTTGGAGCGTGCGATCCGCGCCAGTCTTTTATATCTCCTGGAAGCATGCAGACTGTTTATATGCGGGTGTATGCCTAGGTGAAGATGGATAATAAGTATTGTCAGTCACGAAAGAGCATATTAGTGTATTTCAGATGGAACATCTTTTATAGTGGAGAACAAAATTAGTGAATCTAAATTTTTTAAAAATATTGAGATATAAATTCTGGCTTTTAAAAAGCTCAATGATTGAAGGATCGGTTATTATTTAAACTTATGATTTGTGGTTGATTTAAATTCATTTATCTGGAGGCATCGATGAAATGGATAACTATTTTATCCATTTTGGTTCTGCTATCTTCTCCCGGTAAAGCGAAAGATGATCCTCTCAACCAATCACCATCGGCAAAGATAATTTCCATTCTGGGAACGCCCAGTACCACCCTGTCAAATATTAATCAGATTTCTTACTGGATAATGGATAATGGCCTTTCGGCCTACAATCCCTTTTTGTCGCAGGCGGGTACTACCTTTCCCCGCTTTACAGCCACGGTTGTTTTTCAGGATGGCATAGTGTGGGGTGGTTTTGTACGGGATGGTAACCCGAATTTACCGGCACTGCGGGTGGGGGGGCAAACCTATAATGTGGGAACTGCCCCGGGACGAATCCTCTCAACCGGTGTGGCCCAGAGTTCCTCTGATCCGGAGGTGCGGATCTACCGGATCCGGCGGGACTGGCAGAGTGTATCCGATGAGGTACTGCGGCTGGATGCGGCGGAGCTGCATAACCTGGATCCCTCCCAAATCACGCGGGAGCAAATTGATGCGGTGCGTGTCCAGTATGAAACGGACTGGGAGCAGTGGCCGGTGGATTACGGTGCGCCGTTTTATGATGAGAATCATAACGGGATCTATGAACCGCAACTGGGGGAGGAGCCGGGTTTGCAGTATGCCGATCAGGTGATCTGGTTCGTGTGCAATGATCTGGATTCGGGACGGACGTCCTCTTTATATGGATCTCGTCCCATTGGTTTGGAGATGCAGGTTACGGTGTGGGCCTTTGACACAAATCCCTCCCTGAATGAATCCATCTTCCGGCGTTACCGGCTGATCAATAAATCCGGGTATGATTTTGATTCGGTATTTGTGGCCCTGTGGACCGATACTGATATCGGGGATGCTGGAGATGATTTTGAGGGGTGTGATACTCTCTTACAGTTGGGATATGCCTATAATGCCTATCTCACTGATAGTGAATATGATCAATTCGGGCTTCCACCTCCGGCCTTTGGGTACACTCTGTTGCAGGGACCCATTGTTCCTTCTGCAGGTGATGAGGCCACTTTTAATTTCGGGAGAAGAGCAGATTATCGTAACCTGCCCATGACCACTTTCTGGTACAAAGGAACGGGGACAGCTATTAGTGATCCACCGCTGCGCGATTATTCAGGTACCCTGCGCTGGTATAAAATCTTAAACGGATATATTCCCACTAATGATAATATGAATGATTTACATAGACAAATTATTGGATCTGGTCCAAATATGGGTGAACCGACTCTCTTTCCGATGGCCGGCGATCCGGTCTCCGATTATGGTGATGTGGATGGCCAGGGATGGAACCCCGGGCCCGGGGGAAGGCGCTTTGCTATGTGCAGCGGTCCTTTTTATATGGAGCCGGGAGACACCCAGGAAGTGGTGCTGGCCATGGTGGGGGGCCTGGGTACAGATAATATTAATTCTATCAGCCATCTGAAGGATAATGTATTTGCCACCCATTCCGCCTTCGGCCAGCCGCTGCGGGTTCCCCTGGGATCGGTTAAGGTGAGCTATCCGGATAACAGCCATTCCGGTGTTCTCTGCTGGATGGATCTGAGAGCTTTTACCGGGGTGACTTCAATAGAGGCGCTGTTTCGCCCGCAGGAAGGTGAGGAAGCGTCCTTTTCCATGAAACTCCATGACGACGGCCAGCACGGTGACAGCCTGGCCGGGGATGGTCTGTGGGGAAATGAGAGCGTGGTGAGTAACCGGCAGTATCCCTACCTGGTGGAAGCGGTAGTGCAGGATCAGGCCGGTGCTGACAGTTTCCCTGCGGTGGTTGGTAGGATTCCCCTGCGTCCGGCACCGGTACTAACGGAATGGCAGGTGATCTGGGAGAACGGGCGGCAGGATAGTCATCTGAACAGCGGTGAAACAGCCCATATCGGATTTACCCTGCAGAATCCTGATCTGATCAATGAGCTGGGGAAGTTTACCATCCAGAGTGATGATTACAGGGGCAGTTACAGCGGGGGCATTGCACCCGGGGGTGAGGTGCAGGCAGAATCGCTCTATGTCATTGTAAAGGCTCCCGATAGCGGTGATTCGGTTGAGATAATACTCAATATCACCTATGACGGGCAGAAAGAGAGAAAGACGATTACCTTTCCGTTGACTGCCTGGACGCCCCCGCAAGGCTGGCAGGCCCGGCTGCCGGTGGAGGCTTTACGGGGCTCAGCCGTCAATGTTGGAGCGATTGTTGCCGATCGTTTGCGGCTTAAGGATCATGACTATGTGTTGACATTTTACACCGGCAGTGATAGCACGGATCTGCGCTGGCGGCTGACTGATGCGACCACCGGAGAGATAAAGGTGACTGATGCCCGGCCTGCCAGTGAGCTGTATTATCCTCACCCGGTAGTGGACGGCATCGAATTTCAGGTATGGTCCTGGGATTACCGGAATAATCCATACTATCCGATCCGGGCGTTTGAAGTGGTGGCCAACGGGGCCGGTGTGCTGGATCCTCCGGACATGGGCTGTCTGGCCTTCAATGATAACGGATTTCCCATTCTGGTGAATAGCCGGTATCCCGAGGGGACGGATCGTCCCGCCCGGGGGGTTCAGCAGAGTACCAATCAGAGTGCCTGGGTGGTCCATACCGGGATGACCGCCGCTAATAATGGAAGTTTTGCCTATTTTCTGGAGCGAGTATTACGCAACGATAATTCCACACGATTTTTTCCGTATGACTATGAAATGCGCTTCACCGAACGGGGTGGCCTGGGTGAGTGGGCATTTGAGCTGGGGGGACGGTACCCGGTGCCCTTTGAGTTGTGGAATATCGGTGTGGATACCCCGGACGATCCCCGTGATGATTTCCGGATGGTGCCCCTGATTCTTAATGATACCGGTGATGAAGCCATGGGTGACACAGCCTACAATATTAATCCCCATGATCACATTGTCTCTCCCGGCGATGACGATCCCTACATGGACTGGGTGTACTGGTATGAGCCCTCTGATAAAACTCCGGGAGAGTCAGGTTATGAGCTTTTTGTTAACAATGATGACTTTGGAGATGAAGTCATGGCCCGCACCGTTCTGGTGAACTGGGACGGGGGAGACGTTG
>Ga0315555_1001638_pt1 | contig 16058 bp, 16 predicted proteins | sample SalMarSW160380MG_FD_202113 | JGI IMG/M metagenome (GOLD analysis project Ga0315555, IMG submission 202113) | Salt marsh sediment microbial communities from the Plum Island Ecosystem LTER, Massachusetts, United States - Salt Marsh Sediment SW1603-80 ... | reverse complement strand
CCATCACATCCAAACCTGCCGGAATCCCCGGACACTCACCATCGAACATACGTTCGATGATACCAGGCGGCAAGGACAGCTTCCAGACCCCCGTTTCGGGAACCTCGACGGCGCTGAGCGTCGCCGGTCAGCGGTCCCCCGGCGACACGGCCGCCGACGGGGCGGCGTCGCTCGGCACCCCGGCCGAGGACGAGCCTGGAACATGAAGCCACGGGGTGATATCCTTACTTCAGACTCACAGTAAGGAGCAGGGTGGACGTCACAGCCAAGGTGACCTCGAAAGGACAGGTCACGATCCCCAAGGAGGTCCGGGAGGTCCTCGGAATCGCCGCGGGCGATCAGGTCGTGTTCCGCGTCGAGGAGCACCGCACGGTCCTTGCCAAGACCCCGAATCTCCTCGACCTCGCCGGGGTGGTGGACGTCCCGGCCGCCAAGCGCGGCACTCCCTGGGACGAGGTGCGGCGCAGCACACGCCAATCCCGGGCCGCGGCGCGCCGGTGACGGCGTTCGTCGATACCAACGTCCTCATCAGGCACCTCACCGGCGATCCCCCCGACATGGCCGCCCGCGCCACGAGGTACCTGGCCCGAGCCGACGAGCTGCTCCTCGCCGATCTGATCGCCGCCGAGACCGTCTACGTCCTCGAGTCGTTCTACGAGGTGCCGCGCTCCGAGGTGGCACGACTGGTGCGAGCGATCCTCGCCTTCCCGGCGATCCGGACGCTCGATCCGGCGCTGCTGCTACGGGCGCTCGAGGTGTACGAGATGCTGCACATCGACTTCGCCGAGGCGTACCTCGTCGCCTCTGCTGAGTCCGCCGGCGTCGCCGACATCGCCTCATTCGATCACGACCTCGACCGCGTCCCCAGCGTCAACCGCATCGAGCCCTGACGGCAGTTGAGGTCTACGACGTGTCCGACCCGGAGCATCCGGCGCTGCTCGCCTCAGACGATCGGTTCGCTCCCCACGACGTCGCGTTCGACGGCCACATGGCGTATCTCGCCGACCAGGACGACGGCTTCGTCGCCCTCGAGCTCGTCGCCGCCGGTTGACGAGCGTGCTCGTCGAGGACCGGCCCCGGGGCCACTCGCTAGCCTTGAAGCAGCGGTCTCAGAAGGGGTGACTCTCATGTCAGAAGAGCGGAAGTCGCGAGCGAAACTCCCCCCACGGTGGTTCGTTCGCCTCGCCTGGAAGGTGCACCGGGGCCTGTACCGGATCACCGGTGGCAGGCTCGGGTTGCGGCGTGCCAAACCCGGCCGCTGGGGCATGATGCGCCTCACCACCATCGGGCGTCGCAGCGGCGAGGAGCGGCCCGTGATCCTCGGCTACTTCGACGACGGCCCGAACCTGGTCACGATGGCGATGAACGGCTGGGCCAAACCCGAGCCCGCCTGGTGGCTCAACCTGCAAGCCCACCCGGAGGTCAGCGTCGAGACCCCCGAAGGCCGGCGCAAGGTGCGGGCCCGGGCCGCCGAAGGCGAGGAACGGGCCCGACTCTGGGACCAATGGCGCCAGCTCGACAAGAACCTCGACGGCTACGCGGCGCGGCGCCCGGTCGAAACCGCCGTGGTGGTACTGGAGCCGGTGGACTGACGCAGGCGGCGGCGGGGCCGAGTGGATCGAAACGGGACCGGCCGGGCATTCGCCCGGCCGGTCGTTGCGTCTGCTTCACGGGCCCCCCGACCTTCCCAGACCTGAGCGAAGCCCAGGCGGGAACTACGGCGCCCACATGTCCACGGTCAGGCCGACGATGACCGGTTCGCCGTTCTCGTAGTCGATCGAGACGTACCAGGTGATCCAGTCGAGACCGCCGTACTCCTCGTTGTCTCCCGGGTCGAAGACGCCGACGTAGTTGAAGCCGGCAAACTCGAACGGGATGGCGTAGGCGGGGATGGTCGCGTTGCCGCCACCAACCGGATCGTTGAACACCAGCTCGGTGTCGGCGTCGTCGTAGGCCGACAGGAAGCTGTCGGTGATCGCCGCGGAGAACGTCAGCGCAGGCAGCTCGTCGGTCTGATCCGGGCCAAGTGCGTTCGACGGCCACTTGTAGGTGGTGGTATCGGTCAGGATCCCGTCCAACTCGTCCGGCGAGAACCGGATCGGGTCGGCATTGTGCGCCACATACAACCCGCGCTGCGAGGTCACCTGCCGTAGGTCACCGTCGGCGGCGATGATGCTCGCGAACTCGTCCAACAGGTCGATGACCCTGGAATCGGCTGCGAAATCCGTTGCCGCCACATACGCACCGAGGAATCTGCCGTTGACCCAGTAGTCACCGAGCGGGGTGACGATCTGCTCCCAGGTGGACGAACCGACCACTTGGGTGAGACCGGTCTTCTCGACGACGACGCCGGGCTCCAGCACGCCGACGACCGGGGCTTCGACACCAGGGTCCTCACGAACGTTGAGCACGTCGTCGTCTGCCACCAGCACCACCTTGCCGAGATCCCCGGCCGCCACACCGGCAATGTCGAAGTCGTCCTGGTACCAGGTCGGGGCGGGGCCGGCGTTGACCACCGGCTCGATCGGCAGGATCGTCTCGTAGTCGGCACGGCTCACCGGATCGGCGAGCACGACGCCCTCACCGGAGAACACCTCGACCGGCTCACCGTCGATGTGGAACAGGACCTCGTCCACGGTCGGGAACTGGGTGAGCGTGTACACCACCTGGGCCAGTCGGCTCAAGATGTTCAACGAACCGCCGCCGACCTCGAACTCACGGGACAGGTCGATGGTCGCCAGACCACCTTCGATCGTGAGACCCAGCAGCAGGGTGTCTTTCGGGATCGAGCTGGACAGTTCCTTGTCCATCTCCTCGGCGGTCGGCCCTTCGATCAGTGCCTTGATGGCGTTGGTCGCGACCAGCGGGCTGTCGACGGCCCGGATGACCGATCGCGCCGACAGGCCCTCCTGGACGAAGAAGAGTTCGGCGAACACCTGCTCGCCCCCTTCGTCCGGAGCCAGGGTCGTGGTGGTCGTGGTGGTTGCGGCGTCGTCGCCGGGCACCGTTGTCGGAGTGGCGGTCGTGGTTGTCGTGATGGTGGTGGCGGTGTCGTCGCCTTCGGTGGTCACCGGGCCGGCGCTGCCGATCTCACCGGCACCGCAGGCGGCAAGCAACAGCGCCAGCACACTGAGCATGAGGATGAGCTTCTTCATGGCTGTCTCCTACGAGAGGTCCGTCTTGTCACCCTCAGGTTGCGACACGGACTTCTCAGCAGCGTCACCGGGATGTAACAGAACGGTCACAGGCACCGAGAGCCGGAACACCATCCCACCTTCCGCTCCCGGGGCGGCGGTGAGATCCCCGCCCATGCGCCGGGCGTGTTCGCGTGCGATCGCCAAGCCGAGACCTGTGCCGCCCTGCCGGGACGGGTCGGCCTTGTAGAACCTGTCGAAGAGGCGGGACAGGTCCTCTGCCGGGACGCCGGGGCCCTGATCGGCGACCTCGATCGTGAGCGCTCCCCCGTCCTCGGATGCGGTCACCGTCACCGGCGTTCCCGGCGCGTGGGCGGCGGCGTTGTCGAGCAGATTGCCGACGATGCGCTCCAGCGAACGGCGATCGACCCGGATGGCGCCGATCGGCTCGGGCACCACCAGCTGCGCCGCCGGGTGACGATCGGCGATCACGGCCCGGAGGAACCTGCCGATGTCGACGTCGGTCGCATCCGGGAGGGCCGAGCCCGCCTCGAGGCGGGACACCTCGAGCAGATCCTCGACCAGGCTGCGCAGCCGGGCCACGTCGGCGACGAGCATCTCGCCGATCCGGCGCTGATCCTCGGGGAGCCCGGCCAGCCGTGGCTGCAACATGGCGGCCTCATTCACCAATGCCGTCAGCGGGGTGCGCAGTTCATGTGACACGTCGGCGACGAACCGCCGCTCCCGATCGTGGGCTTCGACCAATGCGTTGATCTTCTCCTCGAGCGAGGTCGCCATCCGGTTGAAGGCCACTGCCAGACTGCCCAGCTCGTCGTTGGTCTCGGCCGGCAACCGCACCGACAGGTCTCCCCCGGCCATGACATTGGCGGCCCGCCCCGCCACCGCCACCGGTCGGAGCACGCGGCGGGCAATCAGCCCCGCCCCGAGCGCCCCGAGCACCAGGACCGCCAGCCCGGCGACCACGAGCATGCGCCCCAACTGGGAGGTGGCGTCGGCCACGGCGGCCGCCGAGTAGAAGAAGTAGAAGTCGGGACCATCCGGTGGGCGTCGCCCGGCGACCAGCAGCATCGGCTCGTCGCCGACGTCGAGGAACTGATAGCCGAACTCGCCACGGTCGACCACCTCGCGGACATCGTCCGAGATCAGTTGGGCGGCATCGAGCAGGTTCAGCCCGGATGTGAAGTCCTCGCCGTCGGCGAACTCGACGTAGACACCGCCGGTGCCTCGCAGCAGGAATCGGTCGACCAGACCGCTGTCATCGAAGTCCTGGCGGTCGGCTCCCTCCGGCAGCTGGTCGGTCGATGCCAGCACCGTGATGTTGAATTCTGCCCGGGAAACGGCGTCGTCGAGCAGCTGATCCCGCAGCGACTCCCGCACCAGGAAGAACGCGAGCACGGCGACCGAACCTGCAGTCAACGCCACCAACGCGATGACGGTGACGATCAGTCGAGCCCGGAAACTTCCGAACACGTCAACCGCCGGCCTTGTAGCCGACGCCCCGGACGGTGTGGATCAGCTCGACCGGACCGAGCTTGGACCGCAACCGCTGGATGGCGACATCGACCAAACGGGAGTCACCGAGATACGAGTAGCCCCACACCCGCTCCAGTAGGACTTCTCGGGTGAACACCTGGCCGGGTCGGCGGGCCAACTCCAACAGGAGACGGAACTCGGTCGGGGTGAGCGTGACCTCCTCGTCGTCGACGGTCACCCGGTGCCGGGGGACGTCGATCCGCATCGCTCCCAGGGTCAGCGTCTCGGCCGGATCCATCAGCTGCGCCCGGCGCAGCGCCGCCCGGATCCGTGCCACGAGGATCGGCATCTCGAACGGTTTGGTGACGTAATCGTCGGCACCGGACTCGAGCCCTACCACCACGTCGATGGCATCACCCCGGGCGGTCAACATGACCACCGGGGTCGCAGACTCGGCCCGGATGGTGCGGCACACGTCGAGGCCGTCTCGCTTCGGCAACATCACATCGAGCACGACGAGGTCGGGGTGGTCGTGCCGGAACCGGTTCAGCGCCTCGTCGCCGTCGGCGGCGGTGTGCACGGTGAACCCGGCATCCCGGAGACCCATCTTGGTGATCTCCCGAATCGACGCATCGTCTTCAACCAGCAGAACGGTGGCATCCACTCTCAGAAGTATGGTCGACTCCTCCGCGACCTTGGCGATGCTCAGCCGCCGGAGCCGGGGAGAGCATCCAGGTTCGTGATCACCTTCTCCACCCTGTCGCAGTGACCGTGTTCGGCGGCGTCGATCCCCCGAAGAAGCGGGAGCGCCGCGACCTCCGCGACTGGGCGGCGATCACCGAATGGACCCACGCCCTCGTCGGCTAGGTGAGTCCAGTCGTGAGGCGCGATCACACACCGTGAACCAGTGTTCATGTCTCTCGGACGCACACGGCACTCGTTGGGTTCCAGAGAGCGGAAGGTTGTCGTTCAGTGGTCGCGCGGGCCGCCGGAACGAACTCGACAAGAACTTGGACGAGTACGCGGCGCGTCGGTCCGTCGAGTCCGCCGTGGTGGTGCTGGAGCCGGTGGACTGATCGCAGCAGTGGACACGCCAATGCCATACCCATCGTCCGATTGAGTTCAGTCGCGTGGCACGATCTCACCCGGCTCAGCGTTTCGCACCGTGTCCTTGTCAATCGTCAGATCCGCGCCAGGACAGACTGGCCCGCACAACCGGCCGTTCGGGCGGTGACTCTCGAGTTGAACCAGTCCTGATGCTCGCTTGACTACAGAGCCCACACTGACGCTGATCTCCACCTCCACCTCGCCAGAGACATCCTCGCCCACGGGAAAGCCAAACGACCGGGACTTTGAGGAATCCGACACTTCGAGCGATTGGCACGCGCCGTCCGCGCACACTTCAACCACGTAGGACTCCGAACCAGCCCACTGAGCCAGCGCTGCAGCACTGAAGCGAAGGTCGTTGCCGCATCCCTCGGTGTTGCAGCCGCAACCGGCCAGCAGCAGAACCACGAGGCTACTCACAACGTGCTTTGCGCCTGTCATCTCGCGTAGCGGTACCCGGGCGAGAACGCGCGGTGCGGCCCCGGGCCGCCGAGGGAGAGGAACGGGCTCGCCTCTTGGACCGCTGGCGCCAGCTCGACAAGAACCTGGACGAGTACGGGGCGCGGCGCTCGGTGGAGACCGCCGTGGTGGTGCTGGAACCGGTGGACTGATCGCGGTTCGAGAAGCAACAGCCGTGGCGAGACCGCGCTCAAACGGTGAGCCACCCGAAGAAGCAGATCGGGGGGCAGCCGGGTCCATTCGGCTGGCGCCGCTCGAGCGGGATCTCTGTGCCCTCTCCGGTCTGTGCCAGCACCGACCCGTCGGCTGAGGACACGCCGACGATCGTAACCTTCCCTGGCCAACTATCGGTGACGGCTCTCTGCTGCGTCGCCGACAACAACCTCGGCAGAGCGGACAGACCAGCTCGGCGGACAGGACACCGAGTCGACCGCCCGCGGCGGATCGAGTCATCCGCTCATTCTTACCCAGGCAACAAACACAACGCCCGCTCCGAGCAGAAGCGTGATACCGGCTGGCCATAGGTGCGCGAACACCCAGTGGTACTTGCGCGGTTTCACTTGGTCGAGGCCGAGAACCCCGCGCACGGTGTTGTCGAGTTGAATTCCTGCGTCTCGGTTCGATCGCGCACCGCGTGCCCCGTTCATCGCGCCCCAGAGAAGATGCATACTCACAAAGACCGATGTTCCGATCATGATGTACACCAGGGACCTCTCTGTGATCGCCTCGCTATCGAGCCGAAGGATCGCGTTCGCCATCAAGGAAAAAGAAGTCCAAACCGCGATTGCGACACGCCACTCGATTCGGCGTCGTTCGAAGAAGCGATCCATCGATTGCCTCTTGAGTTCCAAGAGCGCGTCAAGCGCGTCAAGCTCGTCAGCGCCGATCCCGCCGCCTAGCTCCGATGGATCCGTGTTGCCTGGCGTCTCCCCAGCCATAACCCGTGAGACGATCACTCCGCTCAGCAGGAGGATCACTACAGCGACAGCCATTCCGAGATAGATAACCATGTCTCGTCCCTCGCCCTCGTTCGTCGAAAGTAGTCCCGTAACCGCAAGAATCAGCCCTAACGCGGACCCGCCCACAAACAGCAGGCCCCACACGCCCTGTGCAGATGACGGGTAGAAGACCTTGACGAGATCCAGGTCCCCGCGGCGCTTGTAGACCATCTTCCGGGCGTAGCTGATGCCGTTAGGGGTTACTGAACCATTCAGCAGCACCCAATCGGTCGGAGTCGCGGATCCGAACAGAAGGTGCATCTCGAGTTCACGCAACATCAGAGCGTCGATCCGCATATAGACGGAGGCCTCGTAGAAGATGCGAAGCACGGCCATACCCAGGAACATCGCCAACAACCCAAGCCCGGCTCGCGCCCAGCCAGCAGCATCGAAACCGAACCCGAGTATCAAACCCATCGCCGCGACGCCATAGGCTGGAACGGCCCATCGCAACATGTCGCTATTGTCTCGACGATTCGCGATCGCGGCATAGACCGCTCGCCAAGAAGCCTCTCGCTCGTTGGCTTCCGCGGCGGCGTCCCAATCATCGGCGACCACCCGGTGTGAGCCCATCACCGAACCCTTTGCTCGGCTCTGCGATTCATCGTAGTGAGCAGGGCTCCAATTCTCTCCTGGGATTCGACGAGATCTGAGGGATCTAGGCGAAACGGGCAGCCAAGAAACAACCATCTCGGTAATCGCGTAGCCTCTTCTAGGCCCGCCCGCTTGAAGATTCCAGCGCTACCAAACTCATAGGCCATTGCGCCAGAATGGCACACACGACCAGGCCGCGTCGAGCAGGCGAGTTCGTTGAGATGGCAGATCCTTCCTCGGACTTCTCGCGGACTCTTGGCGATTCCGGCTTCCCGCGACGCCGCCCCCAGAAAGCAGAATCCCTTGCGGAGCAAGGGATTCCAGTGGTCGGGCTGGCCGGATTTGAACCGGCGACCTCTTGACTCCCAGTCCCCCAAACCTCATCCCGGCCAGTACCGCACCGTCCCAAGCACTCCCCCGGAAACGGCCATGACCAGGCACTTCAACCGGTCCCCGTCCCGCGCTGTACCGGCACGTCCCGGCTGGTATCAGGGTCGGTAGGCGGCGAATAGGCGGCGCGGCGTCACCCGGAACGCTGCGCGTTGACGGCGTTGAAGAGGCTCGCAACTGCCCGGGGCATCTGCAAGAGGAGCGAATGTGCCGTGGCCTCATCGGCGACATCGCCATTGTGGGAAACCTCGTTGCCGAGATTCCGGATGCACGAGAGGGTCGCCCGGGTCGCGGTTCTGTCCATCGGAGCGAACCCAGTGGGAGAGCGAAGACATTCGTCGAACAGAGCATTCTCCGCTTCCCAAGCCTTCTTGCCTTCTGCCCCAGAGCACCCCGATTCCGTCAGGGCGAGCCGAATCGCTTCCTCCACAGTCACCCTCGCCACCACTACTGCCGCGACCAGCAGGCCCACGTTCCGGGCCGCTCGAGCCTCGTGAAGGAGGCGCTCGACACTCGGCCACCCTGTAGGCGTATCGGGATCCACCTGGCTGCTCGACACGCGCAGGGTTGTAGCGAATGCCACCGCTGGCGGCGGCGGACTCAGATCCCAGTTTTCGGGCTTGGGCCACTTGAGGTATCGGGCCAGGGCTTTGATCTGCGTAGTGTGTGCCATCAACCCGGCGTTGGTGTCGATGCCGAAGATTTCTCCCCGCTGCAGCAGGTACCTCCAGGACTCCCACAGGCAATACTCGATCTCCCCGCCCCGGACCTGCTCGGACTCGCTGCCGTGTTGCGCCATCTCCGCACCGCTGGCGTACGGTGGCAGCCCCTCGTCGACGAGCAACTCCGTCAGCTCGTCCGCCCAACTGATCGAATCGCCGTAGTCCCTGAGTTTGCTGCGCAAACGGGTGGTGATATGCGCGATCGTCGCCAGCCAGCGCTCGGGGTGCACCAGGGGTTCGCTCGTTGCTGCCCCTGATTCCGATTCGGGTGGTGCCACGCCTCGACGCTACCCGCGCTTGGCACCAGATGGAAGACCGTCACCATCCGACCTTGCCAGCCACGATGTCCCGGGCCTGGCCAGTCTCATCAGGAAAGTTCTCTGGTGAGACCTTCGTACCTTGAGCGAGCGTCACCCAATGTCACCAAGGATGCCGACAGGCATTGACCACCCCCATCAATCACAGGCATATGTTGGTATCGTGTGTGGCGCAGGCCGGGGTAGCTCAACTGCTAGAGCACGCGGTTAGTCAGTCGTGTAGATGCGGGTTGGAGACCCGTCCCCGGCTCCAACATTTCCCTTGACAAACTAGTCCCTGTTGCCGATAGAATGGCATTGACTAACCGTGTGCAGCGCAATTGCGCTGATCTACACAAGAAGGTTTCCGAAAGGGACCGCCTGAGACCCCCGCGAGGGGGTCTCAGCGCGTGCGCCATGCACGCCCGAGTTGCCCAGACAGTCGCCGACGGCACGTCCTGTGGCGCGGCCCAATCGGTCAGGGCGGCACGGTTGAGCGCGATCGGCACGTTCCTCGTGTTCGCCGCGACCCTGACCCTGGCGATCCGGGCCTAGCTGAGGCGGTCGACGGTGAAGGGGGCGGATCCGCGGCCGCTCCCCTCACCCGGCCGTCTGCGCCTCAACGGCTGTTGAGCATCCGCGCGGGCCGGTGGTCTGGCAGCATGAGGTAGAACGGCTCGACGGGCAAGGTGGGAGGCCAGCATGCCCAGACCAACCGAAGACCCTTGGAGGATGCGAATCAAGGATCTAGTTGTTGAGACGCTGCCGAAGCACGAGGCCGCGTTTGGCCCAGATCGTGTCCAGCATGTACGAGCGGTGCTCAACTACCGGACTATCCGCCGATCGACTCTGATGCTGGTGATACCGACCTGGCTGCTTGCCATCGCGACGATCGTCCTGGCGGTCGTCGCGCGTTGCGACTAGGAAACCCGGCGCCAAAGCCCGCAGATGGACCGGAGTCATTCTCAGCAGCCGTTCTCGACTTGGAGGTCGATGGCGTTCTGAGCGTATGCAGTCTGACGGGCCGCTCCGTCGAGCTGACCTTGGTCGAGAGAACTGGCAACACCCCGAAGCCAGAAGTCAATGTCGCCCTGCAACTGATCGCACCCCATGTCGTCCTGAAGGGAAACCGGCTGAGGTACTTGCTTATCCAAATCCCAGCTGAAGTCACCCCCCAAGTCCCGGCTGAGGAGTTCGTTATTCAGCCAAGTCTCCGTCGGAAACCCGTTCGGCAACTCACCCGTAAGAAGGATTGTGTCCTCCCCAACAACGATACTCCACTCCAACTTCACGGCGGCAACGGTCGTCGTCCTGCTGGTGTCAGCAACTGAATCCTCAGCCGAGTCTTGGCTCTCTTGGCCATTCATCGCGATGATGACAACAACTGCCACGACCAGCATGAGCAGCCCTCCCTGTACGGGTGTGGATATCGACTTCCACCACTGACGGAATCCAACCGGTTCGCGGGTGTGATCGGTGCTGCGCTCGACCTTCGAAGAATCGTCGTACAGCGATGGGTTGAGCTTTGCGGCCCGTCGTTCGGTGTCGCGTAGTTCGTCTTCGATCCGGGCGGCAGTCTCGGCAGACAACTGAAGACCGGGGGGCCTTGGCGGCGGCATCTCTTCTAGCGTGTTCTGAATCGGGAAACCGCAATGCGGACACGCATCGGCCTGGTCTGAGACTTCCCTGTGACATTCCAGACACTGAATCAGTGCCATCGCCCCTCCTCCACAGTCCTCCACTTCACTCGGAGGTGGTCTCGCGTTCCTCCTCGGATGGAGACCACGACGGTAGGTTAGGGATGCCGATAACCGCAACCACAGCACCGACGGGTAACGCCAAGCACTCCTCGATCTTGTGATCCCGGAGGGGCCACCTCGGCTTCGCTCCATCCTCCACGCATGAGACGCCCAAGCGCCTCGCGTGGCGTTTTCAACGGTGGCCGACGGCCCATGCCGCACGTCGCCTCTCGTCCAGCTCGACCGCGGTCGACGGGAAACCGATAGTGAAGGTGCCCAAGACGGCCCGCTCCGCCCGCAGCCTGGGCCTTGACGGGGCGACGGCGGCGGCGCTCAGAGACTGGCGGCGGGCTCAGCTGGAGGAACGTCTGCGGGCGGGTGAGGCGTGGGCGCCCGGTGAATGGCTCGCGGCCGACGAGATCGGCCGGCCGCTACCCAACGAACACGTGACCCGTAGGTTCGCTGAGATCGCCGCTGAGGCCGGGCTGCCGCCGATCACCGTTCCGATGCTCCGCCATTCCCATGCGGCCGCGCTGCTGGCGGTCGGGGAATCGCCGCGGCTGGTGGCGGAACGGCTCGGTCACTCCAGTGTCGCGGTGACGTTGGGGACCTACGCCGCGGTGTTGCCGGGGATGCAGCGGGCAGCAATCGACCGGCTCGCGGCGGCCGTCGGCGTCTGAACCTTCCCCGATAGGCGGCGAATAGGCGGCGCGGGCGGTAGCGGAGCGAGCCCCGGAATGACGAAAACCGCCTCTGACCAGGCGGTTTCCTCGTCGGGCTGGCCGGATTTGAACCGGCGACCTCTTGACCCCCAGTCAAGCGCGCTAACCAAGCTGCGCCACAGCCCGTAGGGCGATTCTACCCCGTCCCCTCACCGGATCCGCTGTAGGAGGCCGCCAGTGAGGCGAACACGACGATGTTCTCGAGGTAGTGCCCGGTTGCCTCGTCGAACGCCCCGCCGCAGGTGATCAGGCGCAGGACGGCCTGGTCGGTCGCGCCGTAGACGAGCTGGGTCGGGAACTCGTCCTTCGGGTAACGGCCGATCGTGTCCACTCTGAACACCGCGACCACGCCGTCGGCCCGGGTGATCAGGACCTCGTCTTTCGGCCGCAGGTCTCCCACCTTGAAGAACACCGACGGACCCTCGCGGGCGGAGTCGACGTGCCCCACGATGATCGCCGGGCCGGGTGCGCCCGGGGTCGACGAGTTCCGATACCACGCCGCCTCGTTGTAGTGCGGGCCCGGCGCCGGTACCTCCACCGTGTTCTCTGCGGTCAGGCCCACTTGCTGCAGCACCGACTCCACGCCGATTGACGGGATGTCGATGGCGACCGGCTCCGACGAAGCCAACACCGGGAACTTCACGGCGCTCGGACCAGCGGCGGACTCGGTGGAGGACCCCGGCACGGACGGCGCAGGCTGCCGGGCGGCCTGATCCTCGGTGGCAACCGGCCCCGGCAACGTCGGCTCGGGACGCTCGACGACGATCGGGACCGTGACGGACGGCGGCGGCTGCGGGGCACGGGTCTGGGCAGCGACCGAGACTGCCATGGCGGTCGCTCCGCTCGCCACCAAGATGCCGGCAGCCACCGTAACGACCAGGTTACGACGACGCCCGCGCATCAGGAACTCCTCGAGCTCGGACTCGCTAGACCGATGAGCCTCTCCGGCTCGCACGCCTACCGAAAGCGAAGGCTCCGACTCCACCAGCGAGAAGAGCAGCCCCGACCACCAGCAGGCCCACGTTCTCGACACCCGATGTCGAGCCACCACCGGTGTTGACACCCCCGGTCGGAGGGGTGGAAGTCGTGGTGGTCGTCGCGGGTGTGGTGGTCGTCGTGGTATCGGAAGGTGTGGTGGTGGAGGTCGTGGAGGTCGTGGACGTCGTGGACGTCGTCGAGGTCGTGGTGGTAGTCGTCGGAGGAGACGCGCACGGCGGGACCGTGATGGTATTGGTGTCCAACGTGACCGCGCCGTTTCGTGCCAGCACAGCGCCTTCGACCGTGGCTCCGGTCGTGAGCGTGATGGACGTCAACGCCATGACGGTGCCCCGGAGGGAAGAACCCGTTCCGAGCGTGGCCGAGCTGCCGACCTGCCAGAAGACGTGGCAGGCATCGGCACCGTTGACGAGGGTCACGCTGCTGGAGCTGGCGGTGACGAGTGTGCTCGCCATCTGGAAGATGAAGACGGCATCGGGGTCGCCGGCGGCGTCGAGCGTGAGCGTCCCGGTGATCCCAAACGTGCCATCCTCCGAGGCGTAGACCCCGGGCGCCAGGGTTTGGCCACCGAGTTCCGTGGCGATGGTGGTCACCGGTCCGCGTCCGGCGGCGTCGTTGTACGCCGTGACCAGATCGGTCTTGGCCAGCTCGGCCACGGCGTCGGTCGCATGGAGCTCGCCGTCCAACGTGACCGAAGCGAATCCGGTCACCGCGGTGCCCGGGTGCAAGCCGACATCTCCGGTGATGGTGGTCGGCCCGGTGTTGGTGATGGTGGAGCCGGCCAGAACCGCGAAGTAACCGGCCGTTCCGAGGTCTACAGGCGCCTCCTGGGCCCGCGACGTCGTGCCGAACACGAAGAGGGCGGGAAAGATGACCAGAAGGGCAACCGCAATGCGGCGCGCCGCGTCTCCGCTCAGCAAACGTTGTGTAACAGACATCTCATAATTATCGAGACCCTGGCAACAACAGTCAAGGATGGTTCCCCTTATGGACAACCACTCGATCGCGACCCGAACCCACCGCTCAGCCGGCGAACTGGCGGTGGCGGCGCCGGGTCACGATGTGCAGCGGGGTTCCCATGAAGTCGTACTCCTGGCGCAGGCGGTTCTCCAGGTACCGCACGTAGTCGGCGCTGAGGTCGCCGCCACGAGCGAAGAAGATGAACGTCGGCGGCGAATCCTCCGCCTGCACCGCGTAGATGATGCGGGGCCGCTTCCCCCGCTGCATCGGCGGCGGATGCGCCTCCTGCCAGGCCCGCACCTGCCGGTTCAGCTCCGGGGTCGGGATCCGGTAGCGGCGATGCTCCAACACCACCCGCACCGCCTCCGGGAGGCGATGGATCCGGCTCCCCGTCTTCGCCGCCAACCGCAGCACCGGCGCCCACGACACGAAGGCGAGACGGTCCGCCACCGAATCCTCGGTGGCAAGCCTGGTCTCGGTGTCGACCAGGTCCCACTTGTTCAACAGCACGATGAGGCCGGCCCCAGCCGCCACGATCTCCTCCGCCAGCCGCTGCTCCTGATGGGTGGCGCCGTCGACGGCGTCGATCATCAGCAACGCCACGTCGGCGTGGCGCAGCACCTCCCGGGCCCGCAGCACCGCGTAGTACTCCACGTCGTCTTTGATGCGGGTGCGCCGCTTGATGCCGGCGGTGTCGACGATCTCGAACGGCTCCCCGTCCAGCTCCACCACCAGGTTGATCGGGTCCCGGGTCGTGCCCGGGAAGTCCGACACCAGCACCCGCTCCTCCCCCGCCAGCTGGTTGAGCAGCGTCGACTTCCCCACGTTGGGGCGCCCGATGATCGCCAGGCTCGCCAGCGCCTGCTCCGGGCCCTCCTCCTCCGGCTCGGGCAGCAACTCCACCAGCCGGTCGAGTACGTCGCCGGTGCCGCGTCCGTGGAGCGCCGAGATCGGCATCGGCTCTCCCAGGCCCAGCGACCAGAGATGGGCCAGGTCGGTCTCCTGCTTGGGGCTGTCCACCTTGTTGGCCACCAGCACGAACGGCGTCCCGGCCCGCTGCAGCATGCGGGCCACCCCCTGGTCGTCGTCGACGATCGAGGCGGTGGCGTCCGCCACGAACAGGACCACGTCGGCCGCCCCCGCCGCCGCCTCCGCCTGGTCCCGGATCCCGGCGGTGAGCCGCTCCTCCGGATTCAGCTCCCAGCCCCCGGTGTCGACCAGCAGGAACTCGCGGCCGTCCCACTCGGCGGTGAACTCGCGCCGGTCGCGCGTCACTCCCGCCTGCTCGTCGACCACCGCCGCCTTGCGCCGCAGGATCCGGTTCACCAGGGTCGACTTGCCGACGTTGGGCCGGCCCAGCACCGCCACCACCGGAAGCCGGCTCATCGCCCCACCGCCGCCAGCAACCCGGCCACGGTAGGCGCCGCCACCGTGATCGACGCCCCGGTGCGGGCGGCGACCTCCTCCACCGTCACCTCGTCGAGGAACCGCCCACCCGGCACGGCGATATCGGGGATCAAGTAGCGGCCAAGCGCATCGCCGTCGCCGCCGATCGCCCGCTCCACGTCCGACCCCACCAGCAGGCCGGAGACGGCCACGTTCCCCCCGAAGAACTCGTTGCGCACCGGGAGGACCCGCAGGTTGGTGCCCGCCAGGGCCTCCAGCCGCGGCCGCACCGGCTCCAGCACCCGGGCCCCGTACTCGCCGGTGACGACCACCACCGACCCCGGATCGGTCACCGACCCGCCGCCGGGCCGGGGCTCCCGATACCCCCACGCCGGCGCCGCCGGCAAGGTGCGCCACTCCCCCGTCACCGCCGGCGCCGCCCCCGCCGCTCCGGCCTCGACCCGGTCCAGCTCGGCGTAGAAGGCCCGCGCCATCCCGATCCCGTTCTCGTGCTGCGGGAACCCCTCGTACGCCTCCGCCTCCGGAAACGGGAGCCCGGCCACCAGGTACAGCTCGTCGGAGGCGAAGAACAGCCGCCGCCCCAGCAGCTCATGGGCCCGCTCCTGCCAGAACGCCACCGCCTCCAGGTCGCGGCGGGCCTGGGTCGGGGTGTGCACCATCAGCCGCCCCTCCCGGTTGAAGCGGGACAGCCCGAGCGGCACGATGCCGACCGACGCCAGCGCCGGGTAGCGGACCAGGATCTCGGCGCAGGTGCGCTCCAGCACCGCCTCGCCGTTGATGCCGGGACAGAGCACCACCTGGCCGTGCACCTCCACCCCGCGGTCGAGCAGCCCCCGCAGCCAACGCAGCGAGGTGCCGCCGCGCGGGTTGCGCAGCATCCCGGCCCGCACCTCCGGGTCGGTGGCGTGGATCGACACGTAGAGCGGCCCGAGCCGCTCCTCCACCACCCGGGCCAGGTCCATCTCGGTGAAGCGGGTCAGGGTGGTGAAATTGCCGTAGAGGAACGAGAGGCGGTAGTCGTCGTCCTTCAGGTACAACGT
>Ga0315555_1001637_pt1 | contig 16059 bp, 13 predicted proteins | sample SalMarSW160380MG_FD_202113 | JGI IMG/M metagenome (GOLD analysis project Ga0315555, IMG submission 202113) | Salt marsh sediment microbial communities from the Plum Island Ecosystem LTER, Massachusetts, United States - Salt Marsh Sediment SW1603-80 ... | reverse complement strand
CACCATAATTACCATTTCAGCTCTCTATTCGTGCAAAAAGCTGCTTCCGGTTCGCAGTAAACTCGGCTACGGTTTGATTGCCATCTTCATGCTTAGTCTGATGGGATTTCCCGGAACAAGTGGATTTGCCGCCCGTTTTCTACTGATGAAAGCACTTACTCAATCTCCGCTTCATTATACATTAGTACTCCTTGCCCTGTTGAATATGATTCCACCTGTTTTCTATATAGTCTCCTTCATGTTGGCCTCTCGCCATAATATTATCGAATCAGCAGATCAAAGTGTGTCTGTTAAATCACTTCTATTCCTTGCTATCCACATTATCACGGTCATCATTCTGGGCGTATTCTGGGAACCTTTCATTAAAATCATTGATCAAGCCTTGATTTTTCTTCAGTACAATTTGTAATTTTAACCATGAAAAAAAATCCGAATATTCTTTTTTTTGATGTTGACACTCAAAATGATTTTATCGAGAAAACCGGGGCGCTCTACGTTCCCGGAGCTGAGACCTTAAAACCTAATTTCAAAGCCCTAATCGAATATGCCCGGCAAGCGAAGATCCCGGTTTGGGGTTCGGTCGATGCCCATTTGGCAAGTGATCCGGAACTAATTCAAAATCAGGGTTCTTTCCCAAATCATTGTATGCTGGGTGAGGTCGGTCAGCAAAAAATTCGGGAGACTGCTCCTATTAATCCTATATGGGTAGAGAATCGTCTTTATTCAACTGCCGAATTATCCAAACTCCAACAACATCCTCACGAATTATATTTCCAGAAGCAAAGTTTCGATGTTTTTGATAATCCCAATCTCACCAAGCTCATTGCTCCCTTTGATCCAATCATTGTTTTTGGAGTCGCTACCGATTACTGCGTCCTGGCGGCCGTCCGGGGATTTCGGAAACTCGACAAGACTGTCTTTCTGGTTGCTGACGCCATCAAAGCCGTCAATATCAAACCGGAAGATGGTCAAAAGGCAATGACCGCGATGCAGCAGGTAGGTGCAATCTTTATCAATACAAACGACATATTAAGCGGCAAATTTCTTACCGAGTAAAGAGTGACTGCCAGCACAAAATAATTCCCAATCAAAATATCTGCACTGAGCTGACAACCATCCTCCATTTAGATGGTCTAATTTGCAGTTTATTTAAAAATGATAAGGGAAGAGCGATAACCATGAAAAGCCATTTAAAATTTTTTGATATTGTCTGTTTTTGCATCAGTCTCCTTTGTGGGGCTTACTTACTCACAATCCAGGAGAATCCGCAGGAACAGCCGACAACTGGCAATAGCGATTCTTATTCCAGCTATGTCGAAAACGCTATCAGATAAGAAACAGCTAATCTGCTTTTTTCGTTCCGTAGCTAAACACGGAACGGAGAAAATTCATTCAACAAAAAATCACCTCCATTAAGATATAGAATTTCCTATAATCCAAATAAATCCTTAACAAGCATAACTCTTGAAGCAAATGTTCGAGATTTGCGACTATTGCTAATAAATAAATTTATGCAATAGATATAAAAAATATTTGGCATATGATATGAAAATCTTATAGATTACGCCGTTTTAAAAAAAGCATCATTTAAAATAAATAGAAACTAAACAATTGATTATGACTCAAAAAAATCTTTTAGACATTCCAATAATTATATCGAGAACTTGCGAGCTCCTTCTAATCCTCTCGGCATTAAAAAGGAAAAACGCTCTCGGTCATAAATATTGAAAAGGAGAAAAGTCAATGGCAAAATCTAATCTGTTCAAAATCGCTCAAATGCAACTCGACCGTTGTGCAAAAACTTTAAATTTAGATTTCAATATTCATGAAATACTGCGGCACCCAATGCGGGAGATTCACGTTTCACTGCCAGTACGTATGGATAACGGAATAGTACGTACTTTTCGGGGATTTCGAGTACAATATAATGATGCAAAGGGACCAACCAAAGGGGGACTACGATTTCATCCTGATGAAACAATTGATACAGTCCGGGCACTAGCCGCCTGGATGACCTGGAAATGTGCTTTGATGGATCTTCCTCTGGGCGGCGCCAAAGGTGGGATTATCTGTAATCCTAAAGAACTTTCTTATGGTGAGTTAGAAAGGTTAAGTCGGGCTTATATTCGCAGTATTTATAATTTCATCGGTCCGGAAAAAGATGTCCCCGCACCGGATGTCTATACTACACCTCAGATCATGGCCTGGATGATGGATGAATATTCCAAAATTGCCGGGGAAAATAAGTTTGGCGTGATTACCGGAAAACCTATCCCTATCGGTGGTTCTTTCGGAAGAGGCGATGCTACCGCCCGGGGCGGTATTTCTACTATTCGCGAAGCCGTTAAGGAATTCGATATCAATTTAGAAAAAGCAACTGTAGCTATTCAAGGTTATGGTAATGCTGGTTACAATATCGCCCATTTGGTAAAAGCAATGTTCGGCAGTAAAATAGTCGCTATCAGCGACAGTAAGGGTGGAATCTACAGCGAGCGCGGATTGGATCCCGAACTAGTCCTTGAACATAAAAAACGCACCGGCTCGGTGGTCAACTTAACCAATGCTAAAAGTATTTCCAATGAAGAACTCCTGGAACTTAATGTCGATATTCTCATTCCATCGGCGTTGGAAGAAGTCATCACGAAAAAGAACGCTGTCAATATCAAGGCGAAAATAGTTGCGGAATTAGCCAACGGACCAACTACACCGGGTGCCGACGATATTTTATACGAAAACAATGTACACGTTATACCCGATTTCTTATGCAATGCCGGAGGTGTCACTGTTTCCTATTTTGAAATGGTCCAAAATTCATACATTTATTATTGGGATGAAGCCCAGATTCAGGAGGCTCTCGATAGGAAAATGACTGCTGCCTACTATACTGTTTTGAATACCTCTAAACGTTATCAAATTTCGATGCGTGAAGCGGCCTACGTGGTGGCAGTAGGACGAGTAGTGGAAGCCATGAAACTAAGAGGCTGGGTATAGGCGATCCAATCTCCCTCGCTTCTTACCTGAAACACAAAATATTCTAATAAACATTCCCCCTAAAAAAATATTTTATCCATATCTTATTGCTAGGCTAATGCAGACAAGGAGTAGTAGCACGGCGCGCCGTGTTTCTACCTTCGCAAAGATTAACTAACTACTTCTCATTTAATCAATATTCCGCTAAATTTGATCAGGATAGCCGGAAACGAAATGGAAACCAACGACCTGATCAATTATTATAACAAATTCAAATACGGCGAAGATTGCTTTCACTATCTGATGAAAAACAAAGTGAAAGAAATTCTGTTAATTGCCACCTTTTATGATGCTTACATTTTAGAACAGGATGGACGATTATCGGAACAGATTTATGGCGAATATCGGCAGTTAAACTTAAGTACTGCACCGATGATCACCAGCGTTCCTAGTGGTGAGGAAGCCCTAAAATTACTCCAGACCAAAGAATTCGATCTAGTAATTTCGATGCTCCACCTAGGAAAATTCACTGCTTTCGAAACAGCCAAAAAAATCAAGCAGAAGTATCCTGCACTACCAATTCTACTCCTTTTGAACACACACTCAGACCTGAATCTGCTGAAAAATTATAAAGAGATGTTACAGTATTTCGATGATATTTTCCTCTGGAATGGCGATTCTAAAATATTTCTGGCAATGGTCAAATCCATTGAAGACAAGCGAAATCTGGATTATGACACCAAACACGGTCTGGTCAGAGTGATCCTTTTAGTTGAGGATTCGATTCCCTACTATTCCCTGCTTCTGCCCTTGCTGTATGAGGAGATCGTCAAACAGACTCAAATATTGATCAGGGAAGAATTAAATGACATCAACAAGCGTCTGCGAATGCGCGCCCGACCAAAGGTGATCTTAGCCCATGATTATGAAAAGGCTCTGGATATATATGATCAATATAACGAGTATATTATCGCCGTCATTTCCGACATTGCCTTCGAACGCAAGCGTAAAATTGATCCCCAGGCTGGGATTAAGCTGATTTCCAAGGTTAAGGAAAATATCTACGATATCCCAACAATTTTGATGTCCGCGGACTCGGCTAACCGTACCGAAGCCGACAAAATCAATACGATCTTCATTGACAAATATTCGAAAAATCTGCTGCAGCAATTCCGCCAGTTCATGCTAACCAATTTGGGTTTTGGAGATTTTATTTTCCGTGATGAATCAGGCAAAGAAATTGCCCGCGCCAGAACGTTAGCCGAATTCGAAGAGAAATTAAAAGATATTCCCAGCGAATCACTCATCTATCATAGCAAACGCAACCACTTTTCCGCCTGGTTAATGGCTCGCGGTGAAACCCAAACCGCAAAATCATTGCGATTACTGACGCTACAGGACTTTGGGAGTACCGAAAATATGCGCCAGCATCTCGAAAATCTCCTGCATCATGTTCGTAAAAATCGCACCCTGGGCAAAATCATCAACTTCCACCCATCTAGTCTGTCAGATCCTTCCGGAATTATTCGGCTTACCGAGGGTTCTTTGGGCGGAAAAGGTCGCGGATTGGCATTTCTAAACACCCTCTTAGTCAGTATGGAATTTCAAAAACGATTCCCCGATGTGAACATTACCATCCCCAGCACCCTGATTATTGGTACCAACGAATTTGACGATTTTACTCGCTTTAATAAAATCAATGAGCGCTTTTCCGAATCACTGTCTGATGCTGAAATTGAACACATCTTTATTACCGGAAATTTAAACAAAGAACTAACCGAACGCCTCCAGGTGTTCATTGATAATATAACTTATCCTTTAGCCGTGCGTTCATCCGGATTGCTGGAGGATTCCTTTTCCGAACCATTCGCCGGTATTTACCGCACTTATATGCTTCCTAATAATCACCCCGATCCCCGGGTACGTTTGACACAGTTATTATCTGCAATAAAGTTAGTCTTTGCTTCGGTTTTCCTCAAAGGCGCCCGCACTTATATCGAGGGTCTGAATCATCAATTGGAAGAAGAGAAAATGGCAGTAATTATTCAGCAACTCGTCGGTTCGCAATTTAATGCTAACTTTCTCCCGCATATCTCCGGTATCTGCCAGTCTTACAATTTTTATCCTATCGCCAATCTCAATAACGAAGATGGAATTGCCTCAATTGTGATCGGATTAGGCAAAGCTGTCGTCGAAGGAGAAAAACACTTCCGCTTTTGTCCTAAATATCCCCAGATAGAGCTGATGCAGCAAGACAATCTGCTCAACACCTCTCAAAAGGACCTGTATACCATCGCTTTGAATCATCAAGATTTTGATTTACTGCAAGGCGTAGATGCCACTTTAAGGAAAATCAACATCCAGGAATTGAACTCGAATGCTTCATTAATAGATATTTTCAGCGTCTGGGATCATAACGAAAATCGGCTATACTCCGGGCTGCATCATTCAGGAATCCGCATTGCCAACTTTGCCAACGTTTTAAAATACAACACTTTTCCCCTAGCTAAAATTATTGTCGAATTATTAGACATCGGGGAGAAGGCAATGGGAATGCCGGTAGAGGTCGAATTTGCCGTTAATTTAGCGCATGTGCCGGATCAGAATATTTTCCCAACCTTCTATATCCTGCAAATTCGACCCCTGGCAGTCGGGCAGAAAAACATAGATTTAACTATCGAACAGGATCATAAAAACAAATTCTTCCTTTATACCGAAAAAGGAATGGGGAATGGCATCATCACTGAAATCAGGGATATTATTTATACTGATTTGACCACCTTCAATAAGACTGATACTGTCAAAATTGCTGGTGAAATCGCCTATTTCAATGAAAAGCTGAAAAAGAAAAACACCAATTATATTCTCATCGGACCCGGGCGCTGGGGTTCGCAGGACCGTTTTTTAGGAATCCCCGTTCGCTTTTTCCAAATCAACAATGCGAAAGTAATTATCGAAGTAGGTACTCCGGATTTCAATATTGATCCCTCTCAGGGAACCCACTTCTTTCATAATATCATTGCGACTCAGATCGGATACTTCATGGTATCTCATAATTCGAACACCGATTTTATAGACTGGGATTGGTTGACCGCTCAGCCAATTATCGAAAATACTCATTATGTCACCCACGTTCGCACTAAACAGGAACTTTTAGTTAAAATGGATGGTAAGCACGGGATTGCCGCGATCTATAAGAGTGGAAAATCTGGTTCGAATTCAATCAGTCAGGAATATTAGACACAGCCCTGATCAATCATCGCCTCGGCTACTTTGATAAAACCGCCGATATTTGCCCCTTTAACATAATTGATATAGTCACCTTCACGACCGTATTTAACACAAGTCTGATGAATATTTTTCATTATCTGGTGCAGTCTATTATCAACCTCTTCACGGTTCCAGCCAATGCGCATACTATTTTGGGCCATTTCGAGTCCGGAGACGGCTACCCCACCGGCATTAGCAGCTTTACCTGGTGCATAAAGTAATTTATTTTTCTGGAAGACCGAGATCGCTTCAGGTGTACAGGGCATGTTGGCACCTTCACAAATGCAGATGCATTTATTCCGGACCAAATTTTCAGCGTCGGTTTCATCTAACTCATTCTGAGTCGCACAGGGCAAAGCAATATCAACCTCAACTTTCCAGGGTCGTTTTCCCGGAATAAACTCAGCTTCAGGATACTGCTCGGCATAAGGGGCAACAACATCGTTATTACTGGCACGCAGCTCCAGCATATAGGCGATCTTTTCTCCCCTTATTCCGCTCGGATCATAAACATATCCATCAGGGCCGGATAAAGTCACGACTTTGCCGCCAAGTTCGGTCACTTTTAGCGCAGCACCCCAGGCTACATTGCCAAAGCCGGAAATTGCCACTCGTTTGCCCTTGATAGTTTCATTGCGGGTAGCCAGCATTTCCTGGGCAAAATAGACACAGCCGTAGCCGGTAGCTTCGGGTCTAATTAAACTACCACCCCAATTGAGACCCTTGCCGGTCAACACTCCACTAAACTCATTCCGTAATCGCTTATATTGTCCGAACAGATAACCGATTTCACGAGCACCAACTCCAATATCGCCAGCAGGAACATCAATATTGGGACCGATATACCGTAAAAGCTCGCTCATAAAGGATTGACAAAAACTCATTATTTCATTCTCGGACTTGCCTTTGGGATTGAAATCCGATCCTCCTTTGGCACCACCCATCGGCAGGGTGGTCAGACTGTTTTTGAAAATCTGCTCGAAACCAAGAAACTTGAGAATACTGAGGTTTACTGAAGGGTGAAATCGCAGACCGCCCTTATATGGCCCAATTGCCGAATTGAATTCAATCCGATACCCGCGATTAACCTGGATCTCACCCCGATCATCCCGCCAGGGAACACGGAACATAATTACCCGCTCAGGTTCTACCAGCCGCTCCAGGATTTTATAATGGCTATAAACCGGATTTTCCCGTAAAAAATCCCAGAGAAATTCAACCACTTCTTTGACTGCCTGATGAAATTCCTGTTCACCCGGATTCTTGGCAATCACCAACTGCATAAACTGATCTACCGAGGCATACTGCATATATTCTCCTACTCTATTATCTTAACGATTTCATGGCACTCGAAATACATCCTCCTATTTTGCAAAAAAAGTACCATGTACAAACATCCTGCTCAAGGTTTTCAACCAATACCACAAATCTCTCTGATAAGCAAACTAATTTTTCTATCGCGAATCAAAGCTAATATCTTTTCTTGCAATCTAAGCCTGCTTTTTTCCAAATAATAAGAAATCAACAATTGTATTTTTAAAAATTGAAATATACCGATTTAACAAGAAGTAAATATTTCCAGTTTCAAATGGCTGAAATGAACCTTAAATTTTGGCAATTTCATTGACAAAAGAACTAATCCGTTCCCGGAACCAAATACTAAAAACTTAATTTAATCCCAATGTAATGTCAGATTAAGGAATTATTTGTCTACAATTAAACCTGTATTAGCCCAATTAGATAAAGACCGAAGCAACTTAATTCGAGCTTTGCAGCTTGTTCAGGAAGAGGAAGGTTATCTTTCCGATCAGAACATTCGGGGGATCGCCGAGTATTTCGCCATTCCGCCGGTTGAGGTCGAAGGCGTGCTTTCTTTTTACACTCAATTCAGACGCACCAGACCCGGTAAATATATAATCTCGATTTGCGATGGGACTGCCTGTCATATCAAAGGCTCAAAATTAATTGCAACCTGGATTGCCGATGAGTTAAATATTCATCATGGCGAAACCGATTCGCAGGGTCTATTTACCCTAAAAACTGTCGCCTGTTTAGGCTGCTGCAGTTTAGCGCCGGTAATTAATATCAATGGCAAAATTTTTGGCAACCTTAATCGCAAGAAGCTGATGAAAGTACTTAAAACATATCAACAACCAGCCAGGTCTGGCAGCTCGGATTCAAATGATTAAACGGTTAAAAATTGGTATTGGAAGTTGCGGACTGGCAGCCGGCGCCGGTGAGGTTTTTGATTTTTTCAAAAACAACGTCCAGCAGGTTGAAGTTGTCGGCGTAGGGTGTATCGGGCATTGCTATGCCGAACCAATCATCGAAGTCGAAACGGAGAAGGGCTCAGTCTTTTATCAAAAAGCGCAACCAACAACGGCATTTCTGGAAAAAGTCATTAACCTCCATGAATATTCCCGTCTTATTTTTCCGGAAGAACGGAACAAATACGAATTAGTCAAAGTCACCAAATTGATGGGCAGAATCAATCCTGTTTCAATTGATGAGTACCTGGCTCAGGTCGGTTACCAGGCGCTTAGTAAGGCGCTGTCCATGTCGGCAACCGATATTATCAAAGAGGTCAAGCAATCCGGTCTCCGTGGTCGTGGTGGTGCTGGATTTAGTACCGGTACAAAATGGGAACTGCTCCACTCAAAGTCGGTCAAGGAAAAAGTCATTATCTGCAATGCCGATGAAGGTGATCCAGGTGCCTTCATGGATCGCTCGCTGATGGAATCAATTCCCCATCAGATTCTCGAAGGTATGCTGATTGCCGCCTATGCGACCGGAGCCACTCAGCTCCTGATTTACTGTCGAGCCGAGTATCCACTGGCAGTGCGGCATTTGAAAAAAGCGATTAGTCAAATTATCGCAAGAAAACTCAATAATCTTAATGGCTACGAAATCAGCATTAAAATAAAAGAGGGTGCAGGGGCTTTCGTCTGCGGTGAAGAAACGGCGATGATCCATTCGCTGGAAGGCAAACGCGGTACACCTCGTTTCCGACCGCCCTACCCTACCGATTACGGTTACAAGGGTCTGCCGACGATGATCAACAATGTGGAGACTTTTGCCAATATTCCAATCATCATCAATGAAGGCGGTCGGGAATTTGCCCGGATTGGTACATCCAAAAGCAAAGGCACAAAAATCTTCGCTCTCGCCGGTGATCTCAAATACACTGGACTGGTGGAAGTCCCGATGGGAATTACTTTAGGTGAGATAGTTTATCAGATTGGAGGAGCTGAAAAAGAACAGGTCAAAGCAGTTCAGATCGGCGGACCAAGCGGCGGCTGTATTCCAGCAGAATTTTTCGATGTACAGATTGATTATGACTCCTTGAAATCGCTGGGCGCAATCATGGGTTCAGGCGGATTGATTGTCATCGGACAAGATCGCTGTATGGTCGAAACCGCCCGCTATTTTCTGGATTTTACTACCCGCGAGAGCTGCGGCAAATGTACTTTCTGTCGCATTGGCACCAAGCGGATGCTGGAAAGAATCGAGAAAATTATTCGCGGGCAAGGGGAGCTGGATGATCTAAATTTTCTTGAGGACTTAGGGCAAAAAACTACCAAAGCTTCGTTATGTGGCTTGGGACAGTCGGCTCCTAATCCGATCCTGACCACCCTTCGTTATTTTCGAACCGAATACGAAAATCATATAGTCAAAAAGCAATGTCAGGTACTTGTTTGTAATGCACTGGTGGAAATCTATTTAGACCAGGAAAAATGTATTGAATGCGGGCTGTGCATTAAAACTTGCCCGGTCAATGCCATAAGTGATGATTATGTAATTGATAACGAAATCTGTACCCGCTGCAATAGCTGTGTAGAAGTATGTCCGAAAAAGGTAATTACACGGATTCACGGTGGAGGTGTCCGTGGCTAAAATTTCAATAACGATTGACAATCAAAAATATACGGCTGAAAGTGGCAAGACCATCCTCGCAATTGCCCGCGAAAATGGCATCGAAATCCCGACGATGTGCTATAATGAATCGGTTTCCCACAACACCTCATGTTTCATTTGTGTAGTAAAAGATGTCCGAACTAGTCGCTTCCTCCCCAGCTGTACCGCTCTGGCAGAAGACGGAATGATCCTGGAATCAGAATCACCCGAAGTCTGGGATCTGCGTCAAACCGCGCTCAATTTACTACTATCCGAACATACGGGCGATTGCGAAGCGCCCTGTACGCTGGCCTGCCCGGCTCATGCCAGGGTCGAGGAATATGTTCGTGCCGGGCGCAATCAAGACCTGCCGGAAGGTTTGAAAATTATCAAGGAACGGATTCCACTGCCGATGTCAATCGGGCGTGTTTGTCCCCGCTTCTGTGAAAAAGACTGTCGCCGCAACATTACCGACAAACCAGTTGCGATCAACGATGTCAAGCGGCTGGCTGCCGATTTGTTCTATGATACCTACCTCGAGGATTTACCCGAATTATCAGGCAAAAAAGTTGGGATTGTTGGTGCCGGTCCGGCAGGCCTGGCAATTGCTTACTTTCTGCGATTGAATGGCATCGCTTCCGATTTGTATGAAAAAATGCTCCAACCGGGCGGTATGCTGCACTATGGCATTCCGGAATTTCGCTTGCCAAAATCTATTCTCAACCAGGAATTGGCTCATTTCGCCAAGATGGGTGGTATCGAAATCCGGTGTGATCAGGAGTTAGGCAGAAATCTTACGCTGGAATTTTTAAAGGAAAATTACGATGCCGTGGCAATCGCCATTGGCGCCTGGAAATCCACCGCTCTGCGAATAGAGGGCGAGGAGTTTGCCGAGGAAGGAATCCACTGGTTAAGAAAGGTTGCCCAACAAAACTGGTCGGGTAATAATCCGGGCAAAACGATCATAATCGGCGGTGGGAATACCGCAATGGACTGTGCCCGCACGGCAATCCGTCTGGGAAGTCCTGCAGTCTACTGTTTTTACCGACGAACCGAAAAAGAGATGCCCGCGGAACGGATTGAAATCGAGGAAGCCCGCGAGGAAGGTGTCCAATTCGAATTCCTTACTGCACCGGCACAACTAACTGAGAAAAACGTTCAAAAAATCTTAACCTGTCTGAAAATGAAATTAGGTGAACCCGATGCTTCCGGACGACGCCGTCCGCTACCGATCGCCGGTTCGGAATTCAACGTAACCGCCGATACTATCATTGCCGCTATCGGGCAACAGACGACTGCACAAGCAGGTTTAAGCTGCAATCGGTGGGGTAATATTAAAGTTGATCAGGATAACTACCAAATGTCCGATAAAATTTTCAGTGCCGGGGATTGTGTTAGCGGTCCGGCAACTGTAGTCGAAGCCGTAGCCGGCGGACGCCGGGCAGCTCTGGGCATCACCGCTTATCTAAAAAATGAAAAATACAGCGAACCTTACACTATCAATGTATCTAAGGGACACTGGCAATTTCTTCGGGCGGAAGATGTTATCCCGCTGCGAGAGGTGAGAAAATCCGACCGTCAGCTCCAACATCTGATTCCGTTGGAAGAACGAAAATCAACTTTTCACGAAGTTTCCCGAACATTTACCATAAAAGAGGTTGCCGCCGAGGCCGAACGCTGTTTTGAGTGCAGCTGTACCGCTAAGAACGATTGTAAATTGAAGGAATATTCCGAAAAGTATCATGCCCACCCGGAAGCTATCCAGGGCGAGAAATTACGCTACGCTTTCGATACCCGCCATCCCACAATCATCCTCGACCGAAATAAATGTATCAAATGTGGAATTTGTATCAAGGTCTGCCGAGAGATTGTCAATCTTTCCCTGATTGGCTTTAAGGATCGGGGATTTGCAACCAAGCTGGACACAGCCTTTGGCGCAGCTCTGCCTGAGAGCTGTCATGATTGCGGAAAATGCATCGAAGAATGTCCAGTTGGAGCTCTTGACTGGAAAAATAAAACCGATAAAAAGTAACAGACCTTACTTATATTTAGGATTCCCCAAAAAGTTGTAGATCAAGTTATTCTTGTCTTCCGACTATTTTTTAGCTCTGTTCGCTCGATCGCCTTTAACGATAACATAAAGACCCAGAGCAATAAATACGATCGGCAGCAAATATTTTCCACTAAAATGCAGAATATTGCGAAATACGTGATCTACATACCACCAGTCACGTATCAGCAGCGCCGATCCGATAATAACCAAGAGCAATCCAACAGTGATCTGAGCACTGTAATTCGAGCGGCTTTTGTAATCCTCTTGAATATTGGTGCTCTCCCGAACATCTTTCTCAAGGGGAATGATAATCCAGGCAATGATATAAGCCAAAAATCCAATGCCACCAAGAAAAAAGAACACACCCCAGATTAAGCGAATGAGCACCGGATCAATTTCCAGATACTCCCCAATTCCGCCGCATACGCCGCCAATTACGCGGTTGTGCTGGCTGCGAACTAACCTTTTCATAGATCTATCTCCGTTTCTATTTACTTTTTCGTAATTCTTTTGATTTTTGATCCACTATTCGAATCGGCTCACATATTCGATACTTAAAACATAATCGTAAAATTAGATTTACAGCGTCATCCACGGTTGACTTATTTCCTGGTGAGACAAATAGCGGTTTACAATTGTCCTTGCTTCTTAATACTTTTCCGACAACTCGATTATTAATTAGCAAATCAGTACTTTCTCCCTTGCGCTTGCCCGGTTCCGTATATTGTCCAATCAGTTTGGATTTGGCGCTGCCAACGCTGGGCAGGTCGAAAATCAAGCCCAGATGGGCTGCCAATCCCATGCCGCGCGGATGAGCAATGCCGGCCCCATCGGCAATAACCACATCAATCGGTTGATTTACTTTTTCAAATAGAGTCAGCAATAGCGGGATCTCCCGGAAACTCAAATAGCCCGGAACATACGGAAAATTCACGCGATCAATTCCAGTCAAGATACATTCGTCTTTGAGAATAAACTGGTCACGTTCGTTGTCATGAACTACGGAAAAAATTCCCAGAACGGCATAACCCATGTGATCCCAGCGGGTATAGGATACATCAACCGCAACAATTGTCTTTATCGAAATTGGTAAGGATTTTTGAATCAGCCGATTGGCAAGCTCATTTTGAATTTCACGGGCTTCCGGAATAGTCACATCCCAGCGATGATTGATCACCGGTTTCATATCACCTTACGATTCCATGACTGAATTATTAATGATAAAAAGTTCTCCAAAATCCTGACCCCACTCTTGATCCGTTTATTTTGGCGCAGTGCTTCGTCAGGCTTTAGAATATGCAGCGGATTGCGATAGTGTTCCTCAAGCAATATATCCTGGTTCTTGCGGATATAATAAGCCATCACTTCCTTACTATATTCGGGGTGAAACTGAGTCGTGTAAAGGAAAGATTTATAACGAGTCGCCTGGATTTTGGTTTGCTCATTCCAGGCAAGACATTCCACCTCATCCGCCAGTGATGAGACAATATCGAAATGCGAAGAATAGACCTGAATCTTGGCGCGATGCAAACCCTTAAAAAGCGGATCAACCATTCCACTGAAGGTTAATTGAATCGTTGACATACCAATTTCGGGGCCCAGCGGATTGCGGACCACCTTCCCACCCAGCAATTGATTAATGATTTGATGCCCGAAACAAATTCCGAGGGTAAAAATTTTCAAGTCCAGGATATATTCAAGAATCCGCTCAGCACCCTTTACAAAAGGATAAATTCCGGTGAGTGATTTATGAGCACCAGTGAAAATCACGCCCTGGTATTGCTCAATACTCTCCGGCACAACATAATCAATTTTCTGCGCTTTGAATTTGACTAGGAGTTCTTTGACTGAGTTCAAAATCCAACGATCGAAATCACCATATTGCGAGATCAACTCGCGGTAAGTCGATCCCATCTTGATGATTAAAATTTTGGGCTTAGGCATACAAAGAACTCACATTTTTACTTAAACCGGTATCATACTGAAATTTTAAAATTTTTCCCTCAATATCAACAATTATATTGCTCGATTTGGTTTTCGGTTAAAAAAGATTACGCAAAAAGTAGTAATTAAAAGACTAACGAGGCTGTCTCCACCACGATCTCCCCACCCTTAATAAATCTCCTTCCTATGTCCAATCCGAATGATCAGGATTACCAGTCTGGTCTCTTCCTGGCCGTAGATCACGCGGTAATCCCCGATTCGCAGCCGAAAATAATCATGATATTTGCCCTTGAGTGGCTTGATATTATTGGCAAGACTGGCGGGATCGGCTGCCAGGATTTTTAATTTATTTATAATTCGCTTTTGCCAGACATGATCGAGGCGTTTTAATTCCTCCACTGCCTCTTTCAGAAATTCGATAGAGTACAAGTATCTACCCGACTACTTTTTCAAGATCAACCAGAGAAACAGTCGCAGATTTGCCTTCTTTAAGCTTCTTATAGCGGTTATCGGCAATAAGAGTATCCAGTTCGTCGAAGTATAAAGTCAGCGCCCGGGCAATGATATGGCTCTTTTTATCGTTCAGTTCTTTGGACACGAGTGCAAGCTCCTGATCAAGGGTTTTGGGCAGAGTGATATTAATTCTGACATGTTTTTCAATCATTTTAGTTCTCCATTTATCACGGTAAAATTTACATGATTATACACACGATTGTCAACATAAATGTTAAAACTTATCGTATATTATTAGAGACTTTAGACTAACCCCCGAATTCTCCAAAGGCTCCGAAGGAGTCTCTGATGAGAGAGTCCCTGATGGGAAATTCGGGGATTAATCACTATATCCAAACATGAAAATCGTTTCAAAGGTTTTCTACTAATAGTTCAGCATCTTTACAAATAACGCATCAATATCAGTATACAGATCCGGGTTGGCCTGACTCAAATAGCCGATGAATTTCGATCCACCGCAATAAAACGTGACGCGGTTATAGGATTTTTCTTTTCCATATTGATTAACGTCAATCCCTAAATAAGATTGAATCCGATTCTCGATTAAACGGGCAAATCCTTCCTTCCATTCCAACCAAACCATATATTCAAAATCAACCTGAGATAAGTGTTGCTTTAACTTTCGATGATATTCTATAATCGCCGCTTCATTTCCATTGTTTAGGGCCTCCATAAATCCGGAATAGTATTCGACAAACAGTGAATCGTTATATGGAAAAGAGTGATTAAGTTCCCAGGAATAATCGTTGTGCTTGGCCGCATCCTGGGCAATTTTCAAATCCTTTTTTATTTTCAGTTCACAGGTTGAGAATTGACAGCAATGCATAAATTCGTGGAAAATCGTCACATATCCCGCCTTTGAGTCAAAAATATCTTTGGTGACAATACAGCATGGTCTCGAATCGTAAACAGACAATGGAAAAGAAGCTCTCACCTTTTCAGGTAGCGGAAAAGGAACCGGCTCCTTTTTTATAAAACTGTATTCGCCGGATAATGTATCGTAGTCGAAGATGTACAGATAACCACCTTCGGCAAATACAACTGGATGAAACTCATTCAAAAAGGGATGAATTTTCCTGATGTCCTTTTGCATTTCAATTAAATATCGGAGTGACGAATCAATCTCACCGATCAGTAGTGAATCCAAATTCTCATCGGAAAACGTCGGTTGAAATAAAAAAGTAGAAAATACAAATATGAGAAAAAAGTGTAATAAAGATTTAATCGGCATGTTCCACCTCATCGTATCAATGTTAGTGCCCATCTCGAATTTCTGTTCTCTTCACTATTTAGCCATTTAGCTGAATTTAAATCTTCCAGTGTAGGTGGTCAACAATTCATTTGAATCTTTTCATAATTAAATGAGTTATGCCGTTAATCAAGATTACCTCGCAAGGCTGTACTTTTGATTTACG
>Ga0315555_1001636_pt1 | contig 16086 bp, 16 predicted proteins | sample SalMarSW160380MG_FD_202113 | JGI IMG/M metagenome (GOLD analysis project Ga0315555, IMG submission 202113) | Salt marsh sediment microbial communities from the Plum Island Ecosystem LTER, Massachusetts, United States - Salt Marsh Sediment SW1603-80 ... | reverse complement strand
CGATATTTACCTGCGTCTGGGAAATTCCTATTCAAAACTTAATGAAGATCAGCCTGCGATTGATGCCTATAATAATGCCATCGAGACCTCTACAAAAAGTTATGTAAAAGGCGCGGCTCATTTCGGACTGGGTGAAATTTATAAGAAAAACAATAACAACCAACAGGCCATTGTGCAATTTGAAGCCGCTTCCCGGGACAGGTCATGGAAACAACCGGCTTTATATGAATTAGATCTGTTGAAAAAGAAATAGTTATAACGCTTAACAATTCCATTGAAAGGGGGTCAGGACTGGAATGATTCATGTCAAAGTCAGAGACAATGAACCGTTTGAAAAGGCCTTACGGCGTTTCACCAAGGCTTGCGAAAAATCAGGTTTGATGTCTGATATCAAAAAACATCAGCATTTTGAAAAGCCAAGTGAACAGCGTAAACGCCAGGAAAACGCTGCTCGCCGTAAAATCAGAAAATTAATGGCTGAACAAAAATAAGAATGATTCTACGGAGAGATTATGAGCATTCAGCCAAAATTGCTGGAAGATATGAAGACAGCCATGAAAGCGGGAGATAAGATCCGTCTGGAGACTATACGGGGTGTAAGGTCCCAGCTTAAAAATACCGAAATTGAAAAGGGGCGTCCACTCACAGACGAAGAAGAGATAAGCGTCCTGTTGTCTGCCGCTAAAAGAAGACGGGAATCCATTGAACAGTTTAATAAGGGTAACCGTCCTGACAGAGCGGCAGAAGAACAACAGGAGTTACTGGTCATCCAGGAATATCTTCCCCGCCAGATGCCCGATGAAGAAATTGCAGAATTGGTTGAGCAGGTTATCAGGGATGTTGGTGCTTCTTCCGCTGGTGATATCGGTAAAGTGATGGGTAAACTGATGCCACAAGTAAAAGGACGGGCTGATGGCAAAACGGTTCAGAAAATTGTACAGCAGAAACTGGCAACCCTCTAGATAATATTGGCATTTCATAATGCAGGAATATCTGAAATCTGTTATTGTATAAACGGGCTAATGAGCCCGTTTTTTATTTTAAAGGGGTAATCCAATGAGTACATTTGACCTTATTTTTTTGTTGATCCTTGGAATTTTTGCTGTGATTGGAATCGGGAAGGGATTTTTTCGAGAAGTGCTGGGACTGGTAGGTGTGATTGCCGGGGTATTTTTTGCGATTATCGGTTTTGGTCCTCTCAGCCGGGTACTTAACAGCCTGATTCCGGGAATTCCTTCTCCCATTCTGGTATTTCTCAGTTTTGCGGGCATTTTTATAGGCATATACCTGCTCAGCCGGTTACTGGCCGGTTTTCTCAGTAAACTCAGTTCATTAATACTACTGGGATGGCTGAATCGCCTTCTTGGAGGAGTAATAGGAGCTTTGAAAGGGACTATATTCATAAGTCTTTTTCTTTTACTTCTTGGTTTTTTCCCTTTCCAGGGAGAGCTGCAAAACGTCAGAAAAAACAGTTTGCTATATGAACCCCTCCAGAGATTCGTCCCTGTGATATATAATATATTTAGTGATTTTTCCTTCTCGTCTCTTCATTTTGAGAAAAAGATGACCGATCTCGTTAAGGATCTGCAAGGTAAAATAAATGGGAAAATTATAGATTACTTTTTTTATAAAAATGATTAGTATTTATGATTTTTGATGAAAACCTCCAACAACTTGAATTACCCGCTCTTCTGAATAAACTGGCCGGTCTTATCAGAACGCCATATGGCCAGCGATATATGGAGGAGTTGGAAATCCGGCACGATCGCCAGTTGCTGGAAAAAGAATTGACTGAGGTCAACGAAATGACCGGACTGCTTGAGGGCGGCTACGGTATCCCGCTGGTTGAACTGGCAGACATACGGACTCAGCTGGATCGTCTTAAACCTGAGGACGCTTTTCTGGAAGCTTCGGAACTCAATCTGATTAAAAGCACCCTTCTGCTCTTCGATGAATTATCCTCATATATTAAAAATTACCAGGATAATTGTCCGAATCTTATGCGCTATGCGGAACGAATTCACCCTCACCGTTCCATTGTCCGGGAAATTGAATCCACCATCGACAGTAGTGATGAAATTCGTGAAGATTCCAGCAGAGAATTACGCCGAATCCGGGCGGATATTCATCGTCTGGAAAACGAACAAAAAGCCGTACTCCTAAGGGTGCTGAAACGGTACCAGGATTTTTCACAGGATGACATCGTAACCATGCGTGATGGCCGGATGGTTTTAGGTATTCAACACCAGTATGCCGGGAAAATAAATGGAATCGTTCACAGTACTTCCGGTACAGGCGCCACTGTTTTTGTTGAACCCATGGAAACTCTGCGAATAAGTAACCAGATTCAGAACCTGAAACTGGAAGAGCGCCGCGAAATTATTCGGATTCTTAAATTTCTTTCCGGACTGGTACGTGAAGTGCGCAACGATATCCACTTTTCCATAGAAAATTTGGGTTTGCTGGATTTTATTCATGCCAAAGCCAGGCTGGCGATTCTTCTGGAGGCAAGTGTCCCCCGGATTGGGGAGGGTCCGGGACTGCATTTAATAAATGGAAAACATCCCTTACTGATCCTGAAATTGGGCCTTGAGAATGTGGTAGCTGCCAGCATTGAGATGGGCGAAAGTATTAATACCCTGGTTATCACCGGTCCCAATGCCGGCGGAAAAACCGTTACATTAAAGATGACCGGCCTGTTATGCATCATGACTATGCTGGGCCTCCTTATACCGGCGCATCCGGACAGCACTATTCCCATCTATGATAACGTACTGGTAGATATTGGGGATCGTCAGAATCTGGAACAGGATCTGAGCACCTTTAGCGCCCATATTATACGTCTGAAAGAGATTCTCGCCCAGGCGACCGGTAATTCTCTGGTTCTGCTGGATGAACTGGGTACCGGAACAGATCCGCGCGAGGGATCGGCGCTGGCAGTGTCTTTTCTGGAAGAACTTACCCATCGCAGATCAACCACCATTGCCACCACGCATCATGGAGAACTAAAGGCTTTCGCCTATAATACTCCGGGAGTGGAGAATGCATCCATGGAATTTAATCTCGATACTCTCCTGCCCACTTACCACCTCCAGATCGGAATTCCGGGAAGCAGTTATGCCTTTGAGATTGCCAGGCGCTACGGACTGAATGAAACCGTTTTGAAAAAAGCAATGCAGATTCTCGGTTCGGAAAAGAATCAGCTGGAGAACCTGATTATAAGCCTTAATGAACGCCTGCAGGAAACGGATAAGGAACGCCGGAAAATCAGTATAAAACTTTCCGAATCTGAAGCGCTAAAAAATTTGTATCAGAACCAGCTGGGGAAACTGCAGAAAGAGAAAACGGAACTGCGTCGAACTGCAGCGTTGGAAGCCCGGCGAATTGTAGAAGAGGCGAATGCCGCCATAGAACGGTTAATTGCGGATATCCGCAAAACACAAGCGCAGAAAGATAAAATAAAAGAGGCTCATGACCGCATGGGAGAGCTTAAGAAACATGCGGAAGATGTCCTGCGGGAAACTGCGCCTGAAATACCTCCAGCAGAGGATGTGCACGAAGGAGATATTGTATGGATCGAAAATCTGCGCGAAGAGGGGGAAATTCTGAGCGATCCGGATGCCCGGCAAAAAGTATGGGTGCTGGTGAATGATATGCGTATGAAGTTGGGAATAGACGGAATGAGAAAGCTCTCAAAACTTCAGACGGAATCAGCACGGACAGGATCCCGGCGCCACAACCTCTCGGACAGGCTGGAAGAAGGAATCCAGCCGGAAATCGATTTAAGAGGAATGGATTCCTTCCAGGCGATTGACGCCACCAACCGCTATCTTGATCAGGCACTCCAGAATGGATGGGAGGAAATCCGCATCATTCATGGAAAAGGAACCGGGATCTTGCGGCGGGAGATTAACAATTTCCTGGCTCGCGATGAAAGGGTGGCTGATAAAAGGCTGGGTAAATGGGGAGAAGGAGATACCGGCGTTACCATCGTCACATTAAAAAGAGAGACCTAGACCATGAAGATTTTCATGATTTGGGGGAGCATTAATGCTTTTCTTTCGGTTGCACTGGGAGCTTTTGGTGCTCATATGCTGAAAAGCAGATTGACACCGGAGATGCTTGAAATTTTCCAGACAGGAATAAAATACCATATGATACATGCCCTGGGACTCCTTCTGGTGGGAGTTATGGGATTCTGGATGCAGAAACTCGTTTTTATGCAATGGGCCGGCTGGTTACTTCTGGCTGGAATTGTTCTTTTCAGCGGTAGTCTGTATATATTAAGTATAACAGGTATTCGCTGGTTTGGTGCCATAACACCCCTGGGAGGATTATGTTTTCTGGCTGGCTAGGCCCTTGTTACAATAAGCGTCCTCACCTGCTTAAAATGATTCTTTACGGCCGGCATAGCGGGCAGCAAAAAATCTGAAGCTCAATTGCAGTGAATATGATATAATAAATTATAATTTTCGGTGTATCTCCAGCGGTAAATATGGAGGATTAGGGTTTGGAAAACATTATTACCATCGAAAAGCAGAAAGACATTATTCTTCTGACGTTAAACCGGCCGGATAAAAGGAATGCTCTTAATCCGGAGCTGATCAGCGGATTACAAAGGGCTATTGATGAAATTAAGGAAATGCCGAATATTCGGGCGGTAATATTTACCGGTGCGGGAAAAGCTTTCTGTGCCGGAGCCGATCTGCTTTACCTGGAAAACATCAGTCGGTTTGGTGATGCTGAAAATCTGGAAGATTCGCAGCGCCTGGCCCGTTTATTTCAAGAAATTTATCTTTTACCAAAACTGACGGTTGCCATGGTGAATGGTCCGGCTCTGGCCGGTGGTTGCGGTCTGGCCTTATGTTGCGATTTGATCTGTGCGGATGAGGAGCAGGCTAAATTCGGATTTACCGAAGTTCGTATCGGATTTGTTCCGGCCATTGTTATGAACTTCCTGATACGGCGGGTTAATTTACAGGATGCTTTCTATCTGACCGTCAGCGCAGACATTCTCTCCGCCGGTGAAGCCCGGGCTTTCGGAATGGTCCGTCATTTATTTGATACGGCTCAATTGAAATCCAAAACTCTTCAATTTGTTGAAAAATATCTGAATCAAAACAGCTTTGGAGCTATGATGCAAACTAAAAAGCTCTACCAGGAGCTGCTGGACCTGCCCCTGGCTGACGGTCTAGATCTGGCCTCACGAATCAATGCCAGCAGCCGCAAATCGCCTGATTGTCAGAAAGGCTTGCGGAATTTTCTCGATAAAAAGCCGCTCCGGTGGCGGAATTTATAGATGTTTGGTTTCTTCTAATCTTCGTAATTCTTTTTTAATGTCGATTAACAAATCCTGATACGCACCTTCCTGTATCACCTTATATTCGCCGGTCTGCACGAAATTATTCAGGGCGGTGAGAACAGTTTTAATGAATTCAACTGTCTGTTTAATCGATGCCTTGATCTCTTTAACATCGCTGGCACCATTCTCATTCTCAAACTGAACAAGCGTGTATAGCGGGGTAAGGGAATTGTTTATATAATGACTGAGAGTAACCAGAATTTTCTGGGTTTGTTTCAATGCCTGAATCTTACTCTCTTTTTGTTTTAACTGGGATTGCAAATTAAGAATTCCCTGAACCGATCGCATTTTCAGCTGGAGTTCGAGAGTGGTGTAAGGGAAGTAAATGAAATCATCGGCTCCCAGTTCAAAAGCGATAAGTTGCTCGATGACCCGGTCTTTTCTGATGATGCAGATAAGTGGCATGTATTTCAATTCCGGATCGGTTTTAAGTTGCTGGAATACTTCCGTGGATATCTTTCCCAGACTTTCCAGATCCAGAATAATCATTTTGGATTCCGGCAAATTTCGTATCAGTGTCCTGAGATTCCTGTAACTCCGCAGGATTTTGATTACGAAACCCTCCTGTTTCAAATCGCGGACGAAAGCATCCGATAATGTTTTATTTTTGCTCAGCAGCAGTATCATATATGGCCCTGATTTAACCGGAACTTTTGTCTGTTTATTCTATTTTCGAAGGAAACCGGATAATAATGAATATTATTTTTTGTATTTTTTTATTGGGAGACCAGCAGGTTTAAAATATATTTCAGAATACAGGATAAGAAGGCAAACTAAAATTGATTTAATAAGGATATTATGGCCAAAAAAATTGTCATCTCAGGAGGAAGCGGATTTATGGGGCATGCTTTGATTGATCTGTTCCGGCAGGAAGGATACAATATGCTGGTACTCTCACGCAGGCCGGATAAACATACTGACATCCCTACAAACACAGTAAAATTTAAACAGTGGGATGCCCGGAATTTAAATGGCTGGGTGAAGGAGCTGGATGGTGCGTCGGCGGTAATCAATCTGGCGGGAGAGAATCTCAGCTCAGGATTTTGGACAGAGAAAAGGAAACATAAGTTGTTGCATAGCCGGATTGATGCCACCCGGGCGATTCTGGAGGCGATTAGGAAGGTGGGTAAACCCCCGGAGGTCATGATCCAGGCATCAGCTATCGGGTATTATGGATCCCGGGGTGATGAAATTCTGGATGAGACCTCACACAGGGGAGAAGGATTTCTGGCAGATTTATGTGAACAGTGGGAGCGGACGGCGGCTGAAGTCGAAAAACTGGGAGTACGCCTGGTCCGTCTGCGTTTCGGGCTGGTGCTGGGAGGGAATGGAGGATTGTTGCAGCGAATGACTATTCCTTATCAACTATTTGCAGGATTTCACTTTGGCAATAATGATCAGTGGATGTCCTGGGTTCACCGCCATGATGTTGTTAATTCCATACTTTTTGCTATGCAACATAAAGAGATGAAAGGTGTGGCAAATGTGACAGCCCCGGAGCCAATACTATTCAGAGAATTTCTGCAGCAACTGGGAAAGCAGCTGCACAGACCCTCCTGGCTTTATATTCCTCCCGTTTTATTGAGAGCATTTCTGGGACAAATGGCGGAGGAAACAATATTCACCAGTCAGCGGATAATCCCCGGAAAATTAATGGAACTGGGTTATTCATTTGCTTTTAGTTCTATTGACTTAGCATTGCGGGATATCCTGAACTCCTGATAACATTAAAATGTTTAAAGATAAAAAGGAAATGAGTTCCACCGGTCAATGGAAGAAATGGTAGCCGGATCCGCATAATTTTTTTCAGTACTATACTAATGTATCCGGCTATTTAAAGGGCATAATCATATTAGATCATAAAAGAATCATGGTTGTCCCGGTAATCCGGTCCTGTAGAGCCGGCAGTGGCGGGTGTTTTCCCTGGAAGGGCAGAGGAGGAAAGTCTATGGCTCTGTCTGAGTGAGCCAGGCATCGGGATAGCCGGAGTTTCTGATTTCATCGAGGCGCTGTCTCGCTACAATTTCCTGAGAGAATTTACCCACCAGTACTTTCCAGTAATTTCCACTGGTGGTAATCCATACCTCATCAGGAAAAATATTAGCAAATTCCCGGGACAGGGAGTCGGCTTTTTCCTTGTTGCCGGTAACGAAAATCTGTATCGAGTACAACAGCTGAAGAAAACCGGAATCCGCGGATGCAGTATCAGCCGAGGTAAACTGTATCATTTTTTCTTTGGGGAGGTGTATGGAAGCCTGAACAATCCAGGCGTTATTTATTCCCTGGAAACGCAGCTGGTCAAGCATTTTTTCTGCTTCCAGACGATCCTTGAAATTGCCTAATTGTACCTTAAACAAACCGTTTTCCGGGACGATATAAACTGAATCGAGGGAAAGAGAAGACAAACTAGTTGCAAATTTTTCTGCATTTTCCCTGCTGGAACCTGCAAATGTTTGAATACGCATCCCGGATTCTTCCTTAAAAGACCGCATCTTAATGCGCCGGGAAAAGTCCCCGGGATCCCTGAGTTCTATTTTCTCTTCAGCATAGCGGCTCATTATCTGGGAGAAATCTTTATCCCATAAAAAATTTTTTAAGTCATCCTTCATCTGTGCATGAATAATTCCGACAGTTGTCAGAATAATTGTCATGAGTAATTGTAAAGTCTGCCTTGTCATAAAATAGCCGGTTTAATAAAATTTCTTCAGTATTAAATCGGGATAATAAAACTTAAGTATATCCCTGTAAGGCACGCCATTCAGTGATTGGCCAATGGCACCCCACTGACACATTCCCCGTCCGTGGCCGTATCCCGCTCCAATTACATATACAATGTCGGGATTATTGCGGGACGCTTTCAGAATGAACAGGTTACTGGGCTGCTGGCTGCTGTTATTATCGGACAATGCCCGCCGGATTTGCCACTGATTCAAAATGAATTCATCATTATTAACCCTGATGGCCAGTTTGTCCACCCGGCCTGCAGAAGAGCGCGAAAGCACTTCCAGATTCATCGCAAAACCTTCTTCTTTGAGCTGTCCTGTGGCAGCTCGGGAAATCAATCCCAGCTGTGTTAGGTTATCCAGAATGTCCCGCGTACTCAGCTTGAGAACCCAGCGGTAGAGTGGGGAAGCTGTGCAGTTGAAACCGTTGTTGTTTTGATCTTCCCGGATTGTGGTTTGAGAATTGTCACCGTTATTCTGATGGGCAGGCGGGCCCAGCAGACCACCACAGGTGGAATGATATTGAACTTTAATGAGAGTGTTATCCGGTTTCTGCAGGATTATACCAAATGTTTCTTGCACCGCCCTGTTCACCGGGGAAGTATCGGCTTTATGTCCCAGGTATACCTGGTCACGGCTGTCCGCATACAGGTCAAACGATGCAGACACGGGATGTTCAATACTGTATATGGCATAAGTACGTGCGGCAATTGTCTGACTCAGAACCGCCTGGTAATACTCATCCAAATTGGAAGGAATTTCATGGGGAACCACCCCTAGTAAATAGGACGATACGGGCAGGGAGTTGACCACTATTACATGATTCTTCTGTCTGTCGAAACTGATTGTGCCTTCATAAGGAATGCCGTTCCAGGAGAATTTTCCTTCATTGCGCGGTGTAAATTGAATTTGATTGAAATCCTTGATAGAAAACTGACGGTACTCGCTTTTAAACGTTAATTCCCCCTCGCGGAATGTAACGTCGAATTCTCCCACACTGGAATCAAGAATATATTCGGCTTCTTCACTACGCAGTATATAGGCATCAAGAAAGAGCAACCTTCCGTGAGAAAAATTATCATCAAGGGCCACCCTGATTTGCGGTATCCGACTTTCCCTGCCGGGGACTTTTAAAATTTTTTGTTTAGCGCATCCGTTCAGTAAAATAAGCAGCATCAAAAGTGAAAAAACCGCCCTTAAAAATGAATTCGGGACGGCAACAGATGCTCCTTTTCTATTACATGAATATAGTTTTATCAATATATTACCATCCAAAACCGATAATGCTGACGCCTATGCGAATGCCAAAACCGGACAGATCTAATTCTTCCCAGGTTGGCAGCCCTTCTGCATTGGATTTTGCATTGCGTTTTACTTTTGAACCATTATAAACGCCGTCGACAAATAAATTGGCGGAGGAACTGATCTGGATTCCTACCCCCAGATTGGCCTCCCATCCAAAACCATTGTAAAAGCGGGTGGAATGAATCCTAGTCAGGTAATTATCTTCACTGTTCCAAACCATCTCCCAACCCAAACCTCCTGACGCTCGCAAAAAGAATGGACCCTTATAGCCTAATTGATTTTCCAGGTTGAGTTTCAGAAAAAGGGGGATAATGTAGGTTTTATATTGAAGTTCCAGCTCTTTTTGACTGGGAGTTATTCCACTCGGCAACTCTATATCAGCAACATTGGTCACTTTCCTGTAGGTTTTCTGAAAATAGTTGAATTCAAAACTCCAGCTCAGGCTTTCGTCAATCATCCGACCGATATTCAAGCCGAAAATATAACCGGCCTTGGCATCAGCCGGATCCTGATATCCTATTTTGAACTCCGAGAAAGGGGCACTGGCCATTGAAACAGAGGTATAAACCAATAACATCGCAAAAATGGTTAATATTTTTTTCATATATTTTTCTCTCATAAAATTTTATTCGATGGGAAATTTATGGTGAAAGATAAAAAAAAGCAAATCTTATGAGATATTAAGGACCTATCCGAATTTTTGGTGGTTAAGAAAAATGAAAAGGGTTCGATAGTGAAACATGTATTTGAATGAATTTCACTCTTTCAGTTGCAAGGCAGGGAAATGATCTCTGAAAAACAGGTTGCAATTCGGTGATTTCAATATTAAAATTCATTCTTAGAATCATAAAAAACTGTGTGTTATAATGCCATATCCGCACATACATTTCCCCTCAACCAAGCTGATAAAAAGATTAATAATAAATCAGGTACATAGGTGTATGAATGGAGTACAAATGGGTTTTAGGTTGCGATTATGATGAAGAAATAGTTGAAGACATATCCCGGGAGCTCGCGGTCCCTCCCATTATGGCCAGAATTTTACTGAACCGCCAGATCGACTCTTTTGAGAAGGCGCATTCTTTTTTCCGGCCGGACCTGGAAAACCTGTATGATCCTTATTTGCTGAATGGAATGGATAAGGCGGTGGAGCGGTTACACAAGGCCTTGCATACGGGTGAAAATATTCTCATCTATGGTGATTATGATGTGGATGGTGTGTCTTCGGCGGCAATTCTTTATCTTGTTCTCTCCCGCATGGTGGGATCCAAAGTATCATATTATATTCCAGACCGCATGACTGAAGGATACGGCTTATCCGGTAAGAGTATCCGTGAAGCAGCAGAAAACGGGGTATCACTTATCGTGACGGTGGATTGCGGAGTAACGGCGGTAGATGAGATTAAGCTGGCCAATGAACTTGGGATGGATACAGTGGTGTGCGATCACCATCAACCGGCAGAAGAATTACCCCCGGCGGTGGCTATTCTGGATCCCAAATTGCCGGATTCCACCTATCCCTTCCAGGAGTTGGCCGGTGTGGGAGTGGCCTTTAAATTACTGCAGGGACTTTACAAAAAGCTTGAACTCCCCGAGGCGGAGCTGGATGAGTATCTGGACCTGGTTGCCATAGGAAGTTGCGCGGACATTGTGCCGCTGGTGGATGAAAACCGTATTCTGGTCCGGCATGGACTTGATAAAATTAATTACAATCCACGTTTCGGTGTCCGCGCCCTGCTGGAATCGTCCGGCCTGGGCACTAAGGAAGTGACCGCAGGATTGATCGTGTTTGTCATGGCTCCGCGAATTAATGCGGTGGGGCGGCTGGGAGACGCACGCCGTGCGGTTCAGTTGTTCAGTGCTGCCACCCTGCAACAGGGACGTACACTGGCCCGAGAACTGGAGAAGGAAAACAGGCTGCGCCGCGATATTGATGAAATTACCTTCAAAGAAGCGCGGGATATTCTGGAAACCCGGCTTAATCCCGGGGAAGATAAAGCGTTTGTGTTATACAAAACGGACTGGCATCCGGGTGTAATTGGAATCGTGGCTTCCCGCATCGTGGAGAAATACTACCGGCCGACTATTATGATTACTGTTATTGATGGTGTGGGAAAAGGAAGCGCCCGCAGTATCTCTAATTTTAATATTTACCAGGCCATCAAGGAGTGTTCGCATCTGCTGACCGGCTTCGGTGGTCACAAGTATGCTGCCGGCCTTACCATTGAAGAAGATAAAATTCCCGAATTTGTGGAATGTTTTAAAAAAGCTGCTGAGCAGCAACTGCAGCCAAAGGACCTGATTCCCTACATAAATATTGATGGTGAAATAGAGATTAACGAATTCAATCCTCGTTTTATCCGCCTGTTAAAACTGATGGGACCGTTCGGCCCCATGAATATGCGGCCCATATTCATGTCGCGTAATCTGAAGATCGTGGGAACTCCGTCTATAGTGGGACAAAACCACCTGAAATTAAAAGTTGAACAGAACGGAGCGGTGCTGGATGTCATTGGATTTAATATGGCGGACCATCTCGACCGGATTGGACAGGATGGTTATGTGGATTGCGTCTACGTGCTGGAAGAAAACAGGTGGAACGGGAAAAGTTATCTTCAGTTAAGATTAAAGGATATCCGATAGGAAATTATGAAAGAGTTTTTTGAAAATTTAAGGCAGATCCGGGAAAGCAAGGGATTAACACTGGAAGAAATATCCCGCAAAAGCCGGCTCTCGGTAAAATTTCTGCAGGAAATTGAAAAGGGACAACTGGAAAACCTTCCAAAAGGTTATGACCGAATATTTTTTAAAAGATACCTCAAGGAAATAGGGGAGGATAAGGACGAGGTCTGGCGGGATTTTAACCTGTTCTTCGGAAGCGGTCCTCTGGAAAAGGATGTTCCTTACTCATCAGATATCCCTGAGAAAGGCGAAACTCGGGAAATTATCGATGAAGAAAAAATTTCCGAAGAGGAAGTCCCGGAAAAACCATCTTATCTGCAAAAACTTACCTTACGCCTGAACATGGATAAAATATATCGTTATTTCTGGGCGGTGGTAACGGTGGGAATTCTGGGAGTGGTTGGTTATTTTGCTTACCAGCAGTATATTTTTGTAAAGAATAGTCCTCCCGAAATAAAAGAAATTTCAGTGTCACAGTATATCAGTGAAATGCAGCAGCAGGATAGTCTGTTGACGCCTCAGATGTCCCAGGATACTGAGATTATCTCAAAAAGTGATAGTAACTTTACGGTGAAACTGCGGGCAAGAGAACGCACCTGGGTAAGAGAGATACGCGATCAGAAAGATACAACCGATTATATCCTGGTGGCCGGGTTAAATCGAAATATTTCTGCGAATCGATCGGTGAGGTTAATGCTGGGCCGTGCGGATGGTGTAAATATCTGGGTAAATAATGACAGTCTTGGCGTTATGGGTACGGCGGATGAAGTGGTGGTTAGTCTGGTTCTTACATCGAAAGGGATTATGGAAAAACGCTTGAAAAAACCGACCGAAAAAAAGGAAACCTCCTCTGACAGTACAACCGGGATGACCCACAACGTCTCGGCGGAGGTTACCTCTCAGCATCGGGGAATAAGGGATTGAGATGACCAAAATTTCCTGTATTTATATGATTTTGGTCCTGGCTATCAGACTTTCTGCCCAGGAGCCCTCATCAGATAAAGCCTCTTATGAGATTCTCCAATCCGGAGATGATAAGATCATCACCGGAGATATTACTGCTGGCCTGTTATGGTCCCTATTCCCGGACTGGCAGGAGGAATACCGGAATTATGAACCGGATACGGATGCAGTGGAAACAATGAAATCAATACCGGATTCCTTTCAGATTATATGTGTTCTTGGCTCCTGGTGTAGTGATTCCAGGGCAGGTGTTCCACCATTTCTCAAGGCGCTCGACCTGGCCGGCAATAACATGCTGCAACTCCATTTAATTGCCGTAAATCGGGATAAGAAAGTGAACTCGGTTTATTACCCGGATCTGGTGGTGGAAGCGGTACCCACTTTCATTATATACCATGGTAAAAAGGAAATCGGCCGATTGGTGGAATTTCCACAGGAGACTTTTGAATCAGATTTTGTGGATTTGATTCAAAATAACAGGTGACCGTATTTTACCTAATTATTTCTCTTCTGAACGGATTTCCCGGAGATAGCGGAATTTAATTAACCCTGCCCCTTATATGTAAATGAACGGATTAGACCGAACTGCATTGCTCAAATTTATTTTTTTATTTGTTATTTATTTTGAATTTCACAAATTTATGCCTTTGTATTAAACAACCAGATAAAATAATGAAATTTTACAAGCACCGATGGGATTTCTGACGAAGTAATTAATGAACAGTATATTATCAGATGGAACCGCTTTAGTAACTTTTTGTAAAATGATCCGAAGAGCAATTTAATTTGGTCCGGGAATCGGGTTGAGCCTCAGGTATAACCCTTGAATTTTCAGAAAGTAATATAAAATGACAAATAAAAAATCCGGGAATATAGACCAAAAGGATGAAACAAAAGAAATGGTAGACACTCATTATAAGAGAATCATGCGTGTTCTCGAATACTATGTATTGTTGTGTTTCATATTAGTTACATTTATACCGTTATTAAAATTTTCATGGGTACCGGTTTTTGTCCGCCTTATCTACTTTACCGGTTTCCCTCTTCTCATTATCATATTTATTATCAGCATATTTAAAGAACCCATACAGAATTTGCTGGCCAAAATTTTGAAGAAATAAATTATAATGCTTGCTTTTAATCGAGCCGTGTTATAGCGGGGACATAAATATAATTTCTAAAAAATAAAGATAACACCTCGGATTTCCGAATATAGAAACGGTTATGAAAAGGTGAGAAGAGAAGTGATCCGCTTTCAGAAAAAAAAGCTGGAAAAAATTGTTGAACAGGCAAAAACCAAGAAAATCCTGGTATTCGGAGATTTGATGGTTGATGAATACTTGTGGGGCCGGGTCACACGCATCTCTCCCGAAGCTCCTGTTCCCATTATTAATATTTCTTCTGCCCAGCTGCGTTTTGGTGGTGCTGCAAATGTGGCTTTTAATTTAATGGGTTTAGGACTTACTCCTCTTCTGGTAGGTGTCGTAGGGGATGACAGAATGGGAAACCAGTTTCTGGAAATGATGCAGAAAAATGGATTGCCCGGACAGGGTGTTATTGTCTGCCCCGGCCGATCTACCACTGTTAAAACCCGCATAATTGGAAACAACCAGCACATTGCCCGCGTAGACCAGGAATCCAGCGAAGCGATTCTTTCCGAAACACAGGAAAAATTGTTTGAGATTTTCCTTTCTAATATCGCAGACATATCATCTATTATTATCCAGGATTATAATAAAGGCCTGGTTGTACCCCAACTGACTCAGCATGTTACGGAATTGGCCGAACGTCATGGAAAGATAGTGACGGTTGATCCGAAATTCGAAAACTTCTTTTCTTTTAAAAATGTGACCGTTTTTAAACCTAATACCAAAGAAGCAGAAGAGGCCCTTGCCATGAAGATCCGGGATGAGGCGGATTTGATTCAAGCCGGACAAAAACTTCTCGCAGAATTGAACAGCAAAGCTGTTTTAATTACCAGAGGGTCTCGTGGAATGGTTCTGTTCGAAAAAAATGAAGATCCGGTTTTCTTGGGCACCAAAGCCTTAAATGTGGCTGACGTGTCAGGAGCAGGAGATACGGCAATTGCGACTCTTACCTTTGCCCTGGCCGGGGGATCCACCATAAAGGAAGCGGTCACGTTGTCAAATTATGCGGCCGGCCTGGTTTGCGAAGAGGTAGGTGTTGTGCCGGTCTATCTTGATAAACTGATCTCAGCCGTCTTCCGGGACCAGGGAAAATAGTGTCTTAAAATTTAACAGGACTAAAATTTCTGAATAGTGTGCTGAAAAATAAGATAAAGCCATTAACTGAATTGGTTGAAATACGGAAAGCCTTAAAGAAGCAAAACCGGAAGGTGGTATTCACCAATGGAGTTTTCGATATTATTCACCGCGGGCATGTGGAATATCTTGATACAGCAAAATCACTGGGTGATATATTGATGGTTGGTCTTAACAGCGATGCCTCCGTCCGAAAGGTGAAGGGGGCAGGTAAACCCATTGTTTGCCAGGAAGACCGTGCCATTGTCCTTGCCGGTTTGTCTTCTGTGGATTATATTTCTTACTTCGATGAAAAGACTCCGCACTGTATCATATCTTCCCTTCTGCCGGATATCCTGGTAAAGGGAGGGGATTATAATCTGGATGAGATTGTGGGCAGAGGTGTGGTAGAAAATACGGGAGGTAAAGTCATTACCATCCCGCTCACTCCGGGGTTTTCGACCTCGGATGTGATCAGAAAAGTGGCACAATTGATAAAAGAGAGGAAGATTTTGATATGAGGCAGTTTTTCCTACCGCTGGTCATGCTGGCGTTCCTGATATCCTGCAGCAGTACAAAAACGGTGAAAGTTGAGGATAGTGAAGCGCATACCATAAATCAACCAAACGCTATCAGTGATTCCCTGCAGCTGGCCCAATCTTTCCTGGAGATGGGTAAAAATGCCGAGCAGGCCCGTGACACCAGCAATGCAGATTATTATTTTCAGAAAGCTATGGATATGGTTTCTTTTCTACAGAAGAAAGGAGTCATACAGGATGATTCGCTGGGT
>Ga0315555_1001634_pt1 | contig 16097 bp, 18 predicted proteins | sample SalMarSW160380MG_FD_202113 | JGI IMG/M metagenome (GOLD analysis project Ga0315555, IMG submission 202113) | Salt marsh sediment microbial communities from the Plum Island Ecosystem LTER, Massachusetts, United States - Salt Marsh Sediment SW1603-80 ... | reverse complement strand
TACCTTCCAGCACCGGGTTATCTTAAAGGATAATGGAAAGCTCCTCGCCGAAGGGAAAAACCAGATGGTCTGCATTACCAAGGAAGGCAAGCCAAGAAGGCTGCCTGAGGAGTTTCTTAAGGGGTTGCAAGAGGGTTGAGGAGTAGGTTTTAGTTATCAGTTTTTAGCAACTGATCCCTTTCTTTTTTGCGGTCTTGACATGTATATTTTTAGCATATACAATTAATGAAGATGGAAAATGCATTTGAGGGCTTTGTCGGGTTCCAGTGGGACGAGGGCAATCTCGACAAGAACTTAGTCAAGCACAATGTCGAGAACTGGGAATGTGAGCAGATATTTTTTAATGAACCCTTAATCGTACTCGACGATCCGGGGCATTCACGCTCAGAAAGGCGATGGGCTGCGTTTGGCCGTACAGATGCTGGTCGACTCCTTGTTGTAATATTCACGAAGAGGGGCGATCTCCTTAGAATTATTTCTGCACGAGACATGAGCAAAAAGGAGAGGAAGTTTTATGAAGAAAAGGGATAACCGTATTCCGCGGTTCAAGAACGAGGACGAGGAGCGAGAGTTTTGGGCAACTCATTCTCCTCTGGATTACTTTGATGCGAAGAATGCCAAAAGGGCTGTATTCCCCAATCTGAAGCCGTCTCTGAAATCTATTTCGATTCGCTTGCCGGAGGATATGTTGGAAGAGCTTAAAATCCTCGCCAACAAGAAAGATGTTCCGTATCAGAGCCTGGCAAAGATTTTCCTGGCACGGCAGATTGCCTTGGAGCGCGAAAGGGCTAAAAGGGGTGGCTCGTGAAGTAGTGGCATTACATCACTGAGGGGGGCAAGCTGAGGAGGCTGCCAGAGGAATTTCTTCAGGGGTTGGAATGAGTATGTATGTTTTTTTAGGTTTGATGAGGTGAGCAATCGGGTGTTTAAAAACTCAAGGGTAAGGATTTGATCCTCATTGCTTTTATGTAATGTACAACGCTGCTCTTGAGAGCGGCATGGCGTCGCTTGCCGCGACCGCCTCGAAGTGTCAGTTAGATTGTTTAGGTTTACTAGTTTTTTTCTTTTTAACCTGCTCCCACCACGAGACGTAACCGGGGGTGAAAGTATCGTTGTTTAAATGATCGACCACATATCCCTTTGAGCTCAGGTAATCGACAAACGCTTGTCCTTTTGCGGTAAGTGTGTAGATATCGCCAGCTATTTCGACGTAGCGACGCAGCCTAAAGGGTTCAAGGAAAGCACTTCCACTAGTAGCCCCCATCTGAGGCTTTTGGTCTTTGAAATGGCCCTCGACCTCGACTGGACTGTCAGGTCCAATTGGCCGACTGACTTTTGGTAACGCCATAATCGTGTAAAGGTCGATATTTTGTTCAAGCCCCTTGTAGATATCCATTACGGTATCGAATTCTCCTCTATAAAGTTCGGGCAAGCCACTCGTTATCGACTGCAAAGTTTTTCTCAGGTTCTCCTCATACTTAGCTTTTCCCTCAATTGAGTTCTCATATTTAAGAATTCTAAAATGGGCGATATCGAATGGCACATTATCATAGTCGTCATGAGTAATCATGATCGTCCTATTTCTTTTTAGGGTGTGCGTTACGCCTAATTCGTAAAAGCAATTTGCGTTACGTCCCGATATGTCAACAATCACAATTGATGATTGTTCAATTGCGGTGACGATGTCGTCGAAGATCGGATTAGCCGAGAAGATTTCGTCAGCACGTTGAATTCTGAAGCCAAACGATTCCACAATAGGCTTTGTACTGTGGCGATATACGCTCATAGCGATCTTGTCGTCAAAGGGCATAACCATGAATACCGCATCACTCATCTAAGCAGTCCGTTTTTCGTTCCGAAGCGATCTAACATTATTTTTTAAGCTTGTCCCCCTAATGAATCAATTCTATTGAGCAAAAGGGCGTTGGTCAAGGCTTTTTTGTGGAACGCAGGTTACATTAACCCGTTAATTCATAAATGAATTAACGGTTGCTGAGCGAAAACCAGGTCATGCAGTCATAGGGGAGCTTGGTTTGGGGGTCGATCAGGACTTTTTCCACGCCGGAGACCTCGATCTCATAGCCATGCTGGGCGAACATCTCGTTTAATTCCGGATAGATCATGGCCTGGTTGGCGATCTCCTTGACAAACTTATTTTCATGGCCGGATCGCGGACGGCCTTTTTCCTTGTCCCAGAGGGGCGATTGGGCGGCGGCAAGGGATAGCCGTTCAGACAATGTCCTGTCAGCGCCAAAGGCATAGATTAATCTGCCGACAAAGAAGGTGCGGAATCGCCGTTCTTTCGGCAATTTTTTAAGGATCCTGGATATGATTGCAACCTGCTCTTTGAGCGGGAGCTCTGATTTCGAGCGCAGGCGCAGGATATCTTTATTAAGCTCGGTCTCGTACGTGGTCAGGCTTATCGAGTTGTCTTCCAGCGCATAGATAGTCTCCTTGACGTCGCCCTTATTCCGGACAATGATCTTGGGACCCTTTGGCAGAAGGTGAGCAAAGATCAGGACCAGGGCAACGGCAACGATCAACAAGAGCAACAAGAGTTTTGCGCTTTTCATAGTCCTATCTCCCCTGATTAAGGGCTAAAAGGGGAAAAGAATAGTACAGGGTTAGCTGTTCGATGTCTGATAGGCGTCATAGCCAAGGGCTTATTCGCTTAGAGTAAGTTCTGTAGATCACTCTTGGCGAGTTCACAATCTCGCAAGATTTGAGCAAGAAGCCCACGTCCGATCGTCTCTCCACGGTGCACGGGTACAACCGTGCACCGTCCGTCGGGATGGCGTAAGTAATGGTGGCTTCCTTTAACACGGATCACTTCGAAACCGTGTTTCCGAAAGGCCTTAATAAGTTGTGAACCGGTAACCGCAGGGAATTTACTCATGAGGAGACGACCACACGCTGAATGCCGATGAATTCATTTGATACGGGTTCCTCGACCTCAAGACAAAGCTCGATAGCTTCTTTCACCCGCTTCATCAACACATCAAGGGATCTTGCTTGCGTGTGGCAGCCTCGCAGCTCGGGGACGGATGCGACAAAATATCCGTCTTCATCCTTTTCAATAACGACATTGAATTCTCTGGTCATCTGTGAAATCCTCCACTGTAATTATATCACGAACAAAGTATAGTTACATTTTCTTTCCTGAGCTAACATGTGTTTTTAAGCTTATTCTAATACTAGTATTCTAGTATTGATAGAAGCAGAGAGTCAATATTTTTCCCCTTAGAGGAGGAGTTTCTCCTGAAGGAAGAAGGTTACCATCAATCCCCATGAGGGAATAACGGGGCCACCCATGTAAGAGCGTTCTGTCAAAAGGTAATACTTGTAATTAAGAAAGTTGTGGTCGTTTGGTATGGTGGTCAGTGTTTTGCTCAAAGGTGTAGGCGGCCTGGATGATTCGTTCCTCCTCGCAGTGCCTCCCGATGATCTGAAGTCCGATGGGGAGCCCCCCTTTACTGAAGCCGCAGGGTATGGAGAGGGCCGGCACGCCGGCCAGGTTCACGGAGATGGTGAAGATGTCCGAGAGATACATCTGGAGCGGGTCCTGCACCTTCTCCCCGAGGCGGAAGGCGGGGGTAGGGGTGGTGGGGGTGATGATCACGTCGCACCCCGCGAAGGCCTTTTCAAAATCATCCTTGATGAGGGTCCTCACCTGGGACGCCTTGCGGTAGTAGGCGTCATAGTATCCGGAGGAGAGGACATAGGTCCCCAGCATGATCCTGCGCTTTACCTCGGGTCCAAACCCCTCGGAGCGGGTCTCCAGGTACATGTCCATGAGTTCCTTGGCCCCGGGTGCACGAAAGCCGTATTTCACCCCGTCATACCGGGCCAGGTTGGAGCTGGCCTCGGCAGTGCAAATAATATAATAGGTAGCCACCGCATAACCGGTATGGGGGAGCGAGATCTCTTTCACCGTTGCCCCCAGACCCTCCAAGACCCTGATGGCTTGCCCTACCTGCTCCTCCACCTCGGGGTCCATCCCCTCCACAAAGAACTCCTTGGGCACCCCCAGGGTCCAGCCCTTGACGTCCTTGACCAGGGCCGCGCAATAGTCAGGGGTCGGGAGATCAATAGAGGTGGAGTCGAGGGGATCGTGCCCGGCAATGGCATTAAGCAGGATGGCGCAATCCTCCATGTCCTTGGTAATGGGGCCGATCTGGTCGAGTGAGGAGCCGAAGGCCACCAGGCCGTAGCGGGAGATCCTCCCATAGGTCGGCTTCATCCCCACCACACCGCAGCAGGCAGCGGGCTGCCTGATGGAGCCCCCGGTGTCGGACCCCAGGGCGGCGATGCAGACATTGGCAGCCACGGCAGCGGCCGAGCCGCCGCTTGACCCGCCGGGCGTGGTCTCCAGGTTCCAGGGATTGTGGGTGACCATAAAGCGGGAGTTTTCCGTGGAGGAGCCCATGGCGAACTCATCCATATTTGTCTTGCCGAGGAGGACGCCATTTTCCTCTTTCAGCCGCTTGACGACCGTGGCGTCATAGGGGGGTATGAAATCTTCCAAGATCTTCGAGGCGCAGGTGGTCTTGATCCCCTGGGTGCACATGTTGTCCTTGATGGCCAGGGCCACCCCTGTCAGCGGTGAGGCCTTTCCCGCGGCTATCCTGCGGTCGGCCTCCTGAGCCCCCCGCATCGCCTCCTGTTCCGTTACCGTGTGGTAGGCCTTGATCCGGGGATCGACCTCACGAATCCTCTCCAAGAGGACCTCGGTGACTTCCAGTGCGGTGACATCTTTGTTCCGCATTCTCTCGTGAAGCTCATGGATAGTAAGGCGGTACACTCTTTTCCCTTTCGTGCTCTCTAGATGATCTTGGGCACCCTAAAGCACCCCTGGGTCTTATCCGGCGCATTCTCCAGGGCGGCCTCCTGCGGCTGGGACGCCTTCACCTCGTCCTCCCGCATGACGTTCTGATGGGAGACCACATGAAAGGTCGGCTCAATTGTGCCGGTATCCAGCTCATTGAGCTTTTCCATATAATCCAAGATGGCGTTCAGCTGGTCGGTGAAGAGCTCCTTTTCCTCGTCAGAGAGCTTCAACCGCGCCAGGCGCGCCACATGCTCTACTTCTCCTCTCTCAACCTTCATCTCTCACCTCATTGCTGTGTTCTCTTTGTGACTCGTCTCAGTTGCCCTCCACCAGTTCCCGGAAGATTGCCAATCTCTGCTCCAGCTTCTCCTTGAGGAGAGAGAACTCCTGCAGTTTATCCCGCTCCTTCTGGACCTTGTCAGGAGGTGCCTTTTCGAGGAAGGAATCGTTGGCCAATTTCCTCTGGGTGAGTTCGAGGTCATTGAGGAGTTTGGTCAATTCCTTGGTAAGCCGCTGCTGCTCCTTCTGGGGGTCTTCGATCACCCCTTCCAGGGGGACAAAGGCCTCCACCCCATCGGCCAGGGCCGTGGCTGCGGCGCGGGGGCGTTCGCCCTGCACCATGATCCGGGCCTCCTTGCCCCTGGCCAGGTCCTTGACAAATTCCAGGTGATCCTTGAGTGCCTCGGCAATCACCTCGTCTTCGGCGATCAGGATTATGTCTACCATAGTCAGGGGGGGTATGCCCATCTCACCCCTGATATTGCGTATGCCGGTGATCACCCCCATAATGCGCTCCATTTCTCTCGCCGCCTCGTCATCGACCAGCTCCGGCCTCACCTCAGGGTAGTCGGCCATCATGATGCTCTCACCTGAATGAGGCAGTTGTTGCCAGATCTCTTCGGTGATAAAGGGCATATAGGGGTGGAGGAGCTTGAGGGTCTTGTCTAGGACATAGACCAGTGTCTTCTGGGTTATGGCCCGCCGGGTTTTGTCGGCATGATAGAGATAGGGCTTGATCAACTCCAGGTACCAGTCGCACAGCTCGTGCCAGATGAAGTGGTAGATGAGTTGAGCCCCCTCGTTGAATCGGTACTCGTCCAGGGCCCGTGTCGCCTCAGCGGTGACCCGGTTGAGCCTGGCCAAGATCCATTTATCAGGGGTGCTGCACTGCGCCGGGTCTATCCCCTGTTGGTCATCCTGATAATCTTCCAGATTCATCGCGGAGAATCTCGCCGCGTTCCAGATCTTGTTGGCGAAGTTGCGATATCCCTCGATCCGCTCCTCGGAGAGCCGGATATCCCTCCCCTGTGCGGCGAAGGCGGCGAGGCTGAAGCGAAAGGCATCGGTGCCATACTGTTCGATCATCACCAAGGGGTCGATGACGTTTCCCTTGGTCTTGCTCATCTTTTGCCCCTCCATATCCCTCACCAGGGCATGGATGTAGACATCGCGGAAGGGGACCGCACCCATAAATTTGAGCCCCATCATCATCATCCGCGCCACCCAGAAGAAGAGGATATCAAACCCGGTCACCAGGACCGAGGTGGGGTAAAAAAGCTTCAGCTCCTCGGTTGCGTCCGGCCACCCCATGGTGGAGAAGGGCCACAGGGCTGAACTGAACCAGGTGTCCAAGACGTCGGTCTCCTGCCTGAGCTTCGCGGAGCCGCAGTGGGCGCATTTTGTGGGCTCCTCCCTGGCCACGGTCACCTCCTCGCAGTCGTCACAATACCAGGCCGGGATCCGATGCCCCCACCATATCTGACGGGAGATGCACCAGTCGCGGATGTTCTGCATCCAATCAAAATAGGTCCGCTCCCACATGGGGGGGATGATCCTGGTCCGCCCCTCCTGCACGGCCTTGAGAGCGGGTTCGGCCAGGGGCTTGGTCCGGACGAACCACTGCTTGGAGAGGAAGGGCTCCACCATGGTCTTGCAGCGGTAGCAGTGCCCCACGCTGTGGTTGTAGTCCTCTATCTTCAAGAGGGTGCCATCCCGCTGGAAGTCCTCGATGATCCTATCACGGCACTGGAACCGCTCCATACCCTCGTAGGGGCCGGCCTCCGGGGTCATGTGCCCCTCGCCGTCAATAACCGTCACCGCCTCCAGGTTGTGGTGCTGTCCGATCTCAAAGTCATAGGGGTCGTGGGCCGGCGTGATCTTCAAGGCCCCGGAGCCGAATTCAGGATCGACATATGCATCGGCGATGATGGGAATACGCCGGTTCACCACCGGCAGGATGACGAACTTACCGATGGAATTCTTATAGCGTTTATCCTTGGGGTTCACGGCCACTGCCGTATCTCCCATCATGGTCTCGGGACGGGTGGTCACCACCTCGACATGCCCCCCTTCTTCTAAGGGGTAGCGCAGGTGGTAGAGATGGGCGGGGATCTCGTGGTGGTCAACCTCCAGATCGGAGAGGGCGGTGTGGCACCGCGGGCACCAATTGATGATGTAGTCCCCGCGGTAGATCAGGCCCTCTTCGTACAGGCGCACAAAGACCTCCCTGACCGCCTGCGAGAGCCCCTCATCCATAGTAAAGCGCTCCCTGCTCCAGTCACAGGAAGAGCCCAATTTCTTCAATTGGTTGATGATCACCCCGCCGTATTTCTCCTTCCATTTCCAGACCCGCTTGATGAACTCCTCTCTGCCCAGTTGATGACGGTCTAACCCTTCGTTGGCCAACTCCCTCTCCACCACATTCTGGGTGGCGATCCCCGCATGGTCCGTCCCGGGCATCCAGAGGCAGTTATGACCCTTCATCCTCTGAAAGCGCACGAGGATGTCCTGCAGGGTATTGTTCAGGGCATGTCCCATGTGGAGGGAACCAGTGATGTTCGGCGGCGGGATGACAATAGAAAAGGGTTCTTTCGGAGAACCAAGCTCCGCCCGAAAGTACCCTTTCTCGAGCCAAAATTTATACCACTTCTCTTCTACCCTTTTTGGATCATAGACTTTCTCCCACTGCTCGGCCATGATGATAGCCTTTCATCCTCCTCTACTCCTTTTTCAACCGATCTATCTCCTGGCGCACCAATTCGGGGACCTTTTTTTTGATAATTTTCTCCACAACTTCTTCTAACTCATGGCCCACTGCTGAGGTCACCTTCTCTGCCAGGTCTTCTTTCCCCTCCGTCGCGGGAATGTTCAGGTCTTTTTTGGTGTCGATATGTTGCAGATCCTCCCCTGGCTCGAATACCGGCTCAAAATCTTCCATGAATTTCTCAGCAAACTCCTCCTCCTGTTTTTCGACCTCCTCGTCTTTCGCTTTGGCCAGCCTTTCGATTTTCTCCAGTTCCGAGGTGCTCTCGTCAAGGATGCTTCCGAGCCTCTCGTTTTTGATCTCCTGACCGGGCTCCTCTATACCCAACTCTCCGAAAAGACCGGTCCAGTCGGCATCTTTGGCCTGAGGTTCAAGATCCGAATCATTGAAGGGGAGGTCCAACTCCAACGTGCCGAAATCCTCCTCCTTGAGTGGTACGGAGAGATCTTCCTTGACTTCCGTCTCCCCTTCCGGCAACCCCGCCTTCAACTCCGCCTCCAGCTCTTCCTCCAACCCCGTTTTTTCCTCGGGAAACTCGGCCTTTAGCTCTTCTTCCAATTCCCTCAGCGGGGTCTGCAGGAGAAATCCCTCATCCTCTTTCTTCTTTTTTGGAGGAGGCGTTGCCGGGGCGGCGGGTTGCTCCGCAACATCTAATAGTTCAAATATATCCTCATTCCCTTTTTGTAGTGGAGGAGGTGTCGGTGTTGCGGGGGCCTCCTCGAAGATGTCCGCCAGGTCTAATATATCTTCAGCCCCCTTCTTTTGGGGTGGCGGTGCGGCGGCGGGTTGCTCCGCAACATCTAATAGTTCAAATATATCCTCATTCCCTTTTTGTAGTGGAGGAGGTGTCGGTGTTGTGGGGGCCTCCTCGAAGATGTCCGCCAGGTCTAATATATCTTCAGCCCCCTTCTTTTGGGGTGGCGGTGCGGCGGCGGGCTTGGCGACGATATCAGCCATCTCCATAATCTCTTCAGCCCCCTCACCCGCAGGCCCTTCTGCCGGAAGGGCACTTCCTCCTTTGGCCAGGGCCTCGCGTACCTTACTGATGGCGGCATTGCCCTCGAAGGGCTTGATGATGAAGCCATCCGCCCCCACTCGACGGCTCTCATCTTCGTCAAAGTCGTCCAGGATCCCAATGAGCAGCAACACAGGGATATCCTTCAGAGCGGGATCCTTCTTTAAGTCCTCACACAGCTCATAGCCGTTCTTTGCAGGCATATTGATGTCTGCGATAATCACATTGGGCCTTTCCGTCCTCACCTTGGCCCATGCCTCTTCTCCGTTGTTGACGAAACTGAGGGTGAACTCCGCAGGAGGAAAGGTCCTCTCGAAGACCTTTTGAATGGTGGTGCTGTCATCGGCGATAAGGAGTTTTACAGGCACTATTTACCCCTTATGTGATCAGACTCTTCTTGGTTTCATTACAAACAGTCTTTGCATACCATGTGCAGAAAAGTTTAACATATAATAATTATTATTGTCAAGTATCCGTCCTGAGTGGTTCACAGGGGATTATGAGATCGCGGATTACCGCCTTTCTGAGGCCCATTGAATTGAGGCGACGAAGGGGGCTGCACTCTTTTTTTGACCCGGAAGGATAATATTATCGCTTTCTCCCAGATTGATCAGACGTTACCGATGATATATTCTGTCCACTACAGTATTATCTAGAGATAGCGGCCGTATTTAAGGGTATTTTTGTTGATACTTATCTTGAGGTGCTCCTGGATTATATCGTGTCCCATGGCCCCGAAGGGAAGGTATACCAACTGGGATTTTGTGATGGCGAAGTTGATTTGTGGCAGCAGGGGATAGAATTTCCTTTTGGTCATCACTGCGCTGGCCAGGGTGGTTTTTAAGCTCTGAGCGCCCTCGCTTCGAGATAGCGTAACCGGATAGAGATTCTTTTTGGGGAGATTCTCCTTTATTGCAAAATCCTTCTGAAGGATGGTCATCTGTCCGGCCAGGCGCAAAAAGACTTTGGGTCGAATTTTGAAGGCCGGGATCCAGAATGCCAAATCCTGATTCTCCCACCTGCCCTGCATAACTACGGGCCGTTTTGTGATACGGATCATATCGGCATAGGTGTTGATACCCATTTCTTCATCCCGTGCGGTTATCTTCCAAAAGGGCACATAGCTCAGTTCTTTCCCTTGGCCGGGTACGGTCCCGCATTCCACCTGGGCAAATGTGCCTTCAGAGGCCTCCCAGGCCGTGTCGCAATTACTGCAGGTCAAGACCACGCTGTCCCTTTCGCCATCGAGATTCCAGCCGCACTGGGGGCATATGGTGGCTATAAAGGTGATATTCCACGCGGGATTCGCGTCTCCAGCCGGGGAGAAGATGTCTTCGCCATTGGGCAGCTTGGCGATGGGTCTGTTTATAACCGCATCACAAATCCTATTATCGTCCACAAAGAGGGGCAGGTAGATCAGGCTGAAGGCCTCTCCGACATAGGCTTGGTGGAAGAGCTTGCCGCGCGAATAAATAGACATGTGCTTGTCCACGATGGTTACTACATCAGAAGGGCCAAGTGTGCACTTCAGAAAGGTACCCTGCACGTCCGGAGTGACAAATTTCATCTTCATGGCCTGGGGTCTGAGTCCCAGCGAAATGGGTAGTTGCTCATAGGCCGTACCCTGATGGGTGATGTCCACAATGCTGTGATCGATAGATGCGCCCTTGCAGAGATATACTTCGCCTTTAAAGCGCATATACGGCACGTAGATGATCGCTTGATTGAGTGCCTTGTGGGGTAAGAGAAGGCGGAAATAGTCACGAGCAAAGAGATAGTTTTTGACATTACAAAAGGGGCAGAGGATCAGATGGTCAGTTTCATCCAGTTCGACAGGCGCACCGCACTGGGGACACTCCTGCTCAATGGTGAAGGCCATCTATCCTAATTTCTCTCCGCACTGATTGCAGAAGCTGGCGTTGGGCAAGTTTTCTGCCTTACAGTGAGGACAGACTGGAGTTGCCGGTTTCGTATCCGCCGGGTTTCCGCACTTGGGACAAAATTTGGCGTTCGGCGGCAGGTTTTTGCCGCACGTGGTGCATTGATGAAAAACTATCTGCTGGTGACCGCAGTGGGGACAGAATGCGGCGTCTGCAGGGACCGGATTTTTGCAGTCAGGGCAGTTGGCAGCGTGCTGAGGTGCCGGGCCGGTACCACCCCCGGTCTGGGGTCTCAACGCCTCGGCAAACATGGCCGGCATCATGAGCCCCATGCCCATACCCATACCCGAGCCGGCTGCGGCGGTCGACGCAGCGGCCTTTTCCATGGCCATGGCTGCCTTCATCTTGATCAACTTGTCCAGATCCTGCAGCACACTGAGGCGGCTCTGATCATCAATGGCCTGTTGTACCTCGGGCGGGGGAGTGATGGAGGTAATATAGAGGTGTTCCAGCCCGATGCCGAAGCGACTGAAGTCTGCTTGCAGCCGTTTTTGCAGACCTTCGGAGAGTTCGTCATACCTGCCCGGGAGGTTGAAGAGGCTGTCCAAGTGCTCGCCCAGATGGTCATTGAAGCGCGAGACGATGACCCGTTTGAGATATTCATCAACTTCCTCAGTGGTGAATATCCCCATGGTCCCCACGAGGGTGTTGATAAACAGCACCGGCTGAACCACCTGAATGTTGAATACGCCGTGGGCTCGCAGGCGAATCAGGCCAAGGTCCGTGTCCTTGAAGGCAACCGGGTCCCTGGTGCCCCACTTGAGGTTGGGGAAGACCTTCATGTTGACGATATATATCTCGGCGCGCAGTGGGCTGGTCATGGCCCACGGTATGGCCAAGATCTTGGTCAGAACCGGAATATTGGCCGTCGTCAGGGTGTGTCGGCCGGGGGCGAAGGCGTCGCCGGCCTTACCTTTGTAGAACAAGACAGCGGCCTGGCTCTCCCTGACGATGAGCTGCGCACCCAATTTGATTTCGCCTGAACCTTCTTCCGGTATCCGGTGCACCAGTTCCTGCCCGGTTTCATCAAACCATTCTATGACCTCCAAAAAGACAACATTATCTTTGCCCATGTATACCTCCTTTCACGAATGAGGCATTCCTCAATCACGGCGGATAACGATTTCCCACAAGGTAGGGCATCCCTCAACGGTGCCTCTCTGATTCAAGATCTCCGCTCAAGAGTGTATCGGATTCTCCTCTGCTGGTCAACTAGGTTAGCTTATAGAAAATATACCGTGAGCAAGAGAGGCGCGATGCAACCGTCATATTTTTGTAGGACCTCTATTACCTCAAAGGAATCGTGGTGTTAAGGATGGGAAAAAGAATTGGCGGATTCTTTTATGCATAGCCATAGAGATCACGCTTGCCTATTGATGCACGCCCAAGGGAGATTATCGTTGTGGTCCACCCCTCTGTGACTGCCATATTTCCAGCAGCTTTTTATTGCCTGCCGGAGAGAGGCCAAAGGTGCTGATCTCTCCCGTGAGGTCTGCGAGCGAGCCATAGCTGCTGAGATAACCATTGACGCGCGCTGCGGCCGTGGAATTGATAAAATCTCGGGCGGCGGGATAGATGGCGCTGAACTCCCTCAGGAGCTCCGGTGTTTGCTGCAGATAGTACTTCTGATGATATTCCTCTGCCAGATAGAACGAAGCAAAAGGGACGATTTCGGTGGTAATCGTGCCTTTTGCCCTGGCTGCCGCACGGTCTCTCGTTTCGAGTGCCAGCCGCTTCTGCTCATCGTTATGGATAAATATCGTTGACATGTACTGTCGCTTCAAAGCTGACCTTGTCGGATTGTGATTGGCCCAAAAGATTGCCAATAGTTCCTTGTAGGAGATACGGGCGGGATCGTAGTCGATCTGGATCGTCTCGGCGTGATCGCCCAGGTTGTAATATGAAGGGTCCTTCGTCGTCCCCCCCGCGTAACCGACGCGGGTTCTCATAACACCCGGAATGAGCCCGAACCGGGCATCTGGACCCCAGAATCACCCCATCGCAAATGTTGCTGTCTCTGTTGCAGTCGGTGCTGCGACGTCTATGGAGGGTGTGGTACGATCAGGTACCTGTGCTACTTTCATTGTATTCCTGCCCTTTATTGTCTCGAATTCTGATTGCCCTGTAGCGAGAAAAATTGCTGCAAACATGAAGATGCTCGGCACGGCAAGAAGATTAATTACCATATGCATCTGCGGCACCCCCCTCTGTTTCTCAGGAGTTTAGTTGACTCGTCGCATCCCTCATCAAACGTGCTTTGGCTACCGCAAGCCTTCCTCGCAGGCATAGCAAATATTCCTCCTCCTCTTTTTACAAACTTACGAAATCGTCGTTAGAGGACCTATAGATAAAGATAGGGTCGCGATGTAAAAAGTCAAGTTGTCGCTTGAGATGCGCCCGGATCTTTTTATAGGTTTTGTCGGTGGGAATTGATGTGGTTGGTTCTTCTGCTCTCAAGAAGGACCTCAGGGCATCTGCGGGCCTTCTCACGATGTATAATCGGATCTATATTTTTTCTCCACTGTCACACGGTGGCGATATTCTCCTTTAGGGCTCGCTCCCATTTTTCTCCATATGCCAAGAATCGATAAATGTTTGAATCGAATCTTTTATGGATTCAGGGGCATCGCGAAACTCGCAGCCGAATCCAACGAATTCTAATGATGGATTGTCCAGAATCCACTTAATTTGTGCCTCAACATTGTTGAGAAACTCGAGATCTTTTATTCCCTTGACCTCGGTAAGGATTATATAATCTCCTATGCGTATCCTCTTCCCCCGATCTTTACTGAGGGCTAAAGCTAAACCACCTTCGCTTAAGTTGATAACATTGGCCGTTAATAAATCTAACTCCGTGCGAAGGTTTGTAATGATAAACTTGCCTGTGATCCCATCTTCAATCGAGAAAAAAATGCGTTGAAAGCTTCTTCTCTCTTTTTTTGCGTCAACCATAGGCCGCCAACTATCTCATTATTGCCCTGTTATGTTGGGTTGCGATGGGGCCAATCTTGGAGATATCTGTGTTACGTGCCTAATGCATGAGCCAAGCTTATAGTTTTTTCTCCTTTCCGTCAAGAAAATTAATCATTTTTTTGCCGGCATCGAGGTAGCATCGATGCCGGCGTCACGTGGCTTTCTATAATTGTTACATGTTTTTTATTGCTTTAGCGTTGCTACCTTATGGTTTTAATCTATATATATGTCGTAAGCTCTATAGTGTCCTTTCCTGTCAATTATGTATCGAACCCTGGCCCAATCGTCGCGGACTGGCCAGCGAGGCGGATGAAAGTTTGTTTTAACGCCCGTATATATCGTATATATTTTTTCATTGGATTCGATTGTCAGTGATCCTTTGCTGCCAAATATTGGATAAATGGCCGTTACCCTTCCACTCACTATTCTGACGTCGGCGGCGAATGTATCCCCTACAATCAGAAAAATTACACTGCAGGTAAAAAGTACCAATACCAACAACGCTATTTTTCTCTTCATCTTTTCCTCCCGTACATTTTGTTTTTTAAAGTCAGGCTACCTCTTCGCCTTCAGCTGATACCTCGTGAGATCTATCGAATTTCCACGTTTTGTGGATCTTTTCCCCCTTAATGTCAATTTTTTGTCTTTGTTGTTTGGACATCGTAAGCTCTTTTCCCAATGTGTTTATCGCTTCCTTAGCTCCTGTAGTGAGTAGCTTGTGAGAGAAAAAGGTTCACACTGCAGATGTATGGTAGGTCTTATCTCAAGAAATCCGTACTACTCTTCGCTTCCTCTCGTATGTTCACCGCTTCGGAGCCGGCGGACGCCCTCTTCAAGGAGTTCAATGCTGGTCAGTATACCCACGGTGACGATTGCAAGGACGATGGCCGCAGCGAATCGTCCGAATCCAATCATCGCCCCGATGCCTGCGAGCACCCAAATGACGGCAGCAGTGGTTACTCCCTTCACGAGCCCTTCACGGGCAATGATGACACCAGCCCCGAGAAACCCGATGCCGGTCGCGACCTGGCCGAGGACGCGCGTCGGATCCACGTTGGGCCCCCCAAAGGTGGTGCCGAGCTGAACGAAGATGCTGGTTCCCAGACAGATCAAGATATTGGTGCGAATCCCGGCCGGCTTGCCGCGAATCTGGCGCTCAAAACCGACGATACCGCCACACAGTACGGCGACACCGATTCCAATCCAAAACTGAGCTGTTAGAGGATTCATTAAACATCCCTCCTTATTGCTTCGATAAGCCTTGGCAGGTTGTTCTTCCATCTTTTTTGTGTTGATAGATCAGCGTATGCCCTTGTGCCGATCTCCTCTGGAATGTTACCTCCCTTTTTAATCCGTACGGGTATTATGATCCCTCGGTCACGTGCATTTTATTTGAGGATTGCCATCTTTAGTTCCATGCGCACCCAGGAAGTGGGGGGGTTGGCGTTAAAGGAAGGACTGAGACAGATCAGAAATTTATCGGCCTCTCGAATGCCCTGTTGCATCGCCTCCACGATATCGTCACCAGGCAAGATTCTCTCCGTGTCAATCCATATTTGGATATCTGGTTTCTGCTTGAGGGCTTCTGCCAGGCGTTTTACTTTTACGGTATCGTTGGTTGAGTAAGAAATAAATATGAGCGGCACGTGATCTTCCTTGTTATTGGACCTGCTCAAGCGAGGGCTGCAATGCGAGCGGCCATACCAGGCTGGCGAGAGTAGGTTCTACTCAACGATGTCGCACACGCCGCCGCCGCCTCCCAGCGCCTTGGGATGATCTGAGTAGTTATCGCCTCCGGCGTGAATGATGAGCGACCTGCCTTTCAGGTCAGCGATCTTGATGCGAGGAGCAAGCACCGGATGCGTTGCCGTGCCGTCACCGTTAGCATAGAGAGTGGGCAAATCCCCCAGGTGTCCGTTGCCGTAGGGGCCTTCATGTTTCCCGGTGCCCGCGGGGTCATAGTGACCGCCGGCGGCCAGTCCAGGCACCATCGTTCCGTTTTGTTCGGCAGGACCGCAGTTTGGTTTTTCATGGACGTGAAATCCATGCAGCCCGGGGCTGAGGCTGCTGGGGTTCGGCGTAAAGATAGTTCCGTACGGGCTTGATGTTATCGTTATCGTGCCGATGGATGTGCCAATCCTCTCACTATTGATCAGACACATCTTCACCAACTACCTCTTCTGCATGGACAGTGCCGATTGCCAGCAGTATGCCGATGATCACAAAGCCTAATTTTTTCATAATCGCATCCCCCCTTTTTTACGTCTTACCGGCCGCTATCACCTCAGTGGTGTTCAT
>Ga0315555_1001633_pt1 | contig 16098 bp, 14 predicted proteins | sample SalMarSW160380MG_FD_202113 | JGI IMG/M metagenome (GOLD analysis project Ga0315555, IMG submission 202113) | Salt marsh sediment microbial communities from the Plum Island Ecosystem LTER, Massachusetts, United States - Salt Marsh Sediment SW1603-80 ... | reverse complement strand
CGCTCAGGCCGTGATCCGCCGAGAACTCTGTGGGGAACAGAATAAAAAGGCCGTCCCTCAGAAAGAGGAACGGCCGGGTAAAAACAAAGAGGTTCGGATGTTAGCCGACCTTGAAGATCATGGAGGCGCCGGTATCGCCGGCAGCGCAGCCGGTCCAGAGACAGTAGCCGCCACCAAGTATCACCATCTCCTCCAGCATCTCGGCTATGATCCTACCCGCCGTCGGAGCCTGGGGATGCCCGTAGATCAGGGAGCACCCGTAGTTGTTCATCTGCATGACATCAATGCCCATCTTCTTGGCAAAGTTGATATCATTGGTGGCAAAGGGGTTGTGGCTCTTGATCGCCTTCATGTCCGTGATTTTCATCCCCGCGTTGGCAAGGGCCATCTCGGCAGCCGGGACGGGGGCTGCAGCCATGTAGCCCGGCTTGGCCCGGGCAAAGCCGTAGGAGACGATCTGGATCTCCACGTTGGGATCCGCGCTCAGTTCTTTGGCCCGCTCCCGGGTGGTAACGATGAAACCGCAGTTGCCGTCGGCAGGGTATGTCTGGGCGCCGAAGCTGTGGACGCCGTTCGGCTCCACGGCCTTGAGCTTGGCGAGACCTTCAGCCGTGGTGGGGGTGACCCCCTCGTCCTGCTCCACCATCATGGTCTTCTTTCTGGAGACCTTTACCTCCGCAGGAAACATGTAGCGCTTCTGGAAGGCCCGGTCATCGGCCAGCGCCATCTGATACTGCTCGTAACGCCTCAGGGTCACGGCGTCGCACTCCTCCTTGGTGATCCCTGTTTCTTTGGCCACATTCTCAGCGGTCTGCACCATCTTGAGGCCCACGTTGGGGTCCGCATTGAAGTTGTCCATCATCCAGTTTTCGCTCTCCACCTCGCCCCCGGGACCCAAAGGCTGGGGCCACACAGAGTGGGCGCCGTTGGAGCAACGGTCCGTCATCAGGCCGTAGGCCACATTGAAAGCCCCGTTCTCTATGGCGAGCGCAGCGAGCTGGAGAATAGTCGTTGAGGTTGTACAGGCCTGGTGGATGAAGAGGCCGGGCAGGTCTTTCTGGTTGTCCACCAGCATGGCGGCGGCCCAGTTGTGAGCGTAAAACAGGTGGTGCTGGTGAATGGTGATCCCGAAATACAGGTAGTCGATGATGGTGGGATCGATCTTCTTATGTAAGAACCAACTCCTCGCCGTCTTGGCCCCCAACTCAATGGCGTTTTCATGCTGCATGCCCCCCTGCCAGCGGCAGAAGGGACTCGAGTAGTAGCCGTTATAAGGGATATACACCTTTGTAAAAGTCTGCATGGTACTGTTTCCTCCTAATCTTATTAATATAGATTATAGCAGTTTCTGTCAAGCGTGCACTCATTACGGGTAACATGCTGAATCTTCTCTGCTTATGATCACTGACTGCGGGGACCGCATGACCGGATAGCCTCTGCTGGATCCCGGCAGCAATCATCCGTGAAGGATCGGCATTGTGCTTCCTACCCGTGAGGGAACGGGACAACCCCCCACGGCAACGCATGTATCTACTCCCTTAAATCTCAAGGGGGTCACCCCTAATTCTCACGCCGCAAAATACACCAGAAAATTCAATACGAGATCTCAGGTTCATAACACAACTATATAGGGGAGCACAAGAAAAAGGCAAGAAAATTCTTGTATTCCCGGACTAACCTCTGTTCTTCTTTTCTTGCTGATTTTACCGATACGAAATCCATGACTTCGCGCCATCACGCCTTGTTCGGACCTGCGAGCCCGTTTTTGTGTTCGACCCCTGAAAAAACACGCCGTATCCGATAGCTGTATGCAAAAATAGTTTAAGTCAAAATTCGCTCGCCTTGTACCCCGCTCAGAGAAACTATGCATTGAGGGTTTAACCATAAGCTGCCCTTCACTATCTCCGCATTTTTGCCGGGCATTTTCCTTGACCCAGTTCTTTTTCCTTTCTATAATCTCTTGGATTAACCGAAATCGGGCGATATCGCAAGCATAACGCCTCGACGCCAAAGAAGGGATTATGTGTTCATCACCAAAGGTGGAGGTGAGCGTTTTCACCACGCCAATAACATCATCACCTTCACAAACGGGGGGAAACCCAAGGAGGGTAATCATGAAAAAAATCTTTTTTATAGCCGTTGCAGAAGCAGTCCTCTTGTTTGCCTGCGCTCTGATAACCCAATACCCCGTTTATCTGCGCTACGCCCCTGAAGGGGAGAGGCCTCAAGCGAGCGCAGAGTTCAGGGGGAAGGTGGTCACCGTAACCACCTTTATTGACAGCAGAGGCGTAACGAACCGTGAGGTCCTCGGCCAATGGGTTGATAATAAAGGCGAGGTGATACTCTTTGTCTCGTCACAAGGAGAACCCGCAACCAGCGTCACGAGGGCCGTTGAGACGTATCTCACCCAGAGAGGATACACCGTGCGAGAGGAGCCTCGTAGTTGGAATCTGGATCCACAGACCATAAACCCGGGGTGGGGAGATTGGGCCATCGGCGGTTCAATAGAGAAACTCTCCGTCGAGGCGCGGGCTGACGGCGTCAAGGTCATCTACGACCTTAAACTCAAGTTTAGGGTAGTAGTTGCCGATGTAGCAAAGCAGAAAACCAAATATGAAGACACCATCGAGAGCTCATCTTCATATGAAAGGGCGGCGTTCTCAGCAGCAGCAGCCGAGCGCAAGATCAACTCGATGCTCACCGAGGCCGTAGAAAGGATGCTTGATGACATGGAAAGGAAGTAAGCATAGCCGTTAACACCGAGCCCAGCCGAAAAAGAGGCCTTATAATCAGTAAAGCCCTGTACGTCGAACGTTCGCTTGCCCTTGCATTCCATGCCAGGATATGGTAACTATATCGCTCATATTATTTAACAAAACTCGACACAGCATGATGAGATGCTCAAGGGTGTTCGACCATCGGTGCTATCGTCAGCCATCCTGAGGAGGTCTCGCCCCCTAACCCCTCCGGTGAGAAACATTCCCCTCGCCCACCGTGGCCATCGAATCCTTGAATCCTCCCTGAGAAAATGGTATCTTCAGTGCATGAGGTGGGAACAAAACCTCATGAAGGTGCGAATGAAGGCAGTTCCATGATTCAATTCTTTCAGATCTACAAGACATATCCGGGAAATATCACTGCCCTGATAAATATCAGCTTTAAGGTAGAGCAGGGAGAATTTGTCTTCATCACCGGCCCCAGCGGGGCCGGGAAGACGACGCTGCTGAAGCTAATCATCCGCGCCGAGAGGCCGGACCAGGGAGAGATCTTGGTCAATAAAAGAAATATAGCGAGACTCAAAAATTCCCAGATTCCTTCTCTGCGCAGAGAGGTGGGGTTTGTCTTTCAGGATTTCAAGTTGTTGAACAACAAGACCGTTTATGAAAATATTGCACTGGTCTTACGGGCCATGGGCCATAAAAAGAGGGAGATCCCGAAAAGGGTCAGACAGGTCTTGAGGGTGGTGGGATTGGAAGAATGGGTCATGAAACAGCCCCCTCTGAAACTGTCGGGGGGTGAGCAGCAGCGGGTGGCCATCGCTCGTGCACTGACCAATACTCCCCCCATCATCTTGGCAGATGAGCCCACCGGCAATTTGGACCCTGATCTCACGGTGGATATTATGGATCTTTTAGAAAAGGTTAATACGTTGGGCACGACTGTCGTGGTGGCAACCCATGATACCAACCTCGTGGCGAAATACCAGAAGAGGACCATCCCCCTGTACAAGGGGAACGTGGTGGGGTAACGCGTATGGGTGCCGGGTATCTCATCCGTAGAACCTTTGGGGTCATGAAAGAGAATGGTGCTACGCACGTGCTCAGCATCGCTACCATCGCTATTGCGTTCTTTCTCTTCGCCTCCTTTCTGCTCCTCCCTCTCAACTTCACCTCCTTTATTGAGGCCTGGGAAAAGAAGGTGCAAATCATCCTCTATCTCAAAGACGGGGTAGGGGAAAAGAAGGTCCTCCAACTTACGCAAGAACTACAGCGGGAAGAGGGGATTCGAGAGGCGCGGTATATCTCTCAACAAAAGGCCATGGAATCCTTCCAGCGGGATCTCGCCGGCTATGGAGGGCTTTTGAAAGGATTGAAGCAAGAGACCTTTCCGGCCTCATTTGAAATCACCTTGCAGGAACGCTTCAGGACCCCCCATCGCATACGGTCCTTGGCGGCGAGACTCGATAAGATACAAGAGGTAGAGGAGGTACAATACGGGGGTGTCTGGTTAGAGAGGTTCTCCCTTTTTCTCTATACCCTGCGGTGGGGGGCATGGATCCTGGGGGGAATCCTGATCGTCATAATTGTCTCAGTCACCGCCAACACCGTCCGGCTGACCCTCTATAATAAGAGGGGTGAGATCGAGATCTTGAAGCTGGTGGGGGCTACGGACGCCTTTGTCAAACTCCCCTTTTACCTCGAGGGGGGATTACAGGGGCTCTTCGGAGCGGGGGGCTCCATCCTGCTGCTTTTCATCCTCTTTCACTTCTTTTCACTCAAGGTCTCCCCCTACGTAAACCTCTATTTCGGCCAGCTGCACCTGTACTTTCTCCCCCCAAACCTGATCGCCTGGATACTGGGGATTGGGGTGATCGCAGGCCTGCTGGGAGGGCTCCTCTCCTTGAGGAAACCCGCGAGGATTTAGGCAGTGAACGTAAAGGGCCTCCTTGCTATCTTCATTTGCGTATTTTTTCTCCCCGCCCTTGCTCACGCTCAGGGCAAAGGGGTCAACGAGCTGGAAAAGACCATTAAGAAAAAAAGGGGGGATCTGACGGAGATACAGAAAGATCTCCAAGACAAGAAGAAGAAGGTCAAGAAAAAGTGGTGGGAGGAAAAGAAAACAACCGATGCCCTCGATAAGATCGGGCGTCAACTGAATCGCAAGACAGAAGAGCTCCGAAAACTTGATGCAGAGATGAAAGCGCTGGAAAAGAAAGTAATCCACCAAGAAGGGGAGATCACGAAGTTAGAGACAATCTTAGTCGCCCTGGACGAGGAGTTTCAATCAAGGGTGCGGGCAATGTATAAACTCCATAGGGTGGGGCTTGTACGGGTCCTCTTTTCTGCCGAGGATTACAGTGATGCCCTGAGGAGATATAAGGCCTTCCAAATGGTGGCTGAAAACGACCTCCAACTCCTGCAGGCATATCAGCGAGGCATAGAGGAGAGGACGGAGAGGCGGAAAGATCTGGTAGAAGAAAAAAGGACCATGGCGGAAAAAAAGGGCGCTGTAGAGGCCAAAAAGCGGGAAATTGAGGGGGAAAAGAGGAAAAAGGCTACTTTGTTGGCCACCGTCAAGAAAGAACGCGTGGCGTATGAGAAGGCCATCACTGAGTTAAAGGAGAGGGAGAAGGCCCTGCAATCACTGGTGCAAAAGCTGACGGTCAAGGCGGCCGCACTCAAGGGGACCGGCTTTAAGGCCCTGCGGGGAAAACTCCCCCCCCCGGTGCAAGGAACTATCTTTAAGCCGACGGGAAGGGAAAAGGGAATAGGGATCAAGGCCCCGGAAGGGACCAAGATACAAGCGATCTTCAACGGGAAGATCGCCTATGCATCGTGGTTTAAGGGATATGGAAACTTGATGATCATTGACCATGGTGGGGGGTACCATACCGTCATCGCCCACGCCGCTCGCCTCCTGAAAAAGGTGGGTGATGGGGTGAAGACGGGTGATGTAGTAGCCTTGGTGGGGAGTACAGGATCCATGGAGGGATCCATGCTCTATTTTGAGATTCGTCATCACGGTACGGCGTTGAACCCCACGACCTGGTTGGCCCTGTCCAATAAGGAGAGGTCACAGAAAAGATAAAAAAAAGAGGGAGGAAATTATGTTCAAGAACAACAAGACAGGATGGTTGATAGTCATTGGATTCGTCTTCGGTCTCTTCGTGGGTGGCCTCTATGTCCACAACGTCTCGGCCCTCTCGAATAAGACCTACGAAAAATTGAAGGTCTTCACTGATGTCCTGGAGATCGTGCAAAAGAGCTATGTGGAAGACGTCAAGACGGAGGACCTTATCACCGGAGCCATCGAGGGGATGCTCGCCAGCCTCGATCCCTACTCCGCCTATCTCGACCCTGATATGTACCGGGAATTCCAGGTGGAGGCGAAGGGAAGCTTTGGCGGGCTGGGGATTGAAATCACCATAAAAGACGGCATCCTGACGGTCATCGCCCCCATTGAGGACACCCCAGCCTACCGGGCGGGAGTCCAGGCAGGTGACAAGATCCTGAAGATCAACGAGGAATCTACCAAGGGGCTGAGTCTGATGGAGTGCGTGAAAAGACTGCGGGGACCTAAGGACACCAAGGTCACCATCACCATCATGCGTAATGGATTCACCCAGATGCAAGATGTCACCATTGTGAGAGACATTATCAGGATCGAGAGCGTTAAGTTCAAGACCCTCGAACAGGGATATGGGCAACTGCGAATATCACAGTTTCAGGCCAAGACCGCTGAGGACGCCAGAAAGGCCCTGGAGGCACTGCAAAAAGAAAACCCGGAGGGACTGAGCGGTCTAATCCTGGATCTGCGAAACAACCCCGGAGGGCTTCTCGATCAGGCAGTGGAGGTGAGCGATCTCTTTTTGGACAGCGGTGTAATCGTCACCATCAAGGGACGAGATGCGGAGGAAAAGACGGCTTTTAGCGCCCACGCTGAGGGGACTATGCCTCACTGGCCGATAGTCGTCCTGGTGAATCAAGGTAGTGCCAGCGCCTCGGAGATCGTTGCGGGCGCCCTCCAGGACTATGGACGGGCGGTGATCATGGGGTCCACGACCTTTGGCAAGGGTTCGGTGCAGACCATCATCGCCTTGGACGACGGCTCTGGAATCAAGCTGACTACTGCCCGCTATTTTACCCCCAACAACCGCTCCATCCATGAATTGGGTATTAAGCCGGACATCCCCCTCGAGGCCATCAAGGCTCCTCGAGACATGATAACGGAGGAGGGGGAGAAAGATCCCCAACTGGACAGGGCCTTGGAACAATTGAAAGGGATGAAGATCTTTCAAAAGTACCTCAAGACTAACGTGCAATGAGCGGAAGACATTGGTGAAGGGCAGGAGGCGCAAGACTACTAAGAGAAGGGTAAAAAAGAGGGGGAAAAGGATCCCCCTCTTTTTTAAATTCCTCCTATTCGTTGGGGTTATCCTCGCCATCATCCTCTATCTCCACCAGAAAAGACCTTCCTCCTCCTTTACCGAAAGGGTGAGGGCCGTAGATCAGGTCCTCGTCGCCCAGCTCTCTCAACTGGAGATACCCCAACAGGCAATTCAGAGGCACAGCGAGGAACGCAGGAGGGGGAAAAAGACCTGGACCCTCTCACGCTGGGAGGTATCGCTGCCCCAAGGAGCAGAACCGGAGAAGGTCATCACCCAGCTGGTCCAGAGGATACAGGATGCCTGTCCAGGATTGACCGTCGCCGAGTCGAGGACTCAGGATGACGCATGGGAATTGACCGTAAAGGTCGATAACCTTCTGGCCCATCACCTGATCCTCCGCCCTCCCACGGTGAAGCCACCCCCCCTGAGACCCCCGCGCCCTCGAATCGCCATTGTGGTGGACGACCTCGGATCGAACAAACGGGTCGCCGAGGAACTCTTGCAACTGGATGCTCACTTGACCTTTTCCATCTTTCCCTCCCAGTCCTCTTCCCGCCGCATCGCCCACAGGGCCCACGCCCAGGGGAGAGAGGTCATCCTCCACCTCCCCATGGAGCCGCGCGGTTACCCCCTCAAGGACCCAGGCAAGGGGGCCCTCTTCGTCTCCATGGGCGAGAGGGAGCTCTTGTACCAGCTGCGGAAGGATCTTGACGCGGTCCCTTTCATTAAGGGGGTAAACAACCACATGGGATCGAGATTCATGGAATATGACGATAAGGTCCGCCTGGTGCTGAAAGAGTTAAAACAAAGAGAACTCTTCTTCCTCGACAGCCGCACCACTTCCAAGAGTCAAGGATATCGGATCGCCCGAGAGTTGGCCATGAGGACAGATACCAGGGATCTCTTTTTGGACAACGATTCAAATGTAGGGTACACCAAGCTCCAACTGAAAAAGTTAATCCGCATCGCCCGGGATAACGGCACGGCCATCGGGATATGCCACCCCTATCCCTCCACCATCACCGCCCTCAAGGAGATGATCCCCCAGATCAAGGCAGAGGGGATGCAGATCGTCCCCCTGTCCCAGGCCCTTGACCAGTAAGACGAAAAGGCGACTTTCATTAATAGGCTTCTTTGATTATGAGGGCTTTATAAAGGGCATTGAGAAAATATTTAAGTGTATGATATCCTAACCGAAGAAGAGTTAAAAAATGGATAAAAACGAACAATTTTGTATTAAAATACTACCCAAGGTCTCGAGGACATTTGCGCCAACTATTCAAAGATTACCGAGGCAATTGTTTTTGCAAGTGACAGTTGCATATCTACTCTGTCGTGTTGCAGATACAATTGAGGACAACGTAATATTCACTATCAAGCAAAAGCAAAATCTATTAGAGGAATATGCCGAAATCCTTGAGAGAGAAAATGCTACCCGTGAACTCACTGCATTTATGACACACATACGTTCACTCCCTCAAGAAGGGGCTGATTATAAACTTGTTCACAATTTGCCGCTCATTTTAACCGTGTATAATAAATTTCCCAAAAAAGTGAGAAGAGGGATTAGTACATGGGTTATCGAAATGATTTCTGGCATGCGCAAATATGTGCAATCAAAAACCAACACCTCTCAGAACTTTTTAAAAACCTTGAAAGAATTGGATGACTATGTCTACTATGTCGCTGGGACTGTTGGAAATTTAGTAACCACGTTATTTTCTCACTACTCCGACAAAATCACTCGCAAAATTAGCAATCAATTAAAGAAACACGCTGTTCCGGTTGGCAAAGGATTACAAATGGTTAATATTATTCGTGATATGCCTCATGATTGGAAATGCAATCGATCATATATGCCTACAGAACTTCTGAACAAGTATGATTTGACCCGTCAGTCAATCTTTGACAGGCAAAATTTCGAGCGAAGTAAAAAGATGCTCGAAGAATTGATCGAAATGGCATTGATTTACTTGGATGCCTCCTTACAGTACATCGTGGCTATCCCTAAGGCGGAAAGAGGTATTCGTTTGTCTTGCTTGTTGCCTTTATTTTGGGCTTTACAGACCTTACGTGCCATTAAGAAAAATATTAATAGGTTTTTTGCAAAAGAAAAAATTAAAATATCACGCTCAATTCTCCGTGAGGAATTGTGCTTTGCATATCTCAATGTGTTCTCAAACCGGTTAATCCAACGGCGTTATCTTAAATTCCGAGATGAAATAAAAGGTACGTATTCGTTGCCATGATTTTTTTGCTATTTTCATACCGTGCTCTGCCACCAAGTAAGCACGGTAGCTTGTTCTGCCGAACGCTTTCGACTGTTCGTTTGCCTCTTGCCTATTGAGGTAAACGATAAAGGTTAAAGAAATACTACAGCTCTCTTCTGAAAGATTCCTTGAAAATTACAAGCCCTTGAGAACCTCATTCCCCCTTCCATTTGCAATACCCAGCTATATCAGTGGTCAGTGAGCAGTTGTTAGCATTCGCAAAGATCTGAAGGCCGATTGTTGTCGCGAATCTATTAGTCAACCATATTTTTATTGAGGTTGACAATTCATCTCTTCCTGTGTTATGTGTCATCACCATGCAGGAGTTCATCGAGGGATGCATCCGAGAGGCCTTGAACGGAGGAGGAATAACTCCCTCCTCGGCTCAGGACCTTTTGGGTATAGAAGACAATCTTATCCCCCTCCTCTTCCATGGCGTCTGCCGGATTCGAGATCATTACAATTGCCATGGGGTAAAGCTCTGCGCCATCGTCAATGCCAAGTCCGGACGCTGCCCTGAGGACTGCACCTTCTGCGCCCAATCCGCCCATCACAAGACCCAGATCGAGGCCTATCCGCTTATGGAACCTCAACAGATCTTGCACAAGGCCGAGGAAGCCGAGGCCATGGGGGCGCGGCGCTTTTCCATCGTCACCAGCGGCAAGGCCCTCACAGAGAAGGAGCTGACCAGGGTCGCCGAGGCCCTCCGTCTTATACAAGAGAAGACAGGCCTCGCCCTCTGTGCCTCCCTGGGGATGATCACCCCCGGGACAGCGCACCTGTTGAAAGAGGCTGGGCTGAGCCGTTACCACCACAACCTGGAAACGGCCCCGTCCTTTTTCCCCCAGATCTGCACCACCCATCGATATGAGGAAGACCTGGATACCCTGCGATCGGCAAAAGAGGCCGGACTGGAGGTCTGTAGTGGGGGGATCTTCGGCCTGGGGGAATCGCCCGAGCAGCGGTTGGAGCTCGCCTTCATGTTACGAGAGATGGCGACAGATTCCGTCGCCCTCAACTTCCTCAATCCTATCCCCGGGACGTCCCTTGAGGGGACCAATGTCTTAACCCCGTTAGAAATTCTAAAATCCGTGGCCCTGTTCAGGCTCATCCTCCCCGATAAAGATATCCGCATCTGCGGGGGGAGGGAATTCGGCCTCAGGGACCTCCACCCTTTAATCTTCTGGGCAGGGGCCAACGGGATCATGATTGGGAACTACCTGACGACTCAGGGGAGGGATTACCAAGCAGACCTGCGGATGATCCAGGACCTCAGGCTGGAGGTCGCCGATGGGTGATCTTGTCTTCCTCTCCGCGGCGCTGGAAGAGATCAAGGCCCGAGACCTCTACCGCCAGCTCCGGACTATCAATACGCCCCAGTCTTCCCGGGTGGGGGTGGATGGTCAGGAAGTCGTGTTGCTCTCCTCCAACAACTACCTCGGCTTGGCCGAGCACCCGGCTCTAAGGGACGCAGCCATCCGGGCCCTGGAGCGCTACGGGTGCGGTGCCGGGGCATCGCGGTCCATATCAGGGACCATGAAGCCGCATACAGAACTGGAGCAACGGATCGCCCGCTTTAAGGGGTGTGAAGCGGCCCTGCTTTTAAGCACCGGCTATATGGCCAACATAGGCCTCCTCACCACCGTGGTAGAGGACGAGGATCTGATCTTAAGTGACGAGTTCAACCACGCCAGCATCGTCGATGGATGCCGCCTCTCCCGGGCCGAGGTATGGGTCTACCGTCATTGCGATATGGATCACCTGGAGGCCCTGCTCAAGAGGTCTGTCCACCGCCGACGGCTCATCGTCACCGACGGTGTCTTCAGCATGGAAGGGGACATCGCACCGTTGCCCACCATCAGGGCGCTGGCCGATCAGTACGGGGCCCTGGTCATGGTGGACGACGCCCACGCGACCGGCGTCCTGGGTGAAGGGGGGCGGGGAACGGCGGAATACTGCGATCTTATGGGACGGATTGATATCCAGATGGGGACCCTGGGCAAGGCATTGGGGGGGTTCGGGGCCTATATTGCCGGCAGCAGAGACCTGATCGATTACCTCATCAACCGCTGCCGCACCTTCCTGTACACCACGGGCCTCCCCCCCACGATAGCGGCAATGGCCCTCGCTGCCCTGGATGTCGTGGAGCAAGAACCGCAGCTGAGAAAAAAGCTCTGGGAGAACACGGCCTATTTCAGAGCGGGGCTGGAGAAACTGGGATTTGATACCGGGATGAGCAAGACCCCCATCTGCCCCGTCCTCATCGGTACCAATGACCTTACCATGAAGGCCGACAGGATGCTGATGAAAAGGGGTGTTTTTGTCCAGGGGATCAGACCCCCCACGGTGCCGCCGCAGAGTTCCCGCTTGCGGGCCACGCTCATGGCCACCCATACAGAAGAGGACCTCAAGAGCGCCCTCGATGCCTTTCGAGCGGTGGGGGAGGAACTCGGTTTGATCGAGGAGGAGCGATGTCCCGGCACAGGAGCCTAGCGGAAGCAGATAAACAATACATTTGGCACCCCTTTACCCAAATGAAGCATTATCAGGAGATGGAGCCGGTAATCATCGAGCGGGGTGAAGGGGCCCATCTGATCGACGTTAACGGGAGGAGATATATCGATGGGGTATCATCCTTGTGGGTTACCCTCCACGGCCACCGCCGGAAGGAGATAGATAGCGCCGTCATCGACCAGGTGGGCAAGATCTCCCACTCCACCCTGTTGGGGCTGTCCAACCCCCCGGCCATAGAACTGGCCGAGCAATTGGTAGAGATCACCCCTCCGAGCCTGGAGCGGGTCTTCTACTCCGACAACGGCTCCACGGGCTGCGAGGTCGCCCTCAAGATGGCCTTTCAGTACTGGCAGCTGCGCGGAGAGCAAAAAAGGACCACCTTTGTCTCTTTCAAGAACGCCTACCACGGCGATACCCTGGGGGCGGTGAGCGTGGGGGGGATCGACCTCTTCCATGAGGCCTACCGGCCCCTGCTCTTTCCCGTGCTCCAGGCCGAGGCCCCGTACTGCTATCGATGCCCACTCGGTCTCACCTGCCCGGAGTGCGGGATGGCGTGCCTTGGAACGTTGGAGGAAATCCTCAAGGATCACCATCAGGAGGTTGCCGCCCTTATCATCGAGCCCCTGGTCCAGGGGGCAGCGGGAATGATCACCCAACCCCCCGGCTTTCTCCAGGGAGTGTGGGAGATGTGCACCCGCTATGGGGTCCTGATGATCGCCGACGAGGTGGCAGTAGGCTTCGGCAGGACGGGGAAGATGTTCGCCTGCGAGCACGAGGGGGTGCAGCCTGACTTCATGGTCCTGGCAAAGGGGATCACCGGAGGATACCTCCCCCTGGCCGCCACCCTGACAACACAAGAGGTATATCAGGCCTTTCTCGGCGAATATCATGAAGCCAAGACCTTCTTCCACGGTCACACCTATACGGGAAACCCCCTGGCCTGCGCCGCAGCCCTCGCCAACCTGGCGGTCTTCGAACAGGATAAGACCCTGGAGCGACTTCGCCCCAAGATCGACCTCCTTTCCCAAAGGCTGGAGCGGTTCAAGGACCTGCCCGCTGTGGGGGATGTGAGACAGCGGGGGTTCATGACCGGCATCGAGATGGTGGCCGACAAGGAGACCAAGGCCCCCTTCCCCACTCAAGAGCGGATGGGGATCAAGGTGATCGTGGAGGCGCGAAAACAGGGTGTTATCATCCGTCCACTGGGGGATGTAGTCGTCATCATGCCCCCCCTGAGTATCACCGCAGGGGAATTGGAGGAACTCATAGAGGTGATCTATCAATCCATCAAAATGGTAACCGAAGGGAGGGGCCGATGATCGACTGCCACACCCACATATTCTCACCCCATGCAAGGGATCTCCGGGATCAATGGGCGAAAGAAGACCCCGCCTTTTCCCTCATCTACGCCGACCACAAGGCACAGATGATCGGCGTGGAGGAGCTCCTTCAGGCGATGGAGGAAAACGGGGTGAAGAAATCGGTGGTCTGCGGCTTCCCGTGGGAGGGGATAGAGCCTTGTCGCAGAGAGAACGATTATCTCCTGGAGTGCCACGGCAAATACCCTGCAAAGATCATCCCTTTTGTCAGCCTCCCCAAAGATACGAAGGCCGCCATCGCTGAGCTTAAGCGGTGTAAACAAGGAGGGGCGAAGGGCATAGGGGAACTGGCCCCGGGAACCTATGGCGAGCAGTTATGGGCAATGGATACCATGCAGCCCCTCATCGAGGCCATCAAAGAAGAGGGGCTCCCCGTCCTTATACACTGTAACGAGCCCTTAGGGCACCCCTATCAGGGCAAGGGGAAAGTAGGACCCTCGGAGATAGAGGAACTGGTCAATGCCCTGCTGGGGCTGAAGGTCATCCTGGCACATTGGGGAGGGGGATTCTTCTTCTACGAGCTCATGCCGGAGATCGCTGCCAACTGCCAGGGGGTGTATTACGATACCGCAGCTTCGCCCTTTCTTTATAATAAAAAAATCTATAAAACCGCCATTGACATCATCGGCCCTCAAAGAATCCTCTTCGGCTCAGATTATCCCCTCATCCCTCCACAGCGGTATGTGCGGGAGATGCAAGAGGCAGGCCTCGAAGCACAGGAGCTGGAGGCAATCCTGGAGGGGAACGCCCAAAGGCTCTTGGGCCAACTCCCCTAAGAACGATACCTTCTGGGAAAAAGGCTGAAGGACGCAAAGGTTTTACTTCCCTTTTTAGTTTTGTTACAATGCGCACATATGTACGAGCTCGTGATCAATTCGCAGTTTTCCGCGGCCCATAACCTGCGGAATTATGACGGGAAGTGCGAGGCCCTGCACGGCCACAACTGGCGGGTGGAGGTCTTTGTGAGGACTGACGCCCTGGGGGAAGGAGGAATGGTCCTCGACTTCCGCATCCTGCGGCAGGAGACCGAACAGATCCTCGAGACCCTCGATCATAAATATCTCAACGACCTCCCCTACTTTCAGAAGGAAGAGCCTTCATCGGAGAATATCGCCCGCTATATATATGAAGCCCTTGAGGAGCGATTGCTCCCCCATCATCTCAGGCCCCATAAGGTCACTGCCTGGGAGTCGGAAAGGGCCGGGGCCTCATTCCTCGGAGAACAAGCATGATCGATGTCCAAAACCAGCCGGATCATCGTCAGGTCGAGATACAAAAGGTGGGGGTGAAGAACATCCGCTATCCCATCACCGTCCTGGACAAGGTCAACGGCGTACAGCATACGGTGGCGAGCGTCAACATGTACGTGGCGCTCCCCCACCATTTCAAGGGGACTCACATGAGTCGTTTCGTCGAGATCCTCAACACGTACAAAGGGGAAATCGCCATCAAGAACTTCACGCATATCCTCGAGGAGATGAAGACGACTTTGAAGGCCAAGTCCGCCCACCTGGAGGTTGAATTCCCCTATTTCATCGAGAAGCAGGCCCCGGTGACCCATGCCCAAGGACTTATGGAATACATCTGCCGCTTCTGCGGCACGAGCAACGAGGGGGCCGAGGATGACTTCTCTGTAGGGATCGATGTACCCATCACCACGGTGTGCCCTTGCTCCAAGGAGATCAGCGATCAGGGCGCCCACAACCAGCGGGGTACCGTCACCGTCAAGGTGCGCTTCTATAAATTCATCTGGATCGAGGACATCATCCAACTGGTGGAGGAATCAGCCAGCTGCGACGTCTATTCCATCCTCAAGCGCCCCGACGAGAAGTACGTTACTGAGAAGGCCTATGAAACCCCCATGTTCGTGGAGGACGTGGTGCGGGAGGTGGCCCAGAAACTCTCGGCCGACCCCAATATCACCTGGTTCTCCGTGGAGTCGGAGAACTTCGAGAGCATCCACAACCACAGCGCCTATGCGTATGTGGAGAAGTAATATCCAGCCCGGCATTTGTCCAGAGCAAACAGGAATTTCGTATAGTAATTTTTAGACGCAAAAGAAAATGCGCAACTTCCTCTTATTTCCCCATAGGTTTTGTGGAAAAACTATGAGTTTCGGTTTTTTTTCGTTCCCCTATAGGAGAGCATTGCTTTCGGGGAGGTCTGCGTGCATGTCGTAGTCATACATGGTTGGAATGAAGAAACGACGGAGTTAGCTCAAGCGATCTCCGGTGCGCTTGGAATCACGGTCTTCGAAGCGCGGCAACGGATGATCGGTGGCGGGCCGACCGTGATGGCCAGTTTCGCTGATCCACAGCAGGCCCTGGTTTTGGTGAAGAAACTGAACCAGAGTGGAATCTCAACAATGGTCGTCGACGCCACGGCTGTCCGCGGCAGGGCCGGCTATTTTATCGTCCGCCGTTTTGAGCTCAACGAATCGTCACTGTGCATCGAGACGGCTGACCGGCAACGTGCAGAGATCCCCTACGGAGAGATCGACTTCCTCTTGCCGGCCACGAGCATCGTCGAGTATTCTGAGACAAAAACGGTTACCGAGCGCAAGTTCAGCCTCGGCAAGACCATTCTTGCCGGAGGGATACCCCTTTCCAAGAAGGTCGAGTACCAGAAGGAGGTGGCAACCGAAGAGCGCGGGAAGGTCCTCTATCTCTACGCCATCAGGCGGCAGCATCCGGCCGTCTTGAGCCAGGACGGCATGACCTACGATGGACTCGGTGCAGCCATAAAGCTGTCACGGGAGCTGAACTTCACCTACTTGATAAGCGAACTGCGCCGGCTCAGCCCCGGGGCCGTCTATGATGACCGTCTG
>Ga0315555_1001630_pt1 | contig 16102 bp, 14 predicted proteins | sample SalMarSW160380MG_FD_202113 | JGI IMG/M metagenome (GOLD analysis project Ga0315555, IMG submission 202113) | Salt marsh sediment microbial communities from the Plum Island Ecosystem LTER, Massachusetts, United States - Salt Marsh Sediment SW1603-80 ... | reverse complement strand
CCGCCGGGGATATTACCGTATACAACTCCGCTGATGCCCTCAGTAAGCTCGATACCTTCTCTTCTCATGATATAATCAACACCGTAGGGAAAGCGTCCCCAGGTATCAGCTACAGCCGCCGACCTCGGCTCGGGAACATCGCCCAGCTTAAATTCGATGACTCCATCGTCTGGAAAATTCCCGCTATATAGTTTGACTGTATCGGTTCCGTTCGGCTTATAAGCCATCCAGATAAACCTGTCTGTTCCCACACCAAAAAGTTCCGTTCCGTTATAATCGCCGTGTTCGACCCCGAGGCAGAACCGCGAAGAGCTTCTGCGCACCCTAGCGTCATTAATATCTAGGCCTTTCTCCTGGGCCAGACCTTTTAACTTTTCTGCCATTTCCTTATCAAGTAAACTCACCGACATTCTTTTGTCCCTCGTTTATTATCCCTGTTAGTTCGCTTCAATTTCCATTACCAGAATATGATATAAAGCGCCACTGTCAGAATTGTCACAAACACGCCGAAGTAAATCGAACCCCTGGACCAGTTCAATTCGACCTTCGTCTGCTCCGGCAGCACTATTGCTTCCTTCATCGGGTTTATCAAGGTTATCAGCAGCAGAATGGCCGCAATAGCACCTACTGTAATTGCCATACGGTTCAGAAATGCCATCTCACCCCAGCCGAAGAATAAAATCCCGTAGATAATCGGGCTTAGAACAAGACCCAGAACTCCACAATATCGCGGCGTCTGTTTTACAAACAATCCGAACAAAAATATCGTCAAAACACCGGGCGAAACGAATCCCTGGAACTCCTGAATGAAAGCGAAAGCGCCCTTAAACCTCGGATTTGCCAGTACCGGTGCAATTAAACACCCGACGACAACGCCTATCGGCACGCAGCAGCGCCCGACCCACACCAGTGCTTTCTGTGCAGCATTCTTATTAAACCATTCTCTGTAGATATCCATAGTGAATATCGTCGAAGCCGCATTTAACATCGATGCCAGAGAGCTGATTACCGCACCCATCAACGCCGCCAGCACAAATCCGCGCAGGCCGGTTGGAGTCAGGTAACGAATCAACAATGGAAATGCACCATCGTAATCATAGCCGACCAGCTCTTGCTGAACCTTAACATCCGGACGGCTCTTATCGACACCTTTCAGCAGTTTACCATTGACTGCGCTGAGGTCCTCGCCCACGGGAGCAACCTTACCGAGTGCCGCCGCATTAAAAGAAAGCACCTCTGCAGCAAGCTGTGGTTGCAATTGTGCAAAGTCGCTGTTGAATGGAATAACCATCCCCGCCTCAGCAGGTGACGTCCTGGCCTGCTCAAATGCCGCTAGCACCGGCTTGTTCAGAGATTCCTGATTCATTGCATTTTCCTGCATCTTCGCTCCATACAATGTGAAAGCAATAATCCCAGGAATGCACACAATAAAAGGAATAATCAGTTTCAGAAAAGCCGCAAAAACCACACCCCTTTGTCCTTCCCTTAAGGAATGAGCTCCGAGGGTCCTTTGCATAATATACTGGTTCAGACCCCAGTAGTAAAAATTCGGTATCCAGATACCCAGCAGCAACGCCGTCCAGGGCAGAAAGTCGCTGGCCCGAGGCAGCACCATATGCATATTGGCTTCTTTGAGCACCGAGAACTTCTCAGCAAAACTTGCACCTTCACCCACCCCTAACGATGTATTCACCGCTGCAGTATCTATCCCCGCGAATGTGCTCGGGTTGTCCAAAGCCATAAATGACAGCACCATTATCACGGCTCCGCCGATTATTAAAGCAGAACCCTGAATCAGGTCCGCCCACGCACAGGCCTTGAGTCCTCCTGCTGCAACATATATACCGGCCAGGATACCGACGAACCAGGAAAGCGTCGTTATATTGATTGGTATCCCCATCAGTTGTTCTTTAAATAGCGGGCTTAACGCCTTGGCCCCGAGAAAGATTACTGTAGGGATTGTTACTCCCAGGTAGATAATCACCATCAACAGAGACATTACCAGCCGGGACTGGTGATTGAAGCGGTACTCCAGGTATTCAGGTATTGTAAAAATCCCGCTCTTGAGAAACTTCGGCAGGAAAAAAAACGCAACGACAACCAGGGTTATCGCAGCTATCCATTCGTAGCTCGCCACCGCCAAGCCGATAGAGCCCTTAGCCGCCTGCCCCGACATTCCGACAAACTGCTCGGCTGATATGTTTGCCGCAATTAGTGAAAATCCTATCAACCACCATTTCAGCCCCCGACCAGCCAGAAAATAATCCTCACTGGTTTGTTCTTTCCGGCTTTTGAACAGGCCCAGGGTAATTACACAAACAAAAAATGCCGCCAATACCACAATGTCTAAACCACTCAATTCCATTTGTAAACTCCTTAAATCTTACCCGCCAAAATCATTCCTTGGCTTTGTTATGTGATTTTAACTCATTGTTTTTTTTCGGCTAAATTAACTCGCTCGCCATTATAGCCGTTTTCCAATCCACAGCAACAACATAAAACGGCTGAGAATCTCAAATCTCCTTACGTAATCCAGCTGAAATTTAACCTATTTGGTCGTAACTGCCTCAAGGGTATCCTTAACAACTGGAATATGCGTATGAGCAGGCCCGCCGCCCATCATCACCGCCGCCGATGCAGGTTCGAGAATCCGTTCTTTTGTTCCGTTGGCCATAATGTGTCCCCACTAAGAACCTGTTTCACTTTTCATAAAGGCATCGCCTAATGCATCTATTATGTCTGTTGCTATTAAGCTAACTTGGCCGACTTTCTCTGCCGCAATGTCGCCAGCTAAGCCGTGCATATAAACGCCCAGCACCGTTGCATCGAAGTTACTGAGGCCCTGGCCTATAAGTGCGGTTATTACCCCTGTCAGAACATCACCTGAGCCGGCTGTCGCCATACCGGGATTGCCGGTCTTATTGATATATATTTTTTCACCGTCGCTGACGACCGTTCCCGCACCTTTTAAGGCAATGACTGTTTTCGTCTTTTGTGCCAGTTGCATTGCCTGCTCCTGTCGCTGCGATGGGATTTCTTCTCTAAATAATCCTCGCCACAATCTTTTCATCTCGCCGGGGTGCGGCGTCAAAATTACTTCTGCTTTTAGCTTGGCAGTCCAGTCTTTTATACCAGCAAGGTTATTTAAGCCATCGGCATCTATAAGCAGCCGGAGATTTTCCTGCTCAAGGAGCGTCTCGAGAATTGAGCGAAGAGCGCCGCTGACACCGATACCAGGGCCGAAAGCCACAGCATCGTTTTCGTTAACGGCATCAAGAACGGCATTGATTGCTTTTGCAGATGTTCTGCCGGCATTATCTTCCGGCAGGGCGATAGTGGTAAAGGATGGCTCGATTGAAGCTACTATCGGCTGGACGCTTTTAGGCGTTGCCACTCTCACCAGACCGGCGCCTGCCCGCAGGGCCGACCGCCCCGCAAGGGCCGCTGCGCCACTCATACCGATACTGCCGGCAACAATGCACACCTTGCCGAAATCTCCCTTGTGTGCATCTGTTGCCCTGGATTTTAGTTTTGGTATCGTTTCTATTATCTGCATATAAGCTCATAATACTACAAATAATGCAGGATATGGTCAATAAAAGATTTGACAAGTAAACAGGAAAGTTCTATAATAAGTAAACTACTCAGGATTAGCGGTGAAAGAATCCGCTCGTCTGGGCAAAAGTGCCGGTCGTAGCACCGGCGAATTTAGCAGAGATTAAAAAATATGAGTGAAATTATATTTGTCATTGAAGATTCTGATGAGGGCGGTTACATCGCTAAGGCACTCGGTCATTCCATTCATACCGAAGGTGAGACATTAGACGAGTTAAAGGAAAATATCAAAGATGCGGTAAAATGCCACTTTGATTCAAAGGAAATTCCCCATATTGTACGCTTACACATAGTAAAAGATGAAGTAATAGCAATATGAAACTTCCCCGAGAAATCAGCGGCGAAGAACTCGCAAAACTTCTTAAAAAATACGGTTATGAAATAACCAGGCAAACTGGCAGTCACATACGACTTACCACTACTGCCAAAGGCGAACACCACATTACTATCCCTGCCCACAAATACCTTAAAATAGGAACATTGAGCGGTATTTTGAGCGATATCGCAATCCATTTCAAAATAGACAAAGGCGATTTAATTAAAGAATTATTCTAATTGGAAAGTATTGAGCAAGAAAATCAGCAGATACGCTGATAGTTTCCCATGAATTGCAAAAAATTATTGATGATGAGGTCGTAAGGTATATAATAATGTTTGTTCCGCAAGCGTCTTATACGGCACTCATAGCGTCATTTGTGGTGTTATATGGATCAATCTAAACGATGTTAGATGACCCTAGGAGTACGACCTATGGACGACATAATCATCGCGATCGTAGTCGCTCTGGTAGCGCTTCTTGTTGGATTTCCGGCTTGGAAGCGATTCACCGTTTCGGGGAATATCTACACGTTGATCAAATCCTCCGATACGTTGGAGCGATATCCCGAGGGAGAGTCCAAACGAGCGTACGACAGACTGGTGAAGATGGGGCCAAGGGCTTTGCAAGCATTGCAGGCAAGAAACGCGCGGCTAATCGCTGAGCATCAAGCCTATTCTGAGTCGCTAAAGGTAGGCCCATCTTGGAATCCGTATGAGAACTACGGCCAAAAGTCCGATGCGGAGAAGCGATACCGATACGTCATCGAAATAAGGCAGGCGCGCATTGTTGACGTGATCACCGAGATAGAGACCGCAGTCCGTGGAGGTGCTGGATGACATACCGCAACCTGCACTGGGGGTTTCAGCTAGACTTCCCATCGGGCTGGGGCGAACCTGGCTTCTTCAAACACCTGCTCTCATTTGGCCGGTACGCTAAGCAGGGTGTGCATCCGGAGTTCTACGGGCGCGACGGCTCTTCAATCAAGATTGCGATCGGTCCCATTTCGCCTGTTCCTTCCGCCGAGGAGCAACGAAGCAACCTGAAGGCGATTGCAAGCCGACACGGCCACGATGTTATCGAGACGAGCACGATCAATGTGAGTGGAAGAGACCACGCCACTATGCTGTGCCGTGTCCCCCGTGTTGGCGTGCTCAAGAACTACAGTCTTATCTTCGGCACGACGGAGTACTTCGTCACGGCGCAAGGCAACTGGCAAGAATGCGATTCCATAGTCAAGACGTTCAAGGTCACCTAACGAGGGCATGGATCCGACTGCCTCCAGCGTCCGCTCGTCCCTTGCTCCCGCTTCCGGCAGCGGCTCATGCCTAGCGTTAGGCTCGTATTGAAAGCAACAGGAGGTAAAGAGGGAAATTGTGTTCTTCATAATGGATGCAATGGTTAACCTGTTCTGAGCATACCTGTCCCGAGCGCATTTATACTGAGCAGAGTCGAAGTAGTCGAGGGAGTCGAATGGATTCGTGTCTAAAAAAATCTCTGTGTTCTCGGTGGCCTCTGTGGCTTTTTAATTATTTCTTTGCTTCTATTTTCCTGTTTATAAGTGTTGCTGTTACTGCTGCTGAAAAACCGTTATCGATATTTACCACAGTAACGCCCGCAGCACAACTATTTAACATTGTCAGAAGGGCAGAAAGCCCTTTGAAGCTCGAACCATAACCTACACTGGTTGGAACCGCGATTACCGGGCAGTTAACCAGACCTCCCACCACAGACGCTAAAGCCCCTTCCATCCCCGCTATAACAATTATGACATTTGCCTTTTGTAATTTTGCAAGATGTCCGAACAACCTGTGAATGCCGGCTACTCCCACATCGCAAATCAGTTCTGTCCGCTGCCCCATAATTTCCGCCGTTACCTTTGCCTCAATTGCGACCGATAAGTCAGAAGTGCCGGCGGTAACTATCGGCAGAACGCTCTTAGAAGCCGGCAGCTTTTTCTGCTCAAGGACTATTGCCTTAGCTGGTTCTTCATATCGTGCCTTGGGAAACTTTTTTGTTTTAGCCAGCGCCTTGAAAACTTCCGGCTCGGCCCTCGTAGCCAAAACATTATTGCCTTTTGCAGCCAAGCTCTCGAAGATTTTGATTATTTGTTCTGTGGTTTTGCCGGGACAGTAAATGACTTCCGGAAAACCCTGGCGGATTTGACGATGGTGGTCGATATGCGCAAATCCCAAATCTTCAAACGGCAGGTGCCGAAGCGTCTCCACCGCTTCGTTGATATTAATATCACCGCTTTTAACTTGCTCTAATAACTCTTTTATCTGTTCGACTCGAATATTTCACCTGCCTTATATTTGTAATTTGTGACTCGACTCATGATTTATTTCTTCGTTTGTTCCTTTGACCTACAGTCAAGAATCACGTTGCCTTTGTCATCTACCACTTGACCATCCTGCCAGATATATTTCTCTTTATAGTGGAGAGTACCATCAGCTGTTACGATGCGAGTTTCTGCTCCATTTTTGATATCGTCAGGAACAAAAGAACCCAATGCCTGAAGGTCGATATCCAAATCTACCTCGGTTATCTTATGGTGCCAGCTCTGTTTCGTCCATTCCCCGTTATGCCAGGTTCTCTCAAGCCCAATATCTACCTCTACAGGCACCCACAAGTTTTTAATCTTCCCAAAACTTACATTCTCAAGGGAATTTAAAGCGTTCTTTACCCTCCAGTGGGCCTGTCCACAAGGTGGCACATTTTCCCCCCACCGGACTATTGCCTTTGCAATATTACAGCCATGTTGTGGGTCTATCCAGAGCGTGTATTTGCCACCTTGTGTCATTGCATCAATAACATAGCAATTGGAGCTACCAATTTGCTCAAGTTTATCTCTAACGGATATATTGGCAGTTTTGCGAAGCACTTTATCCACCCGTTCATATTCACCGTATAGGAAACCGAAAATTTCATGTCCACAATAGTTGTAGTTAATCAATTCTTCAATCTGTCTTTCACTGGGCTTTTGGTAAATGGTTACCGTGCCGATAGGATATCCCTCCGCCGGATGTCTTTGATAGTTGAAATACATCTGTCCGTCCCACAGATTGCTATAGTATGAAGCTTTATCTCTTGGAATGAACTCCTTTTTTCTGGCTTCTATTTGTCCCCATTCGTAGGAACGCATGCTGATTCGGCTACCATCATATCGAAGTTCAGAAACACTGTATGTCTTCAGTTTATCTGCCTTCAGTGCCCCCCCAAAAACGACACCGCTGTACGTGGAAGAAACCTTTGATTTAATAATAAAACATTCCTGAAGCTTATCCTGTGTTTCTGCATATTTTTCCAGCAGTTCCGAAACGCTCGGTTGCTCTGCTGCGATTGCCTGCAAAGGTATGAAACATACTATAGGAATAATCATATATTTACACATTTTATTATTCTCTGCGACCTCAGTGTCCTCTGCAGCCAATCTTCAGCCGCTTGCTTTTGGTTCGAGCGTTAAATCGGCAAAAAGCTTGACTTTAAATTTATGATAACCCAAAGAAGCTACCATAACCGCATTATCAGTGCAATATTGTTTTGGAGCTACCAGCAGTTTTTTAGCCGGTTTATATGATTCGCATAATTGTTGTAAAGCGGTTCTAAGCTGATTGTTCGCAGCAACACCGCCGCCGAGAAGCACCGTCTCTGCCCCGATTTTTTCTACTGCCCGTTTTGTTTTTTTCACAAGCACCTCAATTACCGCCGCCTGAAACGATGCCGCAACATCAGCTATCTCCTGCTCGCTCATCGAGTCAACTTTATCCTCGCCCTTCATATCCTGGCCGCGGCAGTAATACAGAACCGCCGTTTTAATACCGCTGAAAGAAAAATCCAGTGAATCACGACCGAGCATTGAACGCGGAAATTTAATCGCTTTCGGATTTCCTTTCGATGCTGCCTTTTCGATACTCGGCCCACCCGGATAAGGCAGCCTCAGAATCGTTGCAACCTTATCGAATGCCTCACCTGCTGCATCATCAATCGTGCAGCCCACAAGTTTCGGCTCCAGCGGCGAATGGTAGTCATATAGACACGTATGTCCACCGGATACAATCAAAGCTACAGCAGGCAGTGTAATCTTCTCTTCAGCCAGCAGCGCAGATTGCAGGTGTGCGTGCAGATGATTGATTGCAATCAACGGCTTATCCCAGGCAAAGCTCAGGGTCTTTGCAGCGGTAACTCCGACCACCAATGCTATTGTCAGCCCCGGCTGATTCGCTACCGCTATCGCATCAATGTCGTCTTTGCTGACCTTGGCCTGTTCTATTGCCTCGGTGATGACCTGGTATATATTTTCTATATGCGCGCGCGAGGCAATCTCAGGCACAACTCCGCCGTATTTCTCGTGAAGTTTCGTTTGCGAAGCGACCACGGATGATTTGATTACCCGCCCGTCGGCAACCACCGCCGCAGCAGTTTCATCACAACTCGTCTCAATCCCCAAAATATTTATGCACCTTACCTGCATAGACTTGGATATTAACCGGATAACCAATAGCTGTCAACGTTACGGGAATTTTGGTCTTTTTACTGCGGATTTTGTAAGCATTAATATCTGTTTGCTGATGCTTTTGCAGACGTGCAGAAATGAAAACCTTAACGGAATCGGTCTGGCCAGCTCAAAATCCGTGCACACATTGTCTAAAAAATCATCACCGATTATCCTGACCTTCTCCTCTTCACGGCAGCCAAACCCGATTTGCCTTGCTGTTTTTATAATCGGCACTTCTTCCAGCCTGATGTTGACGAGCTTGCTGCAGATGGTTTCACAGGCAATTGGGTCGGTTCCACTTATAAGCCAGCCGAGCGGCCTGGTTCTGCCACGAATCGGACCCTGGCCATCCATCGCCATTACGCCATCGATTATAGTCAATGCGGGATTGAGAAATTTGAATATCTCGATAATCAATTCGCAGAAATCCTCGAAGTTCCCACCTTTTCTGAAGTGCCACAACGCTTTTCGCTTGCCGGCCACACAGCCGAACATATTTTTAACCGCAAATGTCGCCACCAATTGCTGATGTGTCTTGAACTTCGGCAGATTTATTATCTTGTCGGCATCCAGAGCAATCGAACTTATACCAACCTTGATATTGTTCTTACCTATTTTGCACCATCTTGGCTTATCGAGCTGCCTGACCGGCACAGACAACCTTTTCAGGTCATCTTCCATTTTCAATACCTTCACACACGCAAATACATTGCTCCAGGCAGGCGAATCACCGACAAATGGCCTCGCACCAAAATCCTTCAATAGCCGTGCTGTCTCGATAATTACCGCCGGATGTGTTTGGGTCGCGTGTCGCTGCGACCTCGGTGCAATAAAATTCGGCTTGAGCAGGACGCTGTCACCTCGGCTTACAAATTTCCCTAATCCGCCGAGTAGCTCGAACTGTCTCTTTATCGCTTCGCCGATATTGTCCCGGTTGTAATCATCGCATCGAATTAGTGCTACTGTTGGCTTGGTCATTCTCCCGCTCAATTGCCTACACCGGTGCAGACCAGCAACAAAACCCTGACAGACGGTTTATGTTCGGGTACTTTATGCTCTGTATTGGTAAAGAATAGGGTTCCTTCGGGCTTACTGAAGAATAGTCCTCCCAAGGTTGAACGGCTGCTGTCGTATTTCTGTGGGCCGAGGATAACGAAATCTCCGGGACTAATTTTCAACCCGAAGGCCGCTGAACCGAAAATAAATTCATGCAATTTTGCCCGTTCAGCCAAAGCGGGGATTGAGCTCATTACCGGCTGCGTAAACACCGGCTGAGCAACAAAAATGCAAACCCCTTCCGAGCCGGTAACTTTGACCGCTTTTATCCGCAGCACAAGCATACCAGGCCCGACGGCTGCCGTTTCCTTTGTTCCTTCGGCTGATATATAATGAACAGATTGTTGTTTATCCAAACCGGTGATAGTAATATCGTTAGGCCGATTAGCAGACATCAACAGCGAAATCTTTAATGCTCTTTGCCCACCGGCCGACACGAGCAATTCCTCGATTTTATCCAACAACAGTGCCTGACCAAAGCGGGCTATAAACGAGTTGCCATTGAAAGCACGGTAGTTGTTAAACCGGATGGGACTCGTATGCAGAGAATTCCAGACGGTATTCAATTTGCCAACATTGCCGGATGGTATTTCAAAGATATGCACGTCAAAATTTATCGTATTTAATAGCTGAGGGCGAGGTATTGAATAATTGTTGGCAGCAGTCAAATCACCGAAGCTGACCTCATTCCAAACCGGCTTGTTTTGTTCCAGAGTATCGCAACCTGTCAGCAACAAACTCATAAAGCACAGAACCACAATTTGCAAGATACGAAACATAAAGGTAAATTAGCACCGGAATATGTGGTTGTCAATGGATAGCTGATTGCTTAATATCGGATACCTGCTGTAATACTAAGCATCGAGAAATTCTTGACTTGCTGTGCTGTCCGTAATAGTATTTACACAGGCAAAATGGAAATATGAAAGGTGAAAATATGAAAATAAGTAAACGTTCTCAAGACGTACCGCCTTCGGCAACTATAGCAGTTACCGCACTTGCAAAGCAAATGAAAACACAAGGTGTGGACGTTGTCGATTTTGGTGCAGGCGAACCTGATTTTGACACCCCTGACTTCATTAAAGAACGGGCAATTAAAGCCCTGAATGAAGGAAAAACCAAATATACACCCGCCTCCGGTATAATTGAGTTGCGAACCGCTATTGTTCAAAAGCTCGAAAGAGAAAACGGTCTAAAGTACACACCCGACCAAGTCATCGTCAACATCGGCGGTAAACACTCCATTTATGAAGCGATGCAAACCATCCTTGACACCGGTGATGAAGTCATACTGCCGACACCATATTGGGTAACATACCCGGAAACAATAAAGCTTGCCGGTGCCATCATAAAGTTTGTCCGGACGGACAAGGAAAACAGTTATAAAATGACTCCTTCGCAGTTAAAACAGGCACTCACCAGGAAAACTGCGATGCTCGTGCTCAACTCGCCGAATAATCCTGGAGGTTTTACATATACACCTGAAGAATTAAAAGCCATTGCGAAGGTCATCGAAGGAACGAACGTATATGTTCTTTCTGATGAAATATATGAAAAGCTAATCTACGGCGATACGAAATTTGTCAGCTTTGCATCGATGAGTAAGGATGCTTACAACAGGACCCTGACCCTCAACGGCCTCAGCAAAACTTTTTCTATGACCGGCTGGCGTCTCGGATATACAGCGGGGCCGCTTGAAGTCATAAAAGCAATGGGGCGTCTTCAGTCTCATATGACATCAAATCCTGTCACCTTCGGCCAATATGCGGCAATCGCCGCCCTAACCGACCCTCGGGCGCCTGATGTCATTGAGAGTATGCGAAAAGAATTCGAACGCAGGGGCAAATATATGGCCGAAAGGCTCAACAGCATCCATGGCATAGATTGCCCCGAACCAACCGGCGCTTTTTACTGTTTCCCTGATGTTTCGAGCCATTATGGCCGAAGTATTAAGGGGATGAAAATTAACAACAGTATGAAATTTGCACAAGCTTTTCTGGAGCAAGCCAATGTTGCACTCGTTCCCGGACTGCCATTCGGCTGTGATAACAACGTCCGTTTGAGCTTCGCCTGTTCACTCGAAAATATTACTAAAGGATTGGACCGGCTTGAAAAATGGCTAAACCAATAAGAAGGAAAAAACGACCTGACCCACTTGTTCCGCTCGACGAGTCACGAGAAAAAAGAGACAAAGAACGAAGCCCAGACTCTCCTCCATCGTCAATCGTTCATCGTGCTTTTTCCGGCTGGCCTATGATTATCGGCTGGCTCGCAATGATGATTTTCGCATTCCACGCCTGCACCCATATGGTCGCTGCCGGAGATACCTGGGTCGCAATGGCCTGTGGAAGACATTTTCTAAATCACGGCGTGGACACCATCGAGCCCTTCAGCGCAAATTCACACAAGGCAGGACCAACACCGGAAGAGGTAAAAACCTGGCCAAAGTGGGCACAGTGGATTACTGATAAAGTCGGAATCGAGACCGTAAGATACTGGCATCCCACCGGCTGGGTCAACCAGAACTGGCTTACACACGTCATCTTTTACTGGTTAACAACCAAATCACCTTTCGCCGATGCTGAAACCTTTTCATTTAACACTCTCGTTTACTGGAAATTCGCAATTTACATAATCACCGTGATATGTGTTTATTACATCGCCCGCATATTGGGGGTAAATCCGGCCCTGTCAGTCGTCTTTGCCTGCTTTGCAATGTTCATTGGCCGGTCGTTCCTTGATGTTCGTCCTGCAGGATTCTCGAATATGCTGGTCGCGGTTTTTCTTTTGGTGCTTGTCCTTGCTGTTTATCGAAATATATTATACATCTGGCTAATTGTCCCCGTCACGGTTTTCTGGTGCAACGTTCACGGTGGATATATATATGTATTCATAATGCTCGTCCCGTTTGTGGCCCTGAACATACTGACGATCGCTTCCAAAAAAAGGTTCACTTCTATTGGCTTAAAGGGTATATACCACACTATAGCCGCTGGTCTTGTTGCTTTCGTGGCTACGGTTCTGTTTAATCCATTTCATTTAACGAACCTGACTCATACCTTCATCATCAGTTTCAGCAAACACGCCGAGAGGTGGCGTGATGTCCACGAATGGCATCCCGCTTTTGACTGGACCAATCCTGTCGGCACCGCCGTTCCTTTTTTGGTAATGTATATTATGGCCTTGCTGCTCCTGTTGCTCTGGGCAGTTGTCCTGATATCATCTTCTCGTTCTATTAAAAAGAGTTCTCAGCGAAAGATAAAACCCCCCGATGAGTATGACTCTCCTAAAATCGATTTACCGTTAATGGCCATTGCGGCTCTTACAATTTATATGGCGATTCGTTCCCGCAGGTTCATACCCATAGCTGCCATTGCCGCCTGTCCGATACTGGCAATGTTTATTGACCAGATGATTCGTGCAGTCTCGGCTGCTCGAAACTTACGCAAAAATAATCGCCTCGCTGTCCCCCAGATGCCGGACAACCTGCAGTGGTTTTTAATCCTTGCCGGGGCTGTGACCGTCTCGTATTTCGGTACCTGGTGGGGACTCAAGTTCAAGCGTGTTTACCTCGACCCCTGGCCGACCAACAACAGGTTAAACTCCGTTTTTATGCGGATGACAGCATCCGATGCAAAACCTTTCTACGCCGGGCAATTCATAAAAGACAATAAGCTGAAAGGCAAAATGTTCAATTACTGGACGGAAGGCGGCTTCATCGCCTGGGCGCAGGAGCCCGATCCAAACACAGGTAAAACGCCTCTGCAACTGTTTATGGATGGAAGGGCGCAGGCGGCTTATGACAGAAGAACTTTCGACCTCTGGACATACATTATGTCCGCAGGCCCAACCATTCAACAGGCTCAGGTGAGAGCCAAAGCAACCAGACGAAGATTAGAAGATATATTGACTGTTGATGATTACAAAGAAATCGGACAATGGGTAAACCAGCAGATGAAAAAATATGATGTATGGGTGGTCTTAATGCCTGCCGCCGTCTATAGTGAACGCAACAAAAGTGGATATCACTTTGTAAGAGCGCTCGAATATAGTCCCGATTGGCGGCTTATCTTCCTGAATAACGGGCAGAAACTATTCGTCGATGGCACAACACCACAGGCCCTACAGCTTTACCAGGGAATATGGGATGGAAAAACCGTCTATCCGAATGATTTCTCAAAATACCTCATTCTTGCACACATTATGCTTGCTCACACGGAAATTGAAACAAAACAGAAAGGCCTTGATTATGCTATCAAGGCCTTCGGGGTAAATCCCTCGCAGGTCCCAATGCAGAAAATATTATATGCGTCAAGATTTCCTGAGTTAAGAAAGCAGGTCGATGAATTCTGCAAAGAATATTTCGATGATTTCGAGAAAAATAAAAATGTTTACGTTCGACAGCACGGCTATCATAATAGAATTGCGGCTGCCCTGAACGCAATCTCATATTTACGTGCTGAAGCCCAAAGGCAAAAAAACACTGAGCTTGTGCAATCTTATAGTGCCAAATTGAAAGAATACGTTAATGAACGAGTCCAGTTGCTCAAAACCAAAAGGTGGTAACGACCCGACAGCAGGCCTAAAGCCGTCTTTTGAACCTCGAGCAATGCCTTCTATAAGTGTTTTTTTCCCCTGTTACAATGAACAGGAGAATGTTACCAGCACTGTTGAAAAAGCCCTTGCCGTTCTCAAAAAAACGGGCTGTGACTTCGAGATTATCATTATTGATGACGGTAGTTCGGACTCGACCGGCCGAATCTCGGACGAAATTGCCAGCCAGAACAGCAAAATAAAGGTCGTCCACCATCCAACCAATCTTGGGTATGGGGCCGCCTTAAAGTCCGGCTTTTGTGCAGCCGAAAAAGACCTGGTCTTTTATACCGATGGTGATGGCCAGTTCGATATCAGCGAGTTGCCGCCGCTGATGCCGTTGATGGATAAATACGATATCGTTAGTTGTTATCGGTTAAATCGCCAGGACAGCTTGATTCGGAAGATTAACGGCTGGTGTTGGTCAAAGCTCACCTGCCTGCTCTTTGGTATGAATATTCGGGATATTGATTGTGCCTTCAAATTATATAAAAGGGAAATTTTTAACAGCATCGAGCTGTCAAGCTCCGGTGCACTCATCGATGCTGAAATCCTTGCTCGGTCCGTCCGCAGGGGCTACAGAATAACACAAAAAGGCGTTCATCACTATCCTCGCACCGCAGGTAAACAAACAGGCGGTAATTTGCGAGTAATTCTTCGTGCATTCAAGGAATTGTTTAAACTCTACAATCGAATTCGAAAAGAAAGCTCCTGAACAAAAATAAATGACAAATAGTATCTATCGTTTAGACGATAACCACTATATACGGCAATAAGATATACGAAACACGAATTTATGGCCGAATCAACTGTTAATCTCTTTATCTATGGCTCTTTGCGTGACAGCAGGGTCTTTCAGTCCGTCAGCGGCCTGGGTTTCACAAAAAAAACCGCAAAAGCTGACCAAAATACCCTTTTAGCCGAACCCGCTTTTCTGCCGGGATATCGCAGGGTCAGCCCCGATAACGTCTATTTCTATGCAGTCGAAGCGCCTTCATCAAGAATTGAAGGACTTGTAATTCACAACGTCCCCGAACGGGCAATGGATGAAATCGACAAGTATGAAGGCAAGCGATACGAAAGAGAAACTGTGCTGGTTAATACCGCACAGGGGTCTATTAAGGCACAGGCATACCTGGTTAGTCCGGAGTCGATGAGGAAACACTTCGGAGATAGATTCCACGTCAATCTGATACACGAACTCTGGCTGCGAAAGAGAATTGATAAATTTTTGAAAAGGCACACCCGACCGGGCGAAAGAATGATGGATGCCGAGATGGAACGGCAGGCCCAGAGAGAGCTGCTCGCAACCACAGAGCGTGATTTGGTTATGAGCCACTATCACTCCGACGCCGTCAGTGACTATTATCTCGAGCATGAGCTCGACCGTTCCAGGCCGAGCATAAAACATCTTTATGACGACCAGCAGGCAAAGCCCTTTATAAAAAATTATCTATCTTTGGTTGTAAAACAGGTTCTGCTCAACCAATTCGACGAGCAAATCCGAGCCAAGTTCCGTTTTGAGCTTGAGCATATGCAGATTTCCGATAGATACTTCAAACGTTCCGTCAGTATGCTTGCCGCCTTGAAAATGATAAATGAAAACAGCAAAGCGGTTGATTTGATTATCGGGCAGTGTCTTCAGACAATGCCTTATGAAAAGCACGACCTCATCGACTATATAAAATATTCCGTACGAGCATCAAAGAGTATGTTCGATATCCGTATTGCAAAGGCCCACTTGGACCGGATTCGTTCAAACTTTCAACCGGGACTTATGCCCCTTGGTGCTGAAATTGAATTGAGTAATCTTGGCTATGCGGCCGTCGCACCGAAAAAAAACGACCGGAAAGCATTCGACTCCGTATATGACGACTTCAGATATTTTCACGATTTCAATCTATATGTTCTAACCTGGAAGCTTGGCGGATACATCGATGACCACACCGGTTCGACCGACCAGGAACGCCGCTCCGGTTTTTTGGAGCTTGCACCGGGAAGATTAAACATCTCCGGTGAGCTGT
>Ga0315555_1001629_pt1 | contig 16105 bp, 14 predicted proteins | sample SalMarSW160380MG_FD_202113 | JGI IMG/M metagenome (GOLD analysis project Ga0315555, IMG submission 202113) | Salt marsh sediment microbial communities from the Plum Island Ecosystem LTER, Massachusetts, United States - Salt Marsh Sediment SW1603-80 ... | reverse complement strand
GAAAAAAGAAAAATCCTCTTAAAAAATAAATTAAACCTTACAGATACCTTTGTTGTACTTTTTGTTGGTTGGGAGTTTAAAAGAAAGGGTCTTGAATACATCTTACGTGCAATTCAACTTATGAAAAGAAATAACATAAAAATTTTTGTTGTGGGCAAAGGTATTGATGACCCAGAATGTAACATGAAACTACTTGCAAAAAAGCTTGGTATACAAAAAAACGTATTTTTTGTAGGTCATATAGGCCCGGAGCATATTTCTGACTATTACAACATAGCGGATGCCTTTGTTCTACCATCAATGCATGATGCATTTGCATTAGTTGTAACAGAAGCAATGGCATCAGGAATACCGGTAATAGTATCAAAAAACACAGGTGCTTCAGAGCTCATCGAAAACGGTAAGAATGGTTTTATTCTCGAGAATTATACAAGCAGCGAAGAAATAGCCTCCCTTCTTAATATTCTGATAGAAAAAAAGGCCTTTACAAAGCGTATGTCAAAAAATGCAAGAAAAACAGCTGAAAAAAATTCATGGGAAAATGTCTCAAAACGTATTTTAAAACTCTACGAAGAGGTAATAAAATAAAAACCCTCCCCTAAACCTTTAAATCTCTTACTATTGTATTAATTAGTAATACTAAGGTAATAAAAATGGAGAAAATAAGGGTTTCGCTGTCATTGCGAAAGAACCTCATAGACAAAGTAGACAGGCATATAGACAATGTTACTGTTAAGTCGAGATCTGATGCAGTAGAGCAGATAATTGAAAAGTATCTGGAGAGTAAGAACTGCGTAATACTTGCAGGCGGAGATCCGAAATATCTGTGGATGGATGAACTAAAGACGTACAGGCCGTTAATTGCTCTGAAAAACAGAACTTTGATAGAAGATATAATAACAAAGGTAAAAGGCTTCAACTATAACAATTTCATAATTATTGGCTCAAAAGATATCAATACCAAGATCTTTGAGGTCCTGGGCAACGGAGAAAGAATAAACTGCAATATAAAATACATAGAAGAGAGGCATCATGGGGACACAGCCAATTCACTAAGTCTTGCAAAAGACCAGATAAAGAACACATTCTTGTTCCTTCCTTCAGACCATTATTTTGATTTTGACCTTAAGAAATTGGAGCAGATACACAGGCTGAATAACTTTGTAGCCACGCTTGCAATATACGGCGGAATAAAATACGATAATAACAAAAGCGCTATAGTAGAGCTGGATGGCAACGAGGTAATAAACTATTGGGATACACCAAAGCAGGACAAGACTCTTCTCACATCGACAATGATAGGTTTTGCAGAACCTGAAATATTTGATTATATAGAAAATAAGAAAGCATCGCTTCATATAGATGTCTTTCCGAAACTGGCAAAGAAGGGAAAACTTGGCGGAGCACTGCTTTCTACAACCTTTGTCAACGTACATACAAAGAAAGATGTTGATATTCTAAAAAATGTGGTATGAATGAAAGGATTGATACTAGCAGGAGGCTTAGGAAAAAGGCTAAGGCCTCTGACACACGACGGTCCGAAACAGTTAATACCAATAGCAAACAAGCCTGTACTCCATCATATTGTCGAAGATCTTGTTAATTCTGGAATAACTGATATAGGCGTTATAGTTGGATATACCGAAGAAAGGATAAACGCAATAAAAGACTCTTTGGGCAATGGAGATGCATGGGGAGCCAAAATAACATACATAGAACAGGATGCTCCCAGGGGACTTGCTCATGCTGTTGGGATAGCTAAGGATTTCATAGGTGATAATAAATTTGTAGTATACCTCGGAGACAATATAATAAGCAATGGAATAAAGAAATATGTTGATAATTTCATAAGCAACAGTGCTGATGCAAGCCTGTTGCTTTCAAGATCAGAGAATCCGGAAAAATTTGGTGTCGCGACTTTGGATGAAAACAAAAGAATAATAGAAGTCGAGGAGAAGCCTAAAAATCCAAAAAGCAATCTTATTATAACTGGAATTTACTTTTTCAACTCGAAGATATTTAATTTCATAAAAGATCTAAAGCCTTCAGAAAGAAACGAATTAGAAATTACCCATGCAATACAGGGCATTATAAACGCTGACGGACATGTTGTAACAGCAGAGATAATAGATGACTGGTGGGATGATGCAGGAACAACTGAAGATATACTTCATGCAAACCAGGTGATTCTTGGCAACTTGAAGAGCAATATAATGGGGGTTGTTGAAAAAGACGTAAAAATAATAGGAGAAGTCGAAATAGGAAAAGGAACCACTATAAAAGGGAACAGCATATTGAGAGGTCCTATAAAAATAGGGAAAAACTGTAAAATAGAAAATGTTTACATAGGGCCTTATACCTCAATTGCTGATAACACGAAAATGAACAACGGCGAGATAGAATCTTCTATAATTCTTGGAGACTCGGAAATAGATATGGGCGGTAAAAAAATCGTAGACAGCCTGATAGGAAAAAGAACATCCATATTGCCGCACAACACGCCACAGGCCGGCCATAGATTTATTGTAGGCGAGGATTCTGAAATAAGGATATAGGTTTTAATTATGAAAACTATTCTCGTTACCGGCGGATGCGGATTTATAATGTCCAATTTGATACGGCTTTTACTGAAAAAGGATTATAAAATAATAAACCTTGATGCACTTACCTATGCAGGAAGGATGGAGAATACAGAGGATTTCAAGGACAATAAGAATTACCAATTCGTAAAGGGTAACATCTGTGATAAAACTGTTGTTGAGGAATTGGTAAAAAAGTCTGATATTGTTGTAAACGGGGCTGCTGAGACACATGTTGACAGGAGCATAATAGATGCAGGCTCTTTTGTACTGACAGATGTATTTGGAACATACACCTTACTGGAGGCCTGCAGGAAGTTCGGCATTGAAAAATTTGTTCATATCTCAACAGACGAGGTCTATGGATCAAGAAAAAAGGGATCGTTTGAAGAAAACGACAAGCTAGAGCCGAACTCACCTTATTCTGCAAGCAAGGCAGGTGCAGACCTTCTGGTAAGGGCGTATCAGGTTACTCATAAATTACCTATAGTTATTACAAGAAGCTCCAATAACTACGGGCCTTTTCAGTATCCTGAAAAAATAATCCCACTTTTTATAACAAACCTGTTGCTTGGAAAAAAGGTTCCTTTGTATGGAGATGGCCTAAATGTCAGGGACTGGTTGTATGTTATGGACAACTGCAGAGCAATTGAGCTTATTATAACCAAGGGTAAAACAGGCGAGATATATAACATAGCATCTGGTCAGGAATTGACAAACCTGGAGCTTACGAAAAAGCTACTGAAAATGCTTGGAAAGGATGAAAATGACATAGAATTTGTCCAAGACAGAAAAGGCCACGACTTCAGATATTCAATAGATACAGAAAAGATAAGAAAACTAGGATGGAGCACAGAGACAGCCATTGATAATGGCTTAAAGGAAACAGTTGATTGGTACAAGAATAATGAAAACTGGTGGAGGCCTCTTATATGATGAAAGGAAAAAGGGTTCTGATAACAGGAGGGGCTGGCTTCATAGGCTCCAATCTAGCGTATCGTTTATTGGAGCTTGGTGCTGATGTAACAATAATAGATTCGATGCTGCCTAACACAGGAGCAAATGCTCATAATATAGAGGCCATAAAAAATAAAATAAAATTTGTCCAGGCAGATATCAGGGACAATATTATAAATGATTTGGTAAAAGACAAGGATTACATATTTCATCTAGCCGCATTAATAAGCCACTCAGGAAGCATGGAGGATCCTATAAGTGATATGGATATCAATGTCAAAGGCACACTAAATCTGCTAGAGGCATGCAGGAAAAACAGCAAAGCAGTTCTTGTATACACAGGAACAAGATCGCAATATGGCACACCACAGTATCTTCCAGTTGATGAGAAACACCCATGCAACCCAAAGGATATAAACGGTATCAATAAGCTAACTGCTGAGAGCTACATTCTACTTTATTATAAACTCTATGGCATCAAATCTGTTTGCCTAAGGCTGACAAATACATACGGCCCAAGGCATCAGATGAAGCACAGCAGACAGGGCTTTCTTAACTGGTTCATAAGACTTGCAATGGACAATAAAAAAATACAGGTTTTCGGCAACGGCGAGAATAAACGGGACTTTAATTACATAGATGATGTTATAGATGCATTAATCTTGATAGCAGACAAGAAAGCATACGGAGAAATATTTAACCTGGGAGGTGAGAGTGCCTCTATACTTGACCTTGCAAAGGCAGTTTCCGGCATCGGTGGTAGCTATGAGCTTGTGCCGTATCCAGATGAAGTAAAAAGAATTGAGGTTGGTGATTTCATAGCCAGTTACGACAAGCTAAAAAATCTCGGCTGGAAGCCAAAAACAAGCCTTAAAGACGGAATCCAAAAAACTAAAGAATTCTATGAAAAGAATAAAGAATACTATTGGTGATTATTTTGGAGATAAACTATTCAGAAGACGGATATGAAACACAGATAGCTGATCTTGTTGAAAATGAATTCAGGTCAGAGGGCATGCCTAAAGGTTACATGGAAAATTTTGTATGGAGTGAACAAGATTATAAAACATATCTAATAATCGAAAACAACAAGGTCGTAAGTCATTTGAATCTGATAAAGAGAAACGTTAACTCTAATTCAGGAGGACCAGCAACCCTATCTGTTGCTGGTATTGGTAATGTCGTAACAGAGAAAGATTATCGTGGAAAAGGCTACTCCACAAAAATAATTGAAAAAGTTAAAGATGATATAAGAGATGTTTATGACATATCACTCCTATTTACCAGGCGAGTGAACTTTTTCCAAAAACTTGGGTGGAGACCATTAAACGAAAACTACATCATTACAGCACCTTCAGAAAGAAATGAAATAAAAAATATAACTGTCAAGAAATACGATAATACCTTTTTCGAGGATATCAAAAAACTTTATCATGAATCCAACAAGGGAATGCAATTCACACTTGCAAGACCTGATTGGTATTTTGAAAGGCTAATGAATAATGTTATAAACCCGAAGAATATAGCTTTGTTTCTGGATGGAAATGAACTTAAAGGATACATAATAATTGAACCAAGAGAAAAAGAAAGATTAGTAGAGATTAGGGAAGTCTGTGCTCAGGAAGATCAGGTATACGAAAATATATACTCCTATTTATGTGACCTATGCAGAAAACATGATTTTAACAATATTGGCAGCTTCATTCCGTCTAACCATCCGTTCTATAGGCAACTAGAAAAAGGAAAAACCATAGATACAATATCAGATATAAACAAAGCACCTAACCTATTCAATGAGAACCTCATGATTTTGCCCCTAAGAGAGATGACCATCCCAGAAAAGGAAATTTTATACTGGAGGCCAACAGATCATTTTTAGGTGATTAAATGGTTTACAAAGTAAAGGCGGTTGTATTTGACCTGTTCGGAACGCTGACAACCTTTATTGATCCAGAGGCAGTTATCATCAAGACCTTTGGTATAAAAATACAAAAGCCTGAGGTCCAGAAACTGGTTTGCGGACAGGTCTATAAAGACGAGGAATCGTATTTTAAGAATATAGCAGAAGGACTTGGTATAAAGGATATCGAGCGCCTAAAAGAAATTCTTAAGCAGGAACAGGTTGATATGACAGTTATTCAGCCTGAGGCTGCCTCTGTTCTAGATGCTTTAAAGAAAAATGGCTACAAGCTCGGGTTGATTTCCAATTCATGGCCACACGGATCAGAAAAATTCAATTACCTTAAGAATTATTTTGATTCCATGATACTTTCCCATAAGATCGGCATGCTTAAACCTGATGCAAAAATGTTTGAAACCTGCTTAAAAGAACTAGGTGTTAAAGCAGACGAGGCAGTTATGATAGGAAATTCCTATGAAAGCGATATTGCTCCGGCAGAGGCTGTTGGAATGAAAGGCATACTTATTGACAGAGAAGGCAATTATTTAGATAAAGAAAGCATAAAAAAACTTAACGAGTTACTAGACAAAATAGAGTTGATTAAATGATACCTGCATTTGACCTGAAAAGGCAATATGAAGACATAAAGAAAGAGATAGACAGTGCAGTATACGAAGTATTGGAAAGCGGGAGATTTGTTCTTGATGAGAATGTAAGGCAATTCGAGAAGGAGTTTGCCAGTTACTGTAAAGCAAAACACTGTATAGCTGTTGCATCTGGAACAGACGCCATAATCTTATCGATAAGAGCACTTGGCCTTGAAAACAGCGAGATAATAACACAGGCCAATACTACATCACCGACTGTCATGGCTATAATACTTGCTGGAGCCAAGCCGGTTCTTGTCGACTGTGATGAAAATCTTGATATTGACACAAGCAAGATCGAAGATAAAATAACAAATAGGACAAAAGCCATACTTCCTGTTCATCTATACGGACATCCGTGTGATATGGGCGTGGTAAGAGAGATAGCAGAAAAGCACAGCCTAAAGATAATAGAGGACTGTGCCCAGGCGCACGGGGCAGAGTACAATGGGAAAAAAGTCGGTACTGATTTAGGCGCATACTCCTTTTATCCAACCAAGAACCTCGGCTGCTACGGCGACGGAGGAGCAGTAATAACCAATAACGATGAAATTGCAGATAAAATCAGGATGTTAAGAACATACGGAGAAAAGCAAAGATATAACAGCCTTATGCTAGGGTACAACAGCAGGCTTGATGAACTACAGGCAGCAATACTCAGGACAAAGCTACGGCATTTAGATAAATGGATTGATGCAAGACGAAAAATAGCTAGGCTGTATAGTAAACAGTTGAGTGAAACAGTTACAACACCAATAGAAGGTGAAAACAGAAAGCATACTTATCATATGTACGTAATAAGGACTGACAAAAGAGATGCTTTAGCAGAACATCTGAGATCAAGGCAAATAGGGTTTGGTATACACTATCCATTACCAATACATATGCAAAGTGCATTCAGTAATCTCGGAAAGAAAAGAGGCTTTCCTATAGCAGAAACTGCTGCAGGCAAGATACTGGATCTGCCGATATTCCCTGAACTCAGAGAAGAAGAAGTTTCAGAAATAGCAGAGACAGTGAAAAACTTCTTTAAATGAGATCTTTAAGTGATATTTTCATAAACATCCAGCGTACTTTTTGCTACGTACGCCCAGTCGTATTTTCTTGAATACCTCTTTCCCCTGTTGCCAAGTTTTTTCCTTAATGACCTGTTTTCTATCAATGAAGAAAGGTTTTCTATGAATTCGTTTCTATTACCTGGTTTGGCAAGCAGGGCAGCATCCTTCACAATGTTTCTCACCTCTTTGTAATTATATGAAACTACTGGCTTGCCAGCTGCTGCGTACTCAAAGAGCTTAACAGGACACCACCAGAAACCCAGTTTTTCCAGATATTTGTAGCTGCCTGTATCGAACGGCGCTATTAGTATGTCAGAAGAAAGTAGTGCCTGGGCAACATCATCATAAGCCAAATGTTTTGTCTGAATAACATTTCTATAACGACTCAAGAAATCACTATGACCCCCAATAAAAACAAATTTTATATTTTCGTTTGTAAAAGCCTCCACTATAGATGGCATCTGGTTTATTCCGTGCCACGGTCTGTAGGCACCAACAAATGTTATTACAATATCTTTTTTAGATATGCCGTATCTGCCTCTAAGCCAGCTGCTCTTTTTTGAATATTTTTTAACATCCACACCATTAGGCACAACGTATATGGGCTTTTTTGTGAACCTCGAAATAATGCTCTTCAGGGTTTGTGTCTGTGTTATTATTGCATCACAATTGGATGTTTTTAACTTCCTTATTAATTTTACACTAAATCTTAGCAATGGATTATTCAGCTCTTCTGCTACAGGGTTGTTCAATTCAAGGACGCTGGGCATGCCGGAATTTTTTATTATAGCTGTTGAAAATAACTCTGGATAAAATCTCTCATGAATGATATCAGAGCCTCTTATATCATCTCTGACTATTTTCAAAGATTTCATGTAGCTGCCAAAACTGATGAAATTGGATACCTTAGGGAATATGACATACTTTATACTATAGTCATTTTTCCTCTCTAGATATTTTCCAATCAGGTGTTTCTCATCCTTGGGCGGCCTTGCAAATATTTCTACATCATTACCAAGTTCAGCAAGGGCTTTCATTTTTCCTGGAATGTGCACATAGCTTGCATGGAAGTTTGGAAAATCCTCCCCAAATGCAAAAAATTTCACCCTTATTTATATCACCATATATAATCAACTACTTTAAGAATATTTATAAAATCTTATATTCATTGGTTATTGGGATCGCCTATGGAAATATGCATAACTACAACAGTAACAAGTATGAGACATGTAGCGAATGGGGTATCGAATAATGTTTACAACTTATCAAACTACCTTGCTGAAAACCACGATGTAGATATCAAAATATATGCCCCAAGATATAAAGGCATGAAAAAGGTGGAAGAATATCCAAATATACGCATTGAAAGATTTGATATTATAAAGTTTTCAGACCTTGGTATTTTTTCATTTGACGCATTTAGAAAACTGAGAAAAACAAGACCTGACCTGATCCATTCTTTTCACTACGGATATTTTCCAGCAACTGCGGGTTTCATAACTGCTAAGATTAAGCAAGTACCTCATGTATTTTCAACTTCTTTCCATCCAACACAGATGAGCATAAAAAAGGCATTGTTTATGAACATATACAACAAAGCCCATGGCAGATTCATACTAAATGGTTCTACTGTAATCCCGCAGAACAATGATGAAAAGGAGCATCTCAGAAGGATAGCAAGATCCGAATACAAAATAATACCAGACCCCATAGATAACAAGATATTCTACCCAAAGAAATCAAATGAAAACATCATACTCTATGTGGGTACAATGCTTCCCTGGAAGGGTGCGCATATTGCATTCGATATATGCAAAGAAATAGAGAGGCAAAATAAGAATTTTAGGTTCGTCTTTATAGGTACAGGACCTTTGCTAAAGGATCTTAAACGCAGAGCCAGCAACAGGTTCTCATTTCTAAGTAAAATATCCATAGAGAAGCTTGCATACTGGTACAGAAAAGCAGATGTTTTCTTATATCCGACCAAACACGAATCTTTTGGAAGGGTTCTTGCAGAAGCAATGATGTGCGGAACACCTGTGGTATCTACCAGGGTTGGTGCAGTGCCTGAAACAGTTGGCAAAGGCGGGATACTTGTTGACTACGGTGATTGGCACGCTATGAAAGAGAAAGTTTTATACCTTATAGACAACCCATCAGAAAAGAAGAGGCTGGCCAAAAAGGCTATTGAAAAAACTAACGAATATAAGTTAGGTAAGGTCTGTGAAGAATTTTATAGGGTTTACAAGAATGTTCTAAAGTGATTTGAATGACAGACTACACCAAAATTGCAGTAAAGAGCAGTTCACTTATTCTGTTGGCATCTTTTTACGTTATGCTTATGGGTTATATACTTAGGATATTTTTATCAAGATCCCTGACAGTAGAGGAGTTCGGTTTATTCTATGCAGTAGTGGCGTTTGTTGCAGTATTCAATTCCTTTAGAGAATTAGGATTAAATTCGTCGCTTGTAAAACACCTACCTGAGTTTTTGGTTAAAAAAGATTACACTAAGATAAAATCATCTATTTTATTTGTTTCGTTGACACAGATTGTAACCTTATCTGTAATAACTATAGTTATCTTTTCCCTTTCAGATACCATAGCCATAGCTTTCTTTAAAACATCAGAAGCGAGCCTTGTACTCAAGCTTATAATGTTAAGCATATCCCTTGGTATGTTCTACGCCCTGTTCCAGTCTATATTTCAGGGATTCCAGAAGATGAAATACGTTGCTTCAATGGAGCCGTTTAGAATTACATTTGTAACTGTCGGATCTGTTTTATTCATAACACTTGGATTGGGGATTATAGGCGTTGCACTATCTTATGTTCTTGCTGTAGTAATAGGTTCTTTTATTTTCTTCTATTTATTTACGAGAATATTCCCAAAATTCTTCGAGATCAGATCATTCATATCAAAGAAATTATCAAAGAAACTAGCACTGTTCGGAGCACCTATTTTTATAGGAGGCATTGCATTGTACATTACCGAATACGCATCAACAATAATACTGACTGCGTTTCGCTCATTGGAGGAAGTGGGGTTCTACCAGATTGCATTGCCAACATCACAGCTTCTGCTAGTTTTTACATCTCCTTTTATAATAGTCCTGTTTCCAATGGTTTCAGAACTCTATGCCAGAAAGAAAAGAAACTATATTGAAAACGGTATAGGATTTTCCATTTTATTATCTTTTTCATTCTTGATACCATTTCTCATAATAATTTTTACATCACCAGAAATCATAATAGGTTTTTTGTTCAGTAACAATTATCTGCCTGCTGCGCTACCATTGCAGATACTGTCAATAGGCATGGTTTTCTACGCACTTTATACCATCTTTCAGGTATGTCTTAACGGTATAGGTAAATCCTTCATAAACATGAAGATAATTTTTATTATCGCAGCTATTAATCTTGTATCGAATCTGCTTCTGATACCTGTTTACGGAATAGTCGGGGCGGCAATTGCATCACTTGCAACATACATAGCTGCATTTGTTCTGGCTTTTGGCTTTTTGAGAAAATATCTTAAGATAAATATCCAATGGATCAGGATGGTAAAAATCTTCATAGGAAGTATTATCACGATTCTACTTATTTTTTATATAAAAGGCATGCTTGTAATGGATATATGGCCTGAGCTGGCAATCACGTTATCAGCAGGATTCGGTTTCTATATCTCATATCTTATAATTTCAAAAACAGTAACCAAGAGCGACGTCTACTTTTTTGAGAGATTCGGACTTCCGGTACCTAAGAATATATTAAGATTGGCAACAAAGCTCCTAAGAGAATAGTTTTTTAAATATTTAATCAAATCTCTATTCGTCCGAACATTTTTATATTGGCTTATGAGTGAAGATTATGAAGGTTCTTATTGCAAATACGCCATGGGTAAAGGAGAAAAAAATAGGAGGATTTAAGGCAGGATCTAGATGGCCGGCCTTTGGAGGATATGAATTCAATACCTCCCCGTTTCCATTCTGGCTTGCATACTCGGCAGCTGTTCTAAGAGAAAACGGGTTCGACGTGTCTGCCATAGATGCAGTTGCAAGCAGATATGACAGGAAGGAATTTATGAAAAAGGCAAAAGACGAGGATCCGGACGTTTTCGTTGTTGAAACTACCACGCCTACATTTCAGGATGATCTGAAAATAGCGGATAGTATGAAAAAAGCCACTGGATGCAAAACGGTTTTTGTAGGCCCGCATGTAACAGCATTCCCAAGACAATCCCTAATTAACAAGACACTGGATTTCATAGCGCTTGGTGAGTATGAATATGCGTTACGGGATTTATTGAATTCTATTAGAAATAAGACAAAACCCTCAAGAATAGGTGGGATAGGCCTGAAAAATAAAAAAAATATATTGATAACTAAAAAAAGAAGGCTCATAGAGAACTTGGACGAGCTTCCTTATCCAGCCAGGGATCTTTTCCCAATGAACAGGTATGACGAGATATTTTCAAGATACTACCCGAATCTACAGATGCTGGCATCTCGCGGGTGCACGTTCGGATGCATATTCTGCGTCTGGACCCATCTGGTCTATGAAAGGAAGTACAGGTTTCATAGTGCAAACAGGGTAGTTTCTGAGATGCAGGATTGCATAGAACATTATAATCCAAGAGAAATATACTTTGATGACGATACATTTACACTGCGCGGAGAAAACGAGATGCTCAGATTATGCAGCAAAATAAAGGAAAATATAAATATACCATGGAGCTGCATGACACACCCGCAAGTTACAACAAAAAAGATGCTCACTGCAATGCAAGCCTCTGGATGCAGGGCCATCAAATTTGGGTTGGAATCAGGTTCTCAGCTAATTCTAAATAAAATGGGTAAGGGCCTCAACCTCGATTACGCCAAAAAGGTTTTTGAATGGTGCAACGACCTAGGGATATATTTGCATCTTACCTGCATTCTCGGACTCCCGTGGGAGACCAAGAAGACACTAGAAGAAACAAAGAACTTCTTTGATAAGGTCAATGCTGATGAGGTCCAAATATCAGTTGCAATAGCATACCCTAGGACGCCTTTCTATGATATTGCCAAGAGGGACAGGCTAATAGAATATGGTGAATCTGAATTATACACAAAATCTTATGCACTAACAAGAAAAGAGATAACGGAAGCTTATCACGAAATATCAAATTCCTGGAACAGAAGAAGAATCAGCATAAAGGGAATACACGACTACCTGGAAAGGGGTTACAGGCATGGCGGATATGCAGGTCTGCTGTACAGAATTAAAGAAGGTATTAAATGGGCAGGCAAAAGCCTCTAGTGATTTTATGGATATCAAGACCTTACTGATAAATCCCACATCAGAGTATACCTTTCACGATTACATACCATTAGGACTTTCATATATAGGAGCAGTAATGAAGAAAAGTGGTTTTGTTGTAAAGGGAGTAGATGCTTATTTGGAAAAACCAGACGAAAGAATATACAAAGAGTTCAATTTATTTGGCTTTTATGTGCCAACTATCGTATTCAGGTATGCGGCAGAAATTGCAGGCAGAATCAAGTCAGTAAATCCGAATGCCTTTATTGTTTTTGGCGGTCCACATCCAACAGCTCTGCCAGAAGAAGTTTTAAAACTGAACCCTGTTGACGCAGTGTGCATAGGAGAAGGCGAGTACACACTAAGAGACTTAGTAGATGCGTTAAGCAAAGGATATGATTTAAGAAAAGTCAATGGCCTGATATTTAAAAGAGAGGGCAGAATAATCCACAACCAGCCAAGAGAAATCCTAAAGGATCTAGACGAACTACCATTTCCCGCCAAAGATATCTTTGATGATAAAAAATACCCTTCAAGAAGCCTTGCACATTCTCTGATAATAGCAAGCCGTGGTTGCCCGTTCAACTGCGCTAATTGCATGCCAGGTCTTAGAAGGCTTGCACCATACAGGATCAGGAAACCAGAAAGGGTTGTAGATGAGATTGAATACCTGAGAAAAAATTACAAGGTAACACACTTCAGTTTTTCTGACTCAGAACTGATAGGGCCGAAACAGTGGGTAATTGATTTCTGCAGAGAAATAAAGAAAAGAAAACTATCTATTACATTTTCATGCAATGGAAGAACTGATATGATGGACAGAGAAGTTCTTGCAAGCCTGAAAACCGCCGGGTGCACCTCAATTGGGTATGGTATTGAATCAGGTTCACAAAGAGTTCTTGATGATGTACTACACAAGGGCATATCCCTGGAACAATCAAAAGATATTATAAACCAGACACAAGAAATGGGTATTGATGCCCATGCCTGGTTCATGGTAGGAATACCAGGTGAGACATACGAAGAATGCCTGAAAACAATAGAGTATGCAAAGAACCTAAATGCAACAGATATAGAAGTCAACATAGCAACAGCATGGCCGGATACTGATTTCTATTTTACATGCAAAAGAAACAAATGGCTTGTATCAGAAGACTGGAGCGAGTACAATGAAAAAAGCAAGGCTTTGATAAATACACCATACCTATCAAGAGAACAGGTCATTGAGATACATGATTTATTCAAGAAAGAAATCCAGAGGCAAGGGGTCATGGTTGACGGGGTTCTCTGGCACAAGCCAAGCTCGCTAAGAAAAATATTCTCCATCGGTATTAATAAGCTTCGTGCAAATGATATAAGCAAAAAAGATCTTCAGCTGCTGTATAATTATTTTAAGGTTTATACATCTTATACTGCAAAAAGGTTTGTTAAAAGAGCAAAGAAATAGGTTTTGACAATGGAAACGGTCTCAATAATAATCCCAGTTTACAACAGAAAGGATCTGATAAGAAGATGCCTGGATGCTGCACTTAAAATGGATTATAAGAATTATGAAATAATTGTTGTAGATGACGGGTCAACTGATGGTACAACAGATATCTTGGAAGAATATAACAGGCAGTTCAAGCAACTAAAGCTGCTGAAACAGAAAAACGCAGGGACGTCTGTTGCAAGAAACAATGCACTAAGCTTTGCAAAAGGCAGCATAATAGCTTTTATTGATTCTGACTGCATTGTTAGAAAGAAATGGCTCAAAGAGTTAGTGAAACCGTATTCAGACCCTGGCGTAGGAGGCGTGATAGGCAGGACATTTGCTGACAAGAAGGGACTTTTCTGGCACCATATGGAGAATACACGCATTGCCTATATAGGCCACAACACAAGCTACAGGACGAATATACTAAAAAGGCTTGGTGGATTTGACAGCCGCTTTAACAGAGCATTCCGGGAAGATACTGATATGGCATGGAGGGTTATGAAGCTTGGATATAAAATCGAATTTGCAGAAAATGCAGAGATGGTACACAAGTCAGCAAAGGATACTGTAGTAAAAAGGATACAGAGGCAGCAGAGGTTTGCATTTGACTGGCTTCTTTACAAAAGGCATAAGAAATTCTATAACGAATTATTTGGCGGATTCAGAGAAATCTTTTTGCCGTCCTTTGTTTTTGTGGCTGTTTTCATTGCAGCGCTTACCTCACTGCTCTTTACGCCTTATGCGCTTTTGCTGATAGCTGTTTACTTGGCAATTGTTGTTTATAATATAATTTTATATGGAAGCGAAGGCAGCATCAGAAATAAGCTTCTTTTTATTTTGATTATATGGATGCTTCCATTTAGCAGAGCTATTGCCTTTTTCAAGGGTTGGTTGCAATTTAGAAAAGAGGATAAGTATGAGAGTAGCAATTTTGCATGATTATTTTGACAAAATGGGAGGTGGTGAAAGGCTGATAGTAAACCTTGCCAAGGCAATAAATGCAGATATATACACTGGATTTGCTGATTATGAAAAAACACATAAAGAGCTACAGGATATTAATGTAACAGAGATAGGAACACTTATAAAAAAGAGCGGTCTGAGAACAATCTATCTGATGGAAAAGTTTAAGAGGCTTAAACTAAACTATGATTTCTTTATATTCTCTGGTACTGTGTGCATATCAGCTGCAAAGAACAACCATCCGAACATAATCTATTTGCATACACCACCAAGGCATATGTACGACCTGAAAGAATGGTTCTATAGTAATTCAGGATTTTTCCAGAGGCTTGGATTAAAAATGCTTCACCGTTATCTCTATCCAAGAAACCAATTTTACATGAAACAGTTCGACAGAATCTGCCCTAATTCGGAAAATGTAAAGAAAAGAGTGATGAAATACTACGGCAAGAGATTATACGATAGATGTGAGGTGGTATATACGGGTGTAGAATCCAAAAAGTTCTACTATAAGAAATCAGAAGATTTTTATTTATCTACATCAAGGCTTGATCCGCTAAAAAGAGTTGACCTCATGATAGATGCATTCAGGCAGATGCCTGACAAAAGGCTTTTTATCACAAGCACAGGTCCGGAGGAAAGCCGACTAAAGAATCTGGCTGAGGGCTGCAAGAACATAAGATTTCTCGGTCCTGTGAAACATGAAAAAATACTGGAGCTTTATGCAAGATGCAGGTCAACCATAACAGCAGCTCAGGATGAAGACCTGGGGCTAACGCCTATAGAAGGACAGCTAGCTGGCAAGCCTGCCATAGCTGTTAGAGAGGGAGGGCTTACTGAAAGTGTTATAGAAAACAGAACAGGAGTATTCTTTGAGCCTAACACAGCATCGCTCATAGCAGCAGTTAAAAGAGCTGAAAAAATAAAATGGAAACACGGATTTATACGAAAAAAGGCAATGAGATTTGATATTAATGTATTTGTTAATCATGTCAAAAAAATTGTAAAGGATGTAAACAACCAATTTAGATTTTCAGACTATTAGATTAAAAATATATCATTCCCTTAACAAGGCCTTAATCCCGTCTTCTAAGCTGTACTTCGGTGAATAGCCTATTTGCTTAATCTTTGTTATGTCAGCAAGCTGGGATTTTATATAATTCTTAACTGGATTTTCTACATATTTGGGTTCTATATTCTTTCCCAATGATTTGTTCAGTATTT
>Ga0315555_1001626_pt1 | contig 16129 bp, 11 predicted proteins | sample SalMarSW160380MG_FD_202113 | JGI IMG/M metagenome (GOLD analysis project Ga0315555, IMG submission 202113) | Salt marsh sediment microbial communities from the Plum Island Ecosystem LTER, Massachusetts, United States - Salt Marsh Sediment SW1603-80 ... | reverse complement strand
GTTTTCCATCTATTCTCACTTCTAGTTCAGAAGATGTTTTTACATGTTTTACATCTTCTGTTTCTTCAATTACTGTGAGGGAATCAAGCCATTTCCAATCAATGTTTCCCTTATCTTTTTTAGTGATTAAATAACCTACTTGTGAGGAGATCATGTCATGGAAAAAATGAGAACCCTGAGATGGGTCTATTGGCCTTTCTTTATAAGGGGTTTCTACAATTACTTTCACCCCTGCTATATCACTCCATATAATAGGTATTCCAAGCCATGGGTCTGCTGACCCCCATCGCCCAGGTCCAATCAGCATATATGGTTTATTTGCATCCATCAGCTTGGTATTCATTTTTCTTATCTGACTAACTGCTCTATTGGAATTTGACATATGAAAAGATTCTGATTTAATATATACCATGTCTTTGATGCTGCTGATTATACCATTACCTAAAGCATTTTCACTGTAACAAAGAACTTTATCGATATCAATATTTTCAATGTTAACTTCTTGGTATTTATCTGGCGGTATCATGCTTCTTATCTGTAATATTATTAGTTCAGCAGGCTCCGATTCACCCCTGCTAAAGTTAACAGCAAATTCTATTTCCACAGGATAACCAAGAGCGAGCTCACCAACACGTAGAAGAAGTTTTAATGCCTTTGCCAGAGGTATTTCATCATAATTAACAATAGGACCAAAATCTATAACTATAGCACCCTCATCATATAAACCTGGATAAAGACTATCATCTCTATGAAGATACGTAGATGCGACTTTATCTAAAACACCATGTTTTTTAGCAATATCTACATCGAGCTTTTCTAAAGAGGTTTCTTCATTTTTGTTAACAATAGTGTAAGCAGATGTTAATTTCAAAGCATAGTAATTTTTCTGTGAATATTTCATGAAATCCTTCGGCGTTCCAAATAGGGGAGCTTTTGGTCTTTCAGGACAGAAACAATAACTACTACCACCATCTACTATCGCCTTGCCTAAACCAAGGGCTAGATACACTATTCCATCTTCAGGTTTACAAGGACCAGAAGGGTAATAATTATAAGATTTTGCTACTCCAGAAATAGTTGGATAAAAATAATTATCATGTTTGTTACCAACAACTTCTTGAAGTAATACAGCCATTTTTTCATCATCAATATTTTTTGGTGTAGATTTAATGTAAGTTCTTGCCTTTTCAAAATAAGTTGACGCATATACATATTTAATAGCGTTACAGACTTCTTGGAATCTGAGCTCTGTTTCCCAAGATTCGTTGGGAAGCAACATGGAAGCATAAATGCCTGCAAAGGGCTGCAAAAGAGAATCCTCAAGAAGACTGGATGATCTAACAATTAATGGCTGCCTAGTATTCTTAATAAACGAACGGAGGTCACCAATAACTGTTGCAGGAATACTAGCATCCATAAATTTTGAAGCAATTCTTTCATCTGATAAATGAGAGAAGTCCAAGTTTGAAAGATCATTATGTTTAATAAAGGAATCGAAAACATCAGTTGACAAAACAATACTCCTCGGGATAGTAATTCTTAAGCCAGGGAGCATATCATCAGTTACATATTTAGATAAAATTTTAGCTAAAAATGCCACACCCCTTGCCTTCCCGCCAAAAGAGCCTTTTCCTATGCAACTTAATTGTATATGAGTTCCATTGTCGGTTCGTTGGAAACTTGACACAGAAGCTAGGTCGGTAGAATATCTATATTCTTCCATAATATCTATCATCTTCTTCTGTAGTTTTTCCCCTTCATCAACTTTTCGTTCAATTGATATGCATTTATCAGCAAGTTCAACTTCCCCTGTGTTCTTCAACCATTTAGAAAACTCATTTCTTTTTGCATATTTTAAAATAATATTTTTATCAACTGACAACAGGGCATCTTCAAAATCCTTCAGGTTTTGCACCTTGGCTAGTTCTTTGCCTTCGTCGTCTTTTATTATAATTTTAAATTCACTAAAATCTTTATCTTTGTCATAGTAGACATCTTGATGATTTGACTTAATTCCTGTAATTTCTTCAATTGCTAATTTAATCTTTTTTTCTTTATCGTTGATATTCATAATTCCAATCTAAATTTATATCCAGCCTCTCAACTGACATGCTTCAACGACTCTTGAAATAGCTATCATATATGCAGCATCTCTTACTCGTACTTTTTTTCGTTTTGCAAGTTCCCAGACTTTATAAAAAGCATCTGTCATCTTGTTGTCAAGTTTACCAAGGACCTCTTCTTTACGCCAATAATAATTTTGATTGTTCTGAACCTGTTCAAAATAACTACAGACAACGCCACCCGCATTTGCTAAGAAATCAGGTATTACAACAACGTCTTTTTTTTCAAGTACCTCATCAGCTTCGGGGGTGATAGGACCATTAGCTCCGCATATAATTAATTTAACGCTTGAATTAATGTCGTTTACATTTTCTTTTGTAATTGAGTTTTCCAGAGCCGCAGGTATAAGTATGTCAACTTCATGTTTTAGCCAATCTTTACCCAGACTGCAGTTATAACCAAGGTTTTCTGCTTTTTTCTTATCAACTGTTCCAAAGCGGTCTGTGATTTTAACAAGTTCTTCTAAATTAATTCCTTTTTCTTTATGATAGCTATATGCACAGCCATCTTTCTGATCCCAACATGAAACCGATACAACTGTTCCACCGTACTCTATGAATAACTCAGCAGCATGACTGGCAACGTTTCCAAAACCCTCGATAGATGCAGTTGCCTTAGCAATATCAACATCCATTTCTTTAAGCGCTTCTCTAAGCATATAAACTAATCCATATCCAGTTGCCTCGGTACGTCCTAACGATCCGCCGAGTTCTACAGGTTTACCAGTAATCACACCAGGATATTGACTACCAAAAATAGTTTGATATTCGTCCATCATCCAAAGCATATGCTGGCTATTTGTCATAACATCAGGAGCTGGTACATCACGTGTAGGGCCGATATCTCTTGATATTTGCCTAACCCATCCCCGGCATAGATTTTCCTGTTCTCTTTCTGAAAGATCATGGGGATCACATATTATTCCGCCCTTGCTGCCTCCTAAAGGTATATCGGCTACTGCACATTTCCATGTCATCCACATTGCAAGAGCGCGTACAGTATCGGCTGTTTCTTGTGGATGGAATCTTATACCCCCCTTGCAGGGCCCTCTTGCATCATTGTGTTGTATCCTAAAACCTTTGAAGATTTTAACGCTGCCATCGTCCATTTTAACAGGTATTGTCATATGATACTCTCTTAATGGATTTCTCAAAAAATATCTAGTTGGCTCATCTAAATTTAACATATCAGCAATTCTATCAAATTGCTGCTGTGCCATTTTAAAAGCATTATATCCTTCCTTTGGCATTTCGTATCCCTACCTTTTAAATACCTACTACAGGGGATGACCCATATATATAATATAGATATAACAGTTTGGTTCGATTTTTCATAACACGTGAGAAAAAATTGTCTACTCTGGTTTTATAACCAAAGCACGACCTGTTCTCCCATCAAATTTAATATTTAATGGCATAGTGAGCTTGATATGTTTAACATATTTTGATTGTTTTTCAGGTTTTTGTTTGTCAAGCCATTTCCAATCAATAAAGCTTTCCTCTCGGTTTAATGTTGTATGTATATAACCAATTCCTTTTGAAATCATGTTATGGAAGAAATGTGTTCCCTGTGTAGGCTCTATGTTGAAATCTTTTAATGCCGTCTCTACTAAGACTCTGACATTTGATATCTCACTCCATCCAACAGGTACTCCTAGCCACCTATCCTGTGTCCCCCATCGACCCGGCCCAATTAACAGATAAGGCTTTGATGCTAAATCTCTATTGATTTCATTAATTTGCTTTGCTATCTCAATTGTTTTAGAAGAATCAAAAACATCAGGTGAAACATACACAATATCAAAAATTGAATCTATAACACCGTTTCCAAGGGCCTTAGTAGAATGAATTAAAACATTTTCTTTATCAGTTTCGCCCTCATCCCATTCTATTTCTAAAGATTCCTTAGAAATTACAAGAGGACGTATTTGAAGAATTGCAAAAACCGGAGGTTTTTTATTTTCAGAATCAAAGTTAACTGCAAATTCAACTTCGATTGGACATCCCATTCCTCTTTGTCCTATTCCCAAAATATTTTGAAGGATAGACGAAAGAGGGAAAACATCATATTTTAATATTCCAGCAAAAGTAATTAAATATGGAGCTTCCCTGGAAAAACTATCTCTTATCATACCATCGTTTCTATCATATGAACTAGCAATATAGTCAAGTGTTGAATCGTTTTTAATTTCAGAAATATCTATTTTTTCAAGAGTTGCATCTTCTTTTTCAGTTAATGTAAAATCCTTCTTTTTTGTATTTAAAACATATAATTCTCGCTGTGTGTTTTCAAGTATTAGCTGAGGAGTTGAAAACTCAGGTATAATCTCAGGATAACGAGGTGAAAATCTTAAAACCCTCTCACCACCAACAACAGAGTAACCCAACCCAACAGCAACACTTGTAATCCCATCCTCCGGGCTTTGATGAGAAACAGGATAAAAATTATATGATTGTGCGACACCAGAGAAAGAAGGATAAAAGCGCCCCCCGTGAGTATTACCTATGAGCTCCTGGATAACGATGGCCATTTTTTCTTCTTCAATTTTTGATGATGTTGATTCAATGTAATTTCTAGCATCTTTGAAAAAAACAGATGCGTAAACTAGTTTTATTGCCTGGCATAGTTGTTCCAATCTAGCTTTATTATCCTTATGATTGTTAGGAATCATATATGTAGAATACATCCCAGCAAAAGGATGATTTTGAGAATCCTCTAATAGACTTGAGGACCTGACCGCTAATGGAGACTTGAAATGCTTTAAAATATGATTTATTTTTTTCTTCAATTCTTCAGATAAATTGCTTTTTAAGAATTTTTTAGCAATCTCCCTATCCGAGATTTTTTGATTTTTATCTATAAAGCTATAAAGATTGTTGTCAGTTATAAACCTGTCAAATTCTTCAGTTCCAATAACTACAACATTTGGTACCGTAATTTCCACATTTTCATATTTTTCGTTTAAATTGTGTCTAGCAATTAATGATCTTATGAATGCTATTCCTCTGCCTTTACCACCTAGAGAAGCCCCCCCTATTTTTGTGAAAGAGGAATCGAATTCAAATTTTTGTTGAGAAAAATCAGTCATGACTCCAAATTGTTTTTCTCGTCTGCTTTCATTAAAAACTTTTATTAGATATTCTCGGTTTTCATCAAGACTACTGAAGTCAGATACTTTTTGAGGTCGCAGTTTTAAAGCAAGCTTAAATTCTCCACGAGCCATCAACCAATTGGAAAAATCATTCCTGCTTGCATGAAATTTAATTGATTCAAGAGGTATCTTTTGTAGGCTTTTTTCAAATTCTTTCATGTTTGATGCGCGTGCTATTTCAACTGTTTTTTCATGAAACACTGTATCAGTTTTATTTTGATTGTTTTTCTTTTTCGGCAGGAGAAAAATAAAATCTCCAAAACCTAGATGTTTTAAGAGAAAATGATCGAAATCTTGTAGAAGCGCAGGCGAGTTTTTGTAAATGAAGTATGCGCCTAGCTTTTCAGCTCTTTTTCTGTTTTCGGGGTCTGAGGATTGTAACATTGTTGGTAAATATCTATTTTCTTTTTTGATATGTTGTATAAAATCATGACCTGCATTAGGATCTTCTTTTCCATCTTTTTTAAATTTAACATCTGATATAATGCCTAAAACGTTATCTTTGTATTCTTCATATAAAGACATTCCTTCTTCAAGGCTATCTGCAAGAAGTATTTTAGGTCGAATTCTTCTTCTAAGAAGTCTTTGCATTTCATTTAGATCTTCAGAGAGCGACCTTTGTGTTTGCCGAACTATCTCAGTATAAATGATCGGGAGAAATATGGAATAATAACGGATTGAATCTTCTATTAAGAGTATTACTTGTACATTTCCGTTAATAGTATCATATTTGACGTTTATTTTATCTTCAACATATTTTATTATTGCAAGAAAAAGACTTGTGTCCCCATACCAGAAAAATGCTTTGTCAACTCCGCCTTCACCAACTCTCTGTTGACAAATATGTAGATCTGCTGTGTCTGCTGCTAAAATAATAACTGGAAGATTGGAACGTTCTTTTTTTATTTTTCTACCAAACTCAAAAGGATCCATGCCAATATTTTTTGACATTGTTATGACTAAATCGTAATGCCCTGTTTTTACTTTTAAGAGGGCTTTTTCCCCAGATGCAACCCTTGTTACGCGAGGAGGTGAGCTAAGTCGAAGGTGCCTATATTCTCCAATGACCATCTCAGAGATTAGGCCTTCTTCCTCCATAATAAATGCATCATAGAGACTTGAAACAAGAAGGATTTCTCTTACCTTAAAAGGCATAAGTTTATGGAATATTTTGCTAGGGAATTCATAATCCTCTTCTACTAATTTTTGTAATTTTGTAATTTCAAGCTTTGAGTTGTTTTGTTCCATGAGTTACCTCTCCATGTAATCTAATGGCATTAATAAGATTTTTTAACACGAAATATTTGTATATCAATTAATTATGAGTATGCGGGAAATGATAAAAATTAAAAAAAAGAGATATAAAGAATGGCAAAGGTTTCTCTTTTAAACAAGCCCTTGATCAACCATTGCATCGGCAATTTTTACAAAGCCTGCAATGTTTGCACCGTTTACGTAATTGACAAAGCCATCTTCTTTTCCATATTTAACACAAGATTGGTGAATGTTTTGCATAATCCACTGCAGTTTCTTATCGACTTCTTCCCGAGTCCAGGATAATCTCTGGCTGTTCTGTGCCATTTCTAATGCACTTGTTGCCACACCGCCAGCGTTTGCGGCTTTACCCGGACCATATAAGATCTTCGCATCCAAGAAGGTCTCTACACCGTCTGCTTCAGTTGGCATATTGGCACCTTCGGCCACACCCATAACGCCATTGTCTATCAGTTTCTGCGCCTCGTTTTTACTTATCTCATTTTGTGTGGCAGATGGGAATGCCAAATCACATTCAATTTCCCATGGGCGTTTATCTGGATAATAATCAACGTTGTATTCCTCCGCATATTCTTTGATACGTCCACGCTTAATGTTTTTGAGCTCCATTACATATGTTAGTTTCTTAGTATCTATACCATTGGGATCGTAAACCATACCTGAAGAATCGGATAAAGTTACAACTTTTGCACCAAGTTGATTTAATTTTTCAGTAGTATATTGTGCGACGTTTCCTGAACCAGATACCGTACAAATCTTATTTTTAAAAGATTCTTTTTTAGTTTTAAGCATCTCCTCAGCAAAATAGACACATCCATATCCTGTTGCCTCTGGTCGGATAAGGCTTCCTCCCCAGTTAAGTGCTTTACCTGTGAGTATTCCTGTGAACTCATTGGCCAACCTCTTATATTGACCGAATAAATATCCAATTTCACGACCACCAACTCCAATGTCTCCAGCAGGAACATCCGTGTCTGGGCCAATGTGTTTAAAGAGCTCAGTCATAAAGCTCTGACAGAATTTCATGACCTCGTTGTCTGATTTTCCTTTAGGATCAAAGTTAGATCCTCCTTTTCCACCGCCTATTGGGAGTGTGGTCAAGCTGTTCTTAAACACTTGTTCAAAAGCCAAAAACTTCAAAATACTTAGATTGACACTCGGGTGAAGACGGAGCCCTCCTTTGTATGGTCCTATTGCACTATTCATTTGAATACGATATCCTCTGTTTATTTGGATTTCTCCACTGTCGTCAAGCCACGGGACCCGAAACATAATCACTCTTTCTGGCTCGGCAATTCTTTCCAATATTTTATATTTTTGATATTTTGGATTTTTCTTTACAAAGGGCATTAAGCTTTCTACAACTTCTTGAACCGCCTGATGAAATTCCTTTTCACCAGGATTCCTTTGTTTTACAAGCTCCATAAATGTTTCAACATCTTTATTCATAAGCAATACTCCCGATAAATCAGTGGTCATCGTATTAATAACCTCTATTAAAGCTTTATTGCTATATCTGTATTTTCTCTGCAGGGGATAGATTAGTTTTTAATAATGAAAATACATACATAATAGCTGTTTTTGTTACGAGTGCTTTTTGAAGAGGAGGCAAAGTTTGATGGAGAGCAAAAAAGTAAATAAAGAGAATGTTTTAAAAATTGTTGAAAAAGAAAAAGTCATTTTTGTGCGATTACAATTCATAGACATACTCGGGATGCCAAAAAACATAGTAATACCCGCCACAAGACTAGGTGAGGCTTTAGATAAGGGGATACCTTTTGATGGCTCATCTATAGCAGGATATGCAACAGTCGAAGAATCAGATAAAATAGCGAAGCCAGACCCGGAGAGTTTTGTAATTTTACCTGAAGAAGTTGAAAAAAGAAAAACAGCGAAGCTTAATTGTGATATTTATGAGCCAAACGGAGAGAGGTTCCTAGGGGATACTAAGTATGTTCTAGAAAAACTTGTAAATAAGGTTAAAAAAATGGGCTATGTCTATAATACTGGCCCTGAGTGTGAGTTTTTTTTATTTAAGAAAGAAGATGATGAATATACTTTAGAGCCTAATGATGCTGCAGGATATTTTGATTTATCACATCGTGATCTTGCAGAGGGTGTTCGTGCAGATATTTCTATCGCGTTAGACGCGTTTGGGATAAACACATATACCTCTCATCATGAGGTTACAGATGGCCAACACGAGATTAACTTTTGTTATGCTGATGCGCTTACTGTTGCAGATAGAGTCATTACTTTGAAATATGTGACTAAGGTAATTGCCAAGAAACATAATCTACATGCGTCTTTTATGCCAAAGCCATTATTTGGTAAGAGTGGGTCTGGGATGCATACTCATCTATCTCTTTTTACGCTGGATGGTAAAAATGCTTTTCATGATCCGAGGGGAAAGGACCAGCTTAGCGTCTTGGCACGTCGTTTTATAGGTGGTCTGTTAGAACATATAAAGGAAATAACAGCTATACTAAACCCTACAGTGAATTCTTATAAAAGGCTTGTACCTGGATATGAGGCACCGACCTATATATCCTGGGCTAACAGAAACAGAAGTGCGTTGATTAGGATACCTACAGGTCGCGGAGATAGTACTAGATGCGAGCTGAGAAGTCCTGATTTGTCAGGTAATCCATATTTGCAATTTACTGTGATGCTTGCTGCAGGTTTAAAAGGAATTAAGGATAAAATTGATCCCGCTGAGCCCGTTGAAAAAAATATTTATTCTTTATCTAAAAAAGAGATGGAGAAATATGACATACATCATCTCCCTGAAAGCCTTGGTCATGCCTTATCTCTTATGGAGGAGAGTAACTTATTAAGGGAGGTTTTAGGTGAACATATTTTTAATAATTTTTTACATGTAAAACATGCTGAATGGGAGAAATATCGTACACAGGTTACGACGTGGGAGATCGATAAGTACCTCCCAGTCATATAGTTTTAAGACACTACCGAGACGGATTAATTCTCCATGCTTTCTTTTGTTAAGTAAATGTTATAAATTGAGTTAGGTTTTACGTTACTGAGGTTTGTTTATGGTATTTGAAATGCAGATTGTTAGCAATACTCCTCTAATAGGAGAAGAAGACCCTGATCTTGTTGCAAAGAAATTTTTTGAACAAATAGGTTATCTTTCAAAAGGTTCTGACCCAGTTATCCCCTTTAAAATTTTTAATGAATTCTTTTTAAAACATCCAAATAAAGCATGGTATGTTGATGAGATTTCAACAAAGTTAAAAACATCTAGGCCTACTGTGTATAGGCATTTAAATAAGCTGAAAGGATTTGATATTTTAGAAGAAGCGCAAATATTCGATGAAAATACGAAACAGAATAAAAAAGCATACCGGCTTAGGTATGGAAACATTCAAAAAGCTTGGAACTTTGTCGAAGCACATCTCAAGGTTGCAATAGAAAACTATGGGAAAACAGTTGAACATTTGCAGACTCTTATTGATAAACAAGGGATGGAAGATAAATGAACGAAAAAGAGAAAATGGAATTAACTGAAGGCTCTGAATACAAAATATTCTCTATCGGTGGACGCGAAAACATGCTCGAAACTGAGGGCATATTTAAAGGGTTTATTTCAATAGGAGTCGATGAAAGCGGATTGCTAATTGAGTTAAATGCTACACATGGGGATGTAGCAGGCAAGGTCAGAATTGTTCCTTTACACGCAATTCTTGCGATTGATATCATAAATCTAAAAGAAAACAGCAAAAAAGAGGAGGACAAAGGCGTATCACATTATGTCGGATAACCATCCATGTGAATCTTTAGAGCTTGAGATACTCTTTAAAATTTAAATAATTTTTAGAATTTTATAATTAACATCATCTTTTTATAATGGTTTCTTGTTTTTTATAAGACAGTTCATGTCAAAAAATAAGAAAGCTATAATTAAATTGGACCACATATCTAAAACATATAATGAATATGGAACCAGAATCAAAGCATTAGATACTGTTTCATTAGAGATATATGCTGGTGATTTTGTTTCTGTAATAGGGCCCTCGGGCTGCGGGAAATCAACTTTATTAAATTGTATCGGCCTTCTGGACAGAGCTTCATCTGGTAAAGTGTATATCGAAGGCAAGAATACCTCAAAGAGTAGTGGAAAAGAAATCGCTAAATTCAGAGGAGAAAAATTGGGGTTTGTTTTTCAAAACTATAACCTTATACCAAGATTAACTGTAATAGAAAACGTAATTTTACCCGGTTTAATAATGGAGAAAGAGCCTAATGAATTGGAAAAAAGAGCACGTACTCTTTTAGAAGAAGTAGATATTGAACACCGTGCAAACCATAAGGGAATACATCTCTCCGGTGGGGAACAACAGAAAGTAGCAATTGCACGTGCTCTGATTAATAACCCTGTTCTTGTTTTAGCTGATGAACCAACGGGTGCCTTAGATTCTGAAAATAGTAAGGAAATTATGAAGCTTTTAGTAAAATTAAACGAGAAGCGGAAAGTGACTTTTGTGTTAGTATCACATGATATGGACATAGCAAAATATGGAAAAAGAAAGATTATGTTAAAAGACGGCAGAATTGTGAAGAATTCTACTAATAAATTGAAAAACATTAGGAAGAATTGAGAATGGGAGTTAGTAGTCGTTTAGCTCTGGGGGAATTAAAGGATCATAAACGAATTTATACAATCATAATTATTGTTATTGCTTTAACCATGGCTTCTTTCATACTGGAAAATGCTTATCTTAACTACATGGTCCAAGTCGTAGACGATACTACTAAGATTGTAACATCTGATGCTATTGTTGCTGATCCAAGTACAAATTTAAGAGATTTATATGGAACTGAAACAGAACTGGAGAATGCAGGAGAGATAGCAAGGAGGATAGAACAAAAACTACCGGGGTACAAGACTACTATACGTGTAACTGCTCAGGGCACTTATGGTCTAGATTTAGAAGGCGAGGTAGCAGATGCTTGCACAATCCAAGGCATTGATCCCGCAAAGGACGATAAGATCGCAGGGATCTCAGATAAAATTGTCAAAGGAAGATTTTTCGATGAGAAAGATCCCGTCCTGAGAGGGCACACGCCTCTTTATATCGAAGTAAAAGGACCGGGAAACTTACCTGATTTCACTTATGGTGCTGGTGAGAGATTTTTAGAGGACGAGGAAGCGTATCCTATTATTGTGGGAGATACCGCGGTAAAAGTCCATCCATCAATTGATGTTGGGAACACCTTTTCGCTTACACTAAGTGTGTCCGGGGAGGAGAAAAGCTATGCTTCTGTAAAAGTAAGAACTATTGGGCTGTACAGAAGCGGCACCCCTACTCTTGATGCTATGATATGGTTTATGCATGCTGATTCTCTTAGAGAGATCAAGAGGTATGGAGAGATAACTGGTAAAGATTGGGTGGTCCCGGGCATAGGTACTTTTAGAGGGTACAACCCCATTAAAGTTGATCGTGACAGAGGAGATGTTGTACTTGTTAAAGCACCAGCACCATTACATCAGTTGGACCCAGTAGGCCACTCCGAAAGCGTGAAGGAAGAAATTGAAGGAGTTGTACCAAATCTGAAGGTTTACAGTTGGCATGACTTCCTAGTGTATATAGCTGGCTCAATGCAGGATGTTATCACAATCATGCTATGGGGTAGTATGGTTGTGACATTGATTCTTTGTGCTGCGGCTATAAAATATGTTATGGATTCTATTGTCATGCGTAAAACCAGGGAAATTGGGACTTTGAAAGCATTTGGCGCGCGGGATAGGGTTATTTTTAAAATTTTTTTATACCAAGGTTTAGTGATTGGTTTTTTAGCAGGGGTGCTCGGGATGATCTTGTCATTACTTGTTATGTATTTAGTAAACATGTATGGCGTAAGTGTTGAGTTTATTGTTGGAACTCAATTGAAAATTGGTTTTCTTTTAAACTGGCTCACGATTTTAATTGCTTTGCTTTTACCTGTTTTACTAGCTGTGTTAGCTGCAGCTATGCCTGCAAAAAAAGCAGCTGTGCTACCACCTGTAGAAGCGCTTAGAAAAGGTGAGCTCTCGTTATAATCCAGAGGGTTCAAGATCTCTACTTTAATATTTTTTGCCGGTGAAACTCGCATCCCAGTCTATGGCGGTTCCTATTTCAACACATGAAAGCATTAGAATGCTAACGAGGCCAGCTATTGGTGAAAAAAAGAGGGTTAAAAACCACAGGCATCCTAGTGATCTTAGTGTTCTTTTTAAATCTTGGTAAGCTTTAAACTTTTTTTCCCTGTTCTCCCCCATATATAACTAAAATATGATTATTGAATAAAAATATTTCTATTTTTTTGTTTTATAAATAGTTGTGTTCTGGTATATTTTTTCATTTTGACATTTTGACAGATTACCTTTAAATAATATTATTGACAAGAGTTAACAAGCCACATAATATCAAGGCATAGGCTAAGTGGATGACAAAGGTGAGAGAGACGAAATTAAAGGAATTAATTAAGGAAAAAATCCATAACTTCCATAAATCAACCTCCTCAAGATTCATCGAACTAGATTTTCTAAGAGGGTTAGCTATCATATTGATGATTTTTGGCCATATTCTCTGGGATCTAAATCATTACAAAATTCTCCCGATGAATGGCGCAATATATTCAAGTCTACAGGGTTTTGTTCCGCCTCTCTTTTTCGTACTAGTCGGCATGTGTCTAATCATTAGTAAAAAGAAAATTGAAAGCAAAAACACAAACGACGAAAATGAATTTTACAAACATCTGGTGATAAGAGGGTTGAAAATCTTTGGACTAGGTATGGCTGTAACAATAATATCATTGATAGTTTTCTCTGATAAACCCGTAATATTTGGAGTGTTGCACTGCATCGGTCTCTCAGTAATTATAAGCGCCCCATTCCTCAAATACAGAAATTACAATATTTTATTCGTGATATCAATACTCTTTGCAGGCCTAATTATTAGTCAAATTTCTTTTGAAAACCCCAACGTTTTTCATTTAATATTTGGACTGCATCCCTCATCTATATGGAAATATACTGTCGACTATTTCCCACTCATCCCCTGGTTTGGCATAACCCTGTTAGGAATTGTCATAGGCGATTGGTTATATTGTGGTGAAAAAAGAATGTTCAAAATGCCGGATCTCTCAAAATACAGACCCGCCAAAATCTTTTCATGGGCCGGCCAACATTCACTAGGTCTCTATTTAATACATCAACCAGTTATTGCCGGTACAATTATCCTGTTATTGAAAGTATGATGCTACCAACTAGCCTAAGAAGATTTTTTTTTGAAAAATTGTAAAACTTTATTTATGTAAATTATATACCAGATGCGGGGGAATTTGGTGGACCAACTATAAGGGTAAAAGGATGGGTCTTCCATTACCGATTCCTCGATAAGAATGGTGTTTTAAGTTTGAGGGACGCCAGACATAAAACATAAAATGCCTGATACGCAAAAAACACCCTCCTATTCCCCCAAACACTTTTCAATGATATAAGAGAGAGCCTCCTCTGAAAAAATACTACATCAAATGAGTTTGCCCTTTGACTTTATAATCTGAGAGTTCTTTAAAAATTTCATCTTCCTGTAAAACATTGGTTATTTCCTCTGAGGATGATGACATTTTTATTTCCCGTGTTCTGCCATAACGTCCTTTTGATATCACACGAGCGGTTATTATGCCGAGCATATCAAGTTCAGAGATGAGATCTGCAACTCTCCTCTGGGTTAAAGAGCCTATTCTAGTTTTTTTACATAAATTTTTGTAGATTTCATAAACCTCACCAGTTGTTATAGCCCCCGCTGTCCCTGTTTTCTTGTTATGTTTTTCTTGCAAAAGAATTGCTTGAAGTATTAGTTTTGATTGGGTCGGTAGGGTGCGTACTACTTCCAGTATCCTATCAATTTCAATCTTATTTTGTGCGAGCCTGACATGTTTCTTTGATATTTTTAGCGTATTGGATCTCTCAGCGATCTCGGCAGACATTCTGAGCAGGTCAAGGGCTCTACGTGCATCCCCATGTTCTTGAGCAGCAAGAGCAGAACAAAGCGGGACTACATCAGAGGCCATACACCCCTCTTTTAGAGCCACGCTGACGCGTTGCCCCAAGATATCTTGTAGTTCACCAGCATCGTAAGGGGGAAAAATCAGGTTCTCCTCGCCAAGACTGGATTTCACCCGAGGATCTAGAAACTCTGTGAACTTAAGGTCATTTGAAATGCCAACAATAGATACCTTGGCATTTTTTAGGTCACTATTAATCCGGGATAAGTTATACAATGCCTCATCACCTTTAAGTTTGTCAACCTCATCAAGAATTATAACAATAACCCCGCCCTCCTTTTCTATCATTTGTTTTAGTCTAGCATAAACTTCATCAGTGGGCCACCCTGTAAAAGGAACACGTTCAGACCATTCATCGATAAAATGATTAGCAATATTTTGCAGAAGCCGATACTGAGTATCAACGACTTCGCAGTTGATATAAATGAAGTTTACCTTTCTCCCTGTGGCTTCTCCTTTTTTTAAAAGTTCTTTTCCAACGAATTTTGTGACAGCTGTTTTTCCGGTGCCTGTTTTTCCATAGATAAAAACATTTGAAGGGGTTTCTTGCCTTAACGCAGGAACTAAAACAGATGCAAGATTATTTATCTCTTTTTCTCTGTGCGGGAGTATTTCCGGCATATATGTTGGTCGCATTGCTTCGCGGTTAACAAATAATCCGTCACATTTTAGTAGATGGCCAAATATGTCGCTGTTAACTGTGTTCTTCGTCGTAAAACATTACCTCCCCAGGACCTTTGTAATCAACAAATGCATATTAAAACCTATGTATGTTTTTTCTCCTTATTTGTTCCTGTTGGGGCCGTACCAGAGAGGGGCCTTTGTTTCCTATGGAAAACTATCACATTCACATTTATTTTATAATTTTTCTATATTTATAATTTTAAAAATGAAAGAATTCAAATACTAAGAAAAATATAACTATCTAGCTATACTCACGTCTTCTCAAAACAAAAATTGCATACTCACAATTTTTATAGTTCCATACGAAATGAAGGGGCTCCTCTAACAAAAAAAAGCCTAGCTAAAAATGACTAACCATCAAACGAAATAAATTGGGCCGGCACGCCAGCTTCAAAATAAGATGTGGGTTTATTGCCCACCGATTATAACTACATCTTTTACAGATTTAATAGAGTTAAACGGGAAGACAAGGTGCCCTTGGTTGTCCAGATGGTACAAACGTGGATCCACATCCTCTGAGGGCTCAACTAGAATGTTCAATAGTTCTCCTGTTTTACTATCGACAATAGCGTTTCTCATAACTCCTAAGTATAATCCTTCTTCGCTCATTACTGTTTTTCCTCTGAGCTCGTTTTCGGTTATCTTCATAATTTTTTTCCCTCCTTTTTATTTTAATATCTTACATATATTGAATATCTTTGCTACTTTTATCTTTTTTGGCGATACCACTACCTAATGTTTCCGATACTTTTTCGTAGAATTTTTTGATGTTTTGTGTGATCGAAGCGCGTACTAAACCCCTAGCCTTCTCAAAGTGAATCTTTT
>Ga0315555_1001624_pt1 | contig 16134 bp, 20 predicted proteins | sample SalMarSW160380MG_FD_202113 | JGI IMG/M metagenome (GOLD analysis project Ga0315555, IMG submission 202113) | Salt marsh sediment microbial communities from the Plum Island Ecosystem LTER, Massachusetts, United States - Salt Marsh Sediment SW1603-80 ... | reverse complement strand
AGGTGCAAGAACCGGCTCGCGAGTGAGGAGATTTGCCAGGAGCAGAAAGGGGAGAGCAAAGGCGAGGGAATAGGCGAGAACACGTTCCGGCGGATGCTCGCGCACCGCCACCTTGACCAGCAGTGTTAGGCGGCACAGCCGGAGGCGGAGGCGAGGGCGAAAAAGATTCCCACCGCGGAGATTGAAATGGAGTTCTCCCAGACTCCGGAAATAAGGCTGCACCCGAAGACAGCGATTAAAAGAGCGGTGGTTTTTTCGAGTGGGAAACGCTCCTTGAGCGTGAATCGGGCCCCCACAGTGACAAGCACGGGATAGAGGTAAAAAAACGATATAGCAACTCCTACCGGCAGTGAAGCAACCGCTTGAAAAAAGCTGCTGTAGTTGAGTGCTACCGATAGACCAAGAGCGATGAACAAAGGGAGCGAACCTCTTGGCAGACGTAGAAGCTGAGGTCTGTAGATGAGAAGGGCTGGGAAGACGATTGCAATTGCAGTGATCGTCCGCAGTGTAACCACTGTCTGCGGGCCGATTCCCAGATTGAAAGAGAGTTTTCCTAAGGGACCAAGGCTAGCCCAGCAGGCAGTGGCGGTGATGACAAGCAGATACCCGAGTCGTCTATTGTTGATTGGCGACCTCCTCGAAGCGAGATATAATTTTACCTTATCACCGATCGTGGGGAGAGAAAGCACTTGGAAAAGCATAAAGTACTCGTTTGCAGTGCTTGGCCGTATGCTTCTGGGGTGCCGCACTTGGGGAACCTCGTTTCATCACTGCTTTCCGGCGATGTGTTTGCACGCTACTATCGGATGCGCGGGCATGATGTGCTTTATGTCTCCGGAACCGACGCACACGGTACGCGGATCGAGTACGAGGCAAGACATCTTGGGATACCTCCGGCGGAGCTCGCCTCTTTAAACCACGAGCGGATTTGCTCGATAATCGAGGAGTTCGGAATTGTATTTGACAACTACACGACCACTGAGTCTCCCGTGCACAAACAGTTTATACGAGAGATTTACCTTAAGATGGAGCAACAAGGGTACATCTTAACACGCGAGGAGGAGCGTGCCTACTGTCGTAACTGCCGTCTGTTTCTTGCCGATCGATTTATCACCGGTAACTGCCCGCGTTGTGGTGCCTCCGGGGCGATGGGAAACCAGTGTGACGCCTGCGGGGCGATCATCGAGCCGGAGGAGTTGATCGACCCTGTTTGCAGCTTCTGCGGGAAGAAGGATATTGAGTTTCGCTCAACGCGTCACTGGTACCTCGATCTGACCAAGCTCTCCCCTAGGCTTTCCGACTACGTGGACTCACGCCACTTCCAGGGAAACGTCCACCGCCTTACGCAGCGGATGATCGAAGAGGGCTTGAAGCCGCGTGCGATGACCCGAGACATTGCTTGGGGAATCCCAGCCCCGTTCGAAGGGGCCGAAGGGAAGGTAATCTACGTCTGGGGAGAGGCGGCGCTTGGCTATGTCTCGGCGACGGTGGAACACTTCGACGGTGAGCCGGCCTGGAAGGACTTCTGGTTCGGAGAGGACGTTCATCAGATCTACACTATCGGTAAGGACAACATTCCTTTTCATACCCTGATCTTCCCTGGACAGTTGATCGCCTCCGGTCAGGGATATCACCTCCCCGACCAGATTGCTGCAACTGAGTACTTAAACTGGATTGGTGGGCAAAGCTTCTCCAAAAGCCGCGGGGTAGGCCTCTACTGTGATGATGCCCTCAAGGTAATAGATGCGGAGCTGTGGCGCTTCTACCTCCTTTATAACCGACCGGAGGGGCGCGACGTCAACTTTTCATGGGAGGAACTGGGGAAGGCAGTTAATGGAGTCCTTATCTCTAACATCGCCAATTTGATCAACCGCGTTCTCTCCTTCATCCAGACTCGCTACGCTGGTGTTGTTCCCACAGATGAGGCCGACTCGGAGGTAAAAGAGCGGCTGGAAAACACGATATCTGATTACGAGAGGGCCATGGAGGCAGGATTCCTTAGCCAGGCACTGCGCGCCGTCTGCTTGCTTGCGGTAGCTGGAAACGAGTACTTTCAGCGTAAGGAGCCGTGGGAGACTAAGGACAAGGGGGCGGTGGCAGGTGCTTTTCATTTGGTTAAGGGGATTGTGATCCTCCTTTTTCCGTTTCTTCCAAAGTTTGCCTCCTCCGTCCTTGCGGTGATGGGGATCGATGGCGCCAGTTGGAAGGAGCTTGAGAAACCTGACGCTGGTCGACGGCTCACCAACGAACGCGTGCTCATCGAGCGTATCGATGTGGAAAAGATCAAAAAGTAGGTGGAGAACATCAAGCGAGAGACGATTACTATTGAGGAGTTTAGCAAACTTGACCTTCGAATAGGGACGATCCGATCGACATCAGCAATCCCAAATGCGGACAGACTCTATCGGTTGACAATCGAGGTGGGTGAGGAAGTCCTAACGACCGTTGCTGGAATAAAGCGGGCCTATCTTCCTGAGGAGCTCGTCGGTGGCCAAGTTGTCGTGTTGGCTAACCTCGAGCCGGCGAAGATCAAGGGAATCACTTCAGAGTGCATGCTCCTTGCAGCCAAGGGTGAAAAGATTACCCTCCTGGTCCCCGACCGGGAGGTCCCACCCGGCACGCCAATCGGGTAGGCTCGTTGAAAAGAGGAACAAGGATCGCTAAAATTTGGTTTAATTGAGGTGCTGATTAATGTATATAGTAATTGAAACAGGTGGCAAGCAGTATCGAGTCGAGAAGGGGACGTTATTCGAACACGAGCGGATCGAGGGCGTTGGGGTAGGAGAGGAAGTTGAATTCGAACGGGTTTTACTCCTTGTCGACGAGACTGGTGTTCGAGCGGGAGCTCCTTATCTCGATGATGTGAAAGTGAAAGGAGAGGTGCGAGAAGAGGGATCGGGGGATAAGATCATTGTCTACAAGTACAAGAGCAAGAAAGGATACCGGCGCAAGCAAGGGCACCGTCAGCCCTACATGACGACGCTCATCACTAAGATCGAATCCTAAGGGGAATAGACTTGGAAGAGATTATCATTCAGCGTGACGAACAAAACCGAATTCTTGGGCTTACCGGCAGGGGAATGGAAGAGGGAAGCCTCGCTACAACGAGTACTCTCCACTTCCTGCAAGCGACGATCTCCTCGATGACCGACTACTTGCACGTAACCCCTGATTTTTCCGTTGGAAAGGAGCTCCACCTCGTCGTTGATCGGAGCGATTCTCATCTTAACCGCGAGATCGACGCGATTATGGAGACCCTTGTAATTGGTCTCAAGATGTTGGCAAAGGAATATCCCGGTGACTTCGTGGTACACGAGGCCACTGTTAGTATACGGGTGTAAGAAGGAGTATTAATGGCACACAAGACGAGTACAGGTTCAACGTCGAATGTTCACGACAGTTCAGGCAAACGTCTGGGTGTGAAGCGTTTCGGTGGAGAGTGGGTAAACCCGGGGATGATTATTGTCCGCCAGCGTGGCACCAAGTACGGTTTAGGAAAGAACGTTGGCTTGGGGCGGGATTACACGATTTATGCTACCGTCCCCGGTTATGTCCAATTCGAAGGTCGCAAGAAAAAGTACGTGAGCGTCCTGCCGACGCAGGAGGCTTAATCCCTCCCGATGTTTACCCCTTCAGGTTTTTCTTTCTATGTTTATTGATGAAGCGACGATCCGCGTCCAAGGAGGGCGTGGGGGGGACGGTGTAATCAGTTTTATCTCCAATCGACATAGCCGACAGGGAGGGCCGGATGGTGGAAACGGAGGGAGTGGTGGATCAGTAGTGATGCGGGCCTTATCAGGCCTATCTACCTTGTATGCCTTCCGCAATGAGCCGAAATTCCGCGCTGGTGACGGGAAAAATGGGGGGAAGAACACCCGGCGCGGAGCACGGGGCGCGGACAAGCTGATTCTAGTTCCAGTGGGTACGCTCGTTCGAGACGTGACCAGCGGGGAAACTCTGGTCGATCTCTCCTCGCCGGGGGACGAGGTGATCCTCGTGCACGGGGGCGAAGGTGGTCGCGGGAATCGGAGTTTCACGACCTCGGTTCGGCAGGCGCCGCGAATCTGCGAACGCGGATTAAAAGGGGAGGAAAAGACCCTTCGCCTGGAACTGAAGCTCATCGCGGACGTCGGGATCATCGGTTATCCTAACGTTGGCAAGTCGAGCCTCATCTCATGCATCTCCGCGAAGAGAGCTAAAGTGGCGGACTACCCGTTCACTACCCTCGTTCCCAACCTGGGGGTAGTTGATGTTGATGGTAAGTACCAGTTCGTTGCTGTTGACATTCCTGGCCTGATCGAAGGGGCACACGCTGGTAGGGGATTAGGCGATCGTTTTCTCCGTCATGTGGAGCGGACGCGCGTGTTAGTCCACATGATCGATCTAGCCATGCTCGAAGGACGGGACGCACTTGAAGACTACCACCACATCAACGCGGAGCTGGCTGCGTTCAGCGAGGCGCTGATGAAGCGGCCGCAAGTTATTGTTGGGAATAAGGTTGACCTACTTGGGTCCGAAGAGATAGAGAAATCAAGAAAGCGCTTCGCCGCCAACGGAGTGGAGATCCTCCCAATCTCGGTCGCAAACCGTCGTGGGATACGCGAGTTGATTATGAAGGTTTATCGTAGTTTGCAGGCCGCCACTGTAAAGGAAGAGGGACCAGCCCCCTTACGCCGTGTCTACCGCTATCACGGCGAGGAGGGGTTTCGAGTTGATCGGGATGGGGACGTATTCATCGTCGAGGGGGAAGCGGTGGAGAGACTAGTGAAAAAGCTGAACCTCGACAGCCACGATGCGTGGGAATACTTAAGCGAGCGGCTGAGAAAGATGGGAGTCTTGCGAGAACTCAATCGGCGGGGGTTTGCTAGTGGGGATCTTCTTCGCATAGGAGATGTGGAACTTGAGCTTAAAAACTAGGGTAGGGTTATTCGGGGGGACATTCAATCCTCTGCATGATGCGCACCTGCTGGTAGCAGATAAGGCGCTTGAGCAGTTTACGCTGGGGGAGGTAGTGTTCATCCCCAGTGGGATCCCACCTCATAAGGAAGTTGAGAATGGTGTAAGTAAGGAGGACCGTTACGAGATGGTGAAGCGAGCAATCGCCCCTTATCGGAACTTCTCGGTCTCACGGATCGAGATCGACCGTGAGGGTCCCTCGTATACGATCGACACAATCCGCGCCATGAGGGAGATCTACCCACAGGGGATCTGTTTCATTGTAGGAGCTGATCTATTGTTGCAGATCGAGACGTGGAAGGAACCGAAGGCTCTCCTAGAGAGCGTCCCCTTTATTCTCGCACCGCGAGACGGGATTTCATGCGAAGCCTTTTCCGCTTCGCCGTTCGCCCTTGCGGAGATTCACTTCATCGATATGGAGGAGGTCAACCTATCCTCCACTTGGGTGCGCCGACGGGTGAAGCATGGAGAAGCGTTCGAGGAGTGGGTACCACCGCAGGTTGCGACCTACATTGGAAAGCACAATCTGTATCGAGATATACAGTTGACGGAAATACGTCAAACAAGATAGGAGGCGACTATAGTCAAAAGAAAATTAAGAGTTAACGAGCGGATTCGTGAGACTGAGATTCGGGTGGTCGACGAGCGGGGAGAGAACCTCGGGGTGATGGCTACCGACGCAGCTATCGCTTTGGCGAAGGAGCGCGGTTTCGACTTGGTGGAGGTAGCCTCCCAAGTGCAGCCGGTTGTTTGCAAGATCGTTAACTACGGGAAGTACCACTATCAGCAGGAGAAACGCGAGCGTAAACAGAAGCGCCGCTCTCGGTTGAAGGAGATGAAATTCACGATCAAGATTGGGGAGCACGATTTCCAAACGAAGATGAAACGAGTGCGCGAGTTCCTGAGTCGCGGAGACACGGTTCGAATTAGCGTCTTCTTCCGCGGCCGCGAGATCGTGCATGCCTCTCGCGGCCGGGATCTATTAGCGAGGGTCGCCGAGCAGGTGAGTGACATTGCCAAGGTGGAAGAGCAGCCAAAGGCAAAAGGGAAGGTACTGCAGATGCTATTGGTTCCGACTCAGCAACGATGAACAGGAGGAGGTGGAATGCCTAAGCAGAAAACGCACCGGGCGGCAAGCAAGCGGTTCAAACGGTCGAAGAGCGGTAAGCTCTTCCACCACATGTCCAACTACTTCCATAAAAACATCAAGAAGAGGTCGAAGGCTAAGCGCCAAGCGCGGCAAGGGAAGGAGCTTACTGGCGGACAGGCAAAGATGATCAAAAAAATGATCGGAGACTAGGTCAGGCGGTAGGAGGAGAGGAAGATGCCACGAGTACGTGGAGGAAGCAAGCGTAAGGAGAGCCGCAAGAAGATCATGGCTCTCGCAAAAGGGTTCAAAGGAAAGCGAGGGACTTCGCACCGAATCGCCAAGCAGGCGGTGATGAAAGCCCTACGCAATAGCTACGTCGATCGTCGCCGGCGCAAGCGTGACTTTCGTCGGCTGTGGATCACGCGGATCAGCGCTGCAGCAAAGCTTAATGGAATGTCCTACTCGAAGTTCATTGGCAGCCTTGAACGCCAGGGAGTGGGTCTAAATCGCAAAATCCTAGCAGAAATTGCAGTGCATGATGCGGAGACATTCGCCGTCCTTGTTGGTATGGCCAAAGAGGGGGCGGCTGAGAAATAGGATGAACGTTCAGGAGATCATCCTCCAGTTACATAACTTTTGGCGACACCAAGGGTGCCTGATCCTTCACCCATACGATGTAGAAACCGGTGCGGGGACGTTCAATCCAGCGACCTTCTTTGGAGCGTTGGGACCAAGTCCATGGCGAGTTGGATATGTGGAACCAAGTCGGCGACCGACTGACGGCCGTTATGGGGAGAACCCGATTAGACTACGATTACACCATCAGTACCAGACAGTCCTTAAGCCGCCACCAGCGAGGATTCAGGAGATCTATCTGACAAGCCTGGAGGAATTGGGGCTGAAATTAGTCGAGCACGACGTGAAGTTTGCTGAAGACGATTGGGAGTCGCCGACGCTAGGTGCGTGGGGGGTCGGGTGGCAGGTCTGGATTGACGAGATGGAGATCACCCAGTTCACCTACTTACAACAGATGGGGGGCGTCACCCTTGATCCGGTCTCAGTCGAGTTGACTTATGGCTTGGAGCGAATCGCCCTTCTTCTCCAAGAAAAGGAGAGTGCATACGATCTTCTATGGAATGACGAGGTTACCTACAAAACGCTGTGGTGGGAGAAGGAGCGCCAATTCTCGATATACAACTTCGAGGCAGCGAGTGTGGAGCGGATTCAGGAGATGTTCGGTCTCTGTGCGGAGGAGTGCCGCGCGAGCCTGGCAGTGGGTTTAGTCTTTCCCGCCTACGACTATGCGCTTAAGTGCTCGCACCTGTTCAACGTCCTTGATGCGCGTGGGGTAATAAGTGTTACCGAGCGGGAGAGCTTTATCGCTCGCATCCGTGACTTAGCTAAAGGGTGTGCTAAAGGATATCTGGAAATAGGAGAGAACGTTGCCTGACCTGCTGTTTGAGATCGGGACCGAAGAAATGCCTGCGCTGGAGGTGCCGCGCTTAGCGGCGGAGTTGAAGGCGGAGTCTGAGAGGGCATTTTCCGCTGCCCATCTCGCCTACAAGCGGGTCGATCTTCATTATACTCCGCGCCGACTGGTGCTTCTCGTACGGGATCTCGCTTCAGTCCAGGAGGACCAAGTGAAAGAGGTAAAGGGCCCACCCGCGGCGGTAGCTTTCAATCCTGACGGGAGCCCAACGCAAGCGGCGATCGGTTTTGCCAAGACTCAGGGAGTAGCGGTTGAGGCCCTTGAACGGGTAGAGGTTGAGAACAAGGTCTACGCGTTTGCCCGACAGACCGTCCCCGGCCGCAAGGCAGTAGATCTTCTTCCTGAGATCCTTCCCCCATTGGTAAAACGGCTTCATCCGAGCAAAAGCATGCGCTGGGATAACTCCGGCATCACCTTCCTCCGGCCGATTCGTTGGCTCGTTTGCCTGTACGGGAAAGAGGTTATCCCTGTAACCTTGGGAACCCTTCGCGCCTCCCGCGTTACCCGTGGACATCGGTTCCTCGAGCAGGAAGAGGTCACCCTTGAGAGCGCAGCAGTATATAAGACAGCTCTGGAAGAGGCTTTGGTTACGGTGGATCCGCAAACGCGGGAAGACGCGGTTATCGGGAGTCTCAAGGAGGCGGCGAGAAAGCTCAAGGGGGAGTATCTGATCGACGGGGAACTCCTTGGACGGATCGTCAACGGCGGGGAACATCCGACCCCCGTTCTCGGTCACGTCTCAACCGAGTTTATCAACCTTCCAGTTGAGGTGGTACAGGCAACTCTGCGAGAGGAAGGAAAGTTCGTTCCCTTCATCCTTTCCGATGGGACCTCGCCCTACTTCATGGGGTTCCGCGACGGGCTTCGTGATGAGAAAGGGATTGTGCGCGCTGGGTTCGAGCGGGTGGTGCGTGCACGCCTGCGCGATTCGCAATTCTTCTTCGACAAAGATCGGCGTTGTTCATTGGCTGAGCGAGTGCGCGAGTTACGCAAGGTGATCTACGATGTCCGTCTCGGGTCGCTATGGGATAAGGTGGAGCGAATCCGTGCACTGGCTGGTGAGATCGCCATCCGTACAGGAAGAGGAACCCCTGCCGATGTCGATCGGACTGCGTTCCTGTGCAAGGCGGATCTCGTCACCGAGTTGGTGAAGGCATTTCCTGAGTTGCAGGGGGTTGCAGGCAAGATCTATGCGCGTCTCGACGGTGAATCGGACACAGTTGCCGTGGCCATCCACGAGCATTATCTTCCTTCATTTTCTGGCGGTGAACTGCCGCAAAGTGATGTAGGTACTGTAATCAGCTTGGCGGATAAGCTCGATACGGTAGTGGGAGCGCTCCTTGCGGGGGAGGAACCGACTGGTTCGCGCGATCCCTACGGGATCAAGCGCCAGGCGAACGGTCTTCTTCACCTAGCGACCGCGAAGGGGATCGACCTCGACTTTTTTGACCTCATCCACGTCTCGCAAGAGATCTATATGGCGATCGAGCAAAAGGTGGAGATGTCGAATGTAGTGAAGTTCCTTACCGAGCGTGCCCGCCAATTTCTCAGGCATTACTGCAATATCCCCGCCGATGTGATTGCTGCCGTCTCGGCAGATGAGGTGGGAAACTTCTACCGCCTGCTCCGGCGCGCCCAGGTGCTCACTACCTGGCGCACGCGGGAGACGTTTCAGTCACTCGTTATTGCGTTTTCTCGGGTGCGTAACATTACCAAGTCCGTCGAGACTGATCAATTTGATCCGAAGCTGTTTACGCAGGAGGCCGAACGGGTTCTGTGGAGAGAGTACTTGAAGGTTGAGGGGCAACTCACGCGCTTTTTCAAGACGGGAGACTACGCGGGGGCGATCGAGCGCCTAGTTACACTAAAGGAGCCGATTGATCGCTATTTTGATGACGTGCTCGTAATGGCTAAGGAGGAAGATCTCAAGCGAAATCGTCTCGGATTCCTTAGCGCTCTTGCCGGTTTGTTCCTTCGTATTGGGGACTTCTCAGTGATCGTTACCGATAACGCGCCCTCTTGAAAGTCTCTCCTCTTCGCAATAGAGAAAAGGGTAGGTATGGGAGCTCGCTTAGAAAGTGTCCGCCTTGTTGTTGAGGGAATTGAACTGGTCGGTTTTCACGGCTGCACTGACGCAGAGCGCACGAAGGGAAACTGTTTCCGAATCGATCTTGAATTGGAAGGGAAGTTTGAGAAGGTCACAAGCAGCGATCGTTTAGAGGATAGTATTGACTACCGCAAGATAGTAAGCACTGTTCGCGGGATCAATCGGACACGACAATATTTTCTCATCGAGTCCTTTGCCGATGCGATCGCAAACGGTCTGCTTGCGCGGTTCCCCAAGATACTGAGGATACTGGTACGGGTGCAGAAGCTCAGCCCACCGGGCTTAGGGAAGGTGGCATGTGCTGCAATCGAGTTGATCAAGGAGCGGAGGTAATTACGGAATGGGTCTTCCTCTGCCTCGGATCGAACATCAAAGAGCGTAGATTACATATTGAGGGGGGGATCGCCGCGCTTGAGAACGGGGGTGTAACTGTACGACGACGTTCTTCTCTCTATGAAACCGAACCGGTTGGCCTTATTGAGCAACCGTGGTACTTGAACGCGGTTGTCGCTGGTCGGACGAACCTCATGCCACGGGAGGTTCTTGTCCTGTGCAAGAGGATCGAGAGAGAGAGAGGTAGGAAAAAGACGTTTCGGTTCGGACCGCGCGTGCTTGATATTGATGTGCTCCTATATAAGGGTCAGGTAGTCCGCGAAGAGGGGTTGGAGATCCCGCATCCGCGCATGCACGAACGGCGGTTCGTCCTGGTTCCGCTCCTCGAGATTGCACCCAAGATAGTAGATCCGAGAAATGGGAAACGATTTGCCAAGATTCTGGCAGGACTCGATGAGGGAAAGAAGGTGACCAAATTAAAGGAAAAAGGATTCTGATATCGGTCGATTCATCCGATCAGCAGGCCAAGCGTACGCGCGTGGCAATCCTGGAGGACGACCGACTAATGGAGATTTACTACGGGCACCCGACGCAGGAAAAGATCGTTGGGAATATCTATAAAGGGAGGGTGGAAGATGTCCTTCCTGGTTTGGGATCGGCATTTGTCGATGTTGGCGAGAAGAAGAGTTTGTTCCTCTCCCAAGGGGAGATCAATGATGCAATGCTTTTGAGCTGTGGGTTTAAGCCGTGGCATGGAGCGGCGCCAATCAATAAGATCCTCCGTTCTGATCAGACTTTGATCTTGCAGGTGAGGCGTGGTGGGATAGGTTCAAAGAACCCACAGGGGACGACAAAGATCAGCCTCCCCGGGCGGTACTGGGTATTACTTCCTACGGAGGACCGCCTCGGTGTCTCGCGCCGGATCGAGAACGTCCGGGACCAGCGTCGCCTTCGGCGGATCGCGCGTGGGTTAAAGAGGAATGGCGAGGGGATGATCGCCCGCACAGCCGCGCAGGGAGCGAGTAAGGAGGATCTAGAGCGCGACTACCGGCTCCTTGCTGAAACCTGGAAAAGGATTCAGGAAGCAGACCGTAATTCGTCGGCTCCGCAACTATTGCATAAGACGATGGGACTGGTACAAACGATCCTTCGTGATCGACTTCTTCCCGACGTTCATGAGGTGATTGTCGACTCGAAGTTTTTTCAGGAGAAAATTCTCTATTTTCTTGACTACATGCAGATGGCAGAGTACAAAGATCGTATCCGCCTGCATCAGGATAAAACTCATCTCTTCAAACACTTTCGTGTGGAGGAACAGATTCAAGAGACCCTCTCGCGTCGGGTTAACCTCGCTGGCGGTGGGTTTCTAGTAATTGATGAGGCCGAAGCCCTCACTGCGATCGATGTCAATACAGGGGCGGATGTGCGGCACCGCAACCAACAGGCGGCAATTCTGAACACGAACCTGGAGGCAGCACAGGAGATCGCGCGACAGTTGCGCCTGCGGCAGATCAGCGGGATTATCGTGGTTGACTTGGTGGATATGGAGACCCAACGTTATGAGCAACAGGTGATCAACAAAGTCAAAGAAGAGTTTAAAAAGGATCGAGTCCCCACAGACTTCATCGACATCACCGGTCTCGGACTGGTGGAAATCACGAGGAAGCGGGCGGGGGAGAGCCTGACTGGCCTACTGGGGAATGCGGAATTTGATGCTTGATTCCCCGCCTTAGGCTCGCTAGAATAAAAAAGAATATTGGGCGAATAGCTCAGTTGGAAGAGCGTTCGGGTCACATCCGAAAGGTCGCAGGTTCGAGCCCTGCTTCGCCCATTATCTCTCTTTCTTGTCTGCCGTGTTGACTTTCCTGCCTTTCCTACGTAGGGTGATGAAGGATGAAGTAGAGGGAAGTTTATTACGTGCGGAAGGAGGCGGTGCACATGGCGCACTCGGAGATTGAGATTGGACGAGTCACCGATTTCTTTCAGAGGATCTGCGTAGCCGCGGTAAAGATCCTTGCAGGCCAGACACTCAAAGTGGGCGACCGGATCTGTATCAGAGGTCCACACACCTACATCGAGCAAACGGTTGAGTCGCTGGAGGTCGATCACAAAGCGGTGACGGAAGTTGGCGGAGGGAGCGAGGTTGGTCTGTTGGTGACCCTTCCCCAAGCTGAGGAGGAATGGCCCGCGAACATTCCCCGTAATGGGAACACCGTTCACCGAATCCAAGGAGAGTAATTCTTGATCCTCCTCCATAGGGAGCGCGACCCTAGAGTCCCGTCTCAGAAGAATCACCTCCCTCAAAATTGGGAGTGATCTTTTTCTTATTATAACTTGAGGTAAGATAGGGAAGACGTGCGATCTGTAAAGGGGGCTTTTTTTGAAGGCATTTGTGACGGGTGGAACGGGGTTTATCGGTTCGAGCATCGTGCGGGAGTTGTTGAAAGTCGACTATGAGGTACGCGCGCTCGTGCGCCAAGGCGCAAATACGCGCAACCTGGACGGCCTTAAGATCGAGCTCATCCAAGGGGACGTCACCGATATCGATTCCCTGCGCCGGGCGGTGCGGGGGTGTAAACGGGTCTTTCACGCTGCTGCCCTTTACTCCTTCTGGGTCCGTGAGCCTGGGCTGATCTATCGGGTAAACGTTGAGGGGACCCGTAACGTGCTTAAGGTCGCAAAGGAAGCGGACGTAGAACGCATTGTGTATACGAGCTCAGTCGCCGCTCTAGCGGTCCCTGAGGGGAAGGAACCTGTGACTGAGGAGTCGCCGGTCGACCCTGGAAAGATCGTCGGTGACTATAAGAAGAGCAAGTACCGTGCCGAACAGATTGCTCTTGCCTACGCCCGTAGCGGCCTCCCCGTGGTGATTGTCAATCCCTCATTCCCGGTCGGCCCGCGCGACATTAAGCCGACCCCGACAGGCCAGACGATCCTCGACTTTCTCAATAACCGTATTCCCGCATACGTGGAGACTGGGATGAACGTGGTCGACGTTGAGGACGTGGCACTTGGACACCTCCTAGCCGCTGAAAAAGGGCAAATCGGCGAGCGCTACATCCTCGGTGGGGAGAATATGACGATGGGCGAGTTGCTCGAGCTTCTTTCGAAGATCACAGAGCTTTCGGCTCCACGTGTGAAGCTTCCCTACTATCCGATCCTTGGGCTGTCGTACTTAAACGCCGCCTTCTGCAAGATTACGGGAGCTACGCCGCGCATGACTCCGGACACGATCCGCATGTCCCGTCACTACATGTACTACGATCCAAGCAAGGCGATTCGCGAGCTCGGTTTCCCTCAGACCTCGGCCGAGGGTGCGCTTCAAAAAGCCGTTAACTGGTTCCGCGATAACGGCTACGTTCACACTTAGCTAGCGCATTGTAGAACGGCCGCTGGGTTCTGTCTGTCGAAATCCTTATCGAGAGAACCTTTCCAGCTCCAGCCATAGAAGCTCGGCTTCGGCTTTGGCCTCCCAGTTCCAGAAAGGCCTTTCTTCGCCCACCGGAGCATCGATGACGAAAGTCAACTTCTCCTCTATAAGCTGCCGGTTGCGGATGCCATTCCGGGTGCCAAGGGAATGAGTGAAACCGTAGCTTTCAGCATAGACAACTGAGGTAGGGAGATAATCAGGATCGATTTCCAATGCTCTTTTAAACTGCTCTTGGGCCTCCTGCGGATCTCCACCGAGCATGCTCGGTGTTGTTCCAAGAAGTGCCCCCAGTCCAATATGACTACTACCGCCCCAGAAATACTCATCTACTGCTATAGCCTGCTCGTACATCTTTTTGACTTTGGAAAGATTCAGGAAACCTTCTATTGGACTATACCCAAGCCATGTTCCCCAACAGTCCGCTGTCCACACCAGGGCGGCCACATCTTTGACCCAGTTGAGGGTATCAATGAACCTTTCTCTGTCAAAGCCTGAGTGAAGCTCGAGGCTCATAAACCCGTATTCCTTACCTTGGACGAGTGCATCCGTGATCTCTTGCTCTTTACCATCTTCTAAGATCAAGACCTTGGCAAGCTCATAATTGAGCTGAGCAAGGCGGTTGTACACATAGGCCTGAGATTGGATCGACAGGGTGCTTGGATCTTGTATAGGAATCGCATAGTAGCCGATAGCTCTTTCGATATGGGGCTTATAAGCCTTGAGGAACTCCATAGGTTTATCAGTTTCGATATCGAATCGCTGGTTGTAGGCTTGGTCACCCTGCGCGATGGACTGGACAACGGGGTTACCGCTGACCAGCGGAAATGACAGGGTGAACAGGATGCTACAAAAGATCAAGCAATATGCCGCTAAATAGAAGCGTCGGCTTCTCACGTTACATCCTCCTTGTATGATGTAATCCTCAAACCTCTTCTTTAGCGGATTGGGCTTTACAAGTCAAGGGAAAGGGATTTTACAACTTCTGCCAGGGGCGCTAAGATCCAAAAGGAGGTGGCATGATGGAGATTGCCCAGCTTCTCGCGGAGCACAATGGAGAGAACTACGATCTACACAGAAAATACGTCAATCCGGCCTTTGTCCGGGTGCTGCGAATAATCGGCTATGATAAGGTCTATACTAAAGGCGAGGGTGCTTACCTTTACGATCAGGATGGAAACAAGTATCTGGACTTCCTCGGTGGGTATGGCGTCTTCCACCTGGGACGAAACCACCCCAAAATCAAACGGGTCTTGCGTGAGCTGCTCGACTTGGATCGACCAAACCTGATTCAGATGGACTGTCCTTTGCTTGCGGGTCTATTGGCGGAGCGATTAACGCAGATGGGAAAGGCGAGCTATCCCGGACTCGACGCGGTCTTCTTCACCAACTCCGGGGCCGAATCGGTCGAGGGGACGCTGAAGTTCGCCCGTGCGGCGAGCGGTCGTGAGAGATTCTTGTATCTGGATCATGCTTTCCACGGCCTGACACTGGGAGCACTGTCGGTCAACGGGAGCGAACACTTCACCTCCGGGTTTGGGAAACTCCTTCCGGCAACGTCGGTTCCGATGAACGATCTCGACGCTCTGGAACGCGAGCTGAAGAAGGGGGATGTGGCGGCGTTCATCGCCGAGCCGATCCAGGGAAAGGGGGTCTATATCCCGAATGATCGGTTCCTCCCAGAGGCAGGGCGCCTTTGCCACGAGTATGGGACGCTCTTCATCGCCGATGAGGTTCAGGCTGGACTCGGCCGGACGGGGAGGTTCTTCTGCGGTGAGCACTGGGGAATTTCGCCGGACATCGTCCCCATCTCCAAGGCTCTCAGCGGTGGCTTCGTCCCGGTTGGTGCGATCCTCGCGCGGCGGGAGATCCATAAAAAGGTCTTCTCCGGGCTCGAACGCGCGGTCGTTCACTCAAACACGTTCGGGATGAACGAACTCGCAATGGGGGCGGGGCTGGCGATGCTTGAGATATTGGAAGAGGAGAACCTGATTGAGAACGCCGTTCGGATGGGGGAGCGGTTCCTGGCCGGGCTCGAACGATTGAAGGACCGCTACGAGATGGTGAAGGATGTGCGTGGGAAGGGGCTGATGGTGGCTATCGAGTTCGGCCCGCCGAAATCGCTCAAGCTCAAAGGTGGGTGGACCGCGCTTGAGAAGGTTCAGGAGGGGTTGTTTGCCCAGATGGTGGTGATGGGCCTGATGCACGATCACCGTCTCCTCACCCAGGTCTCCGGCCACCGGGTGAACATTATAAAGTTCCTCCCGCCTCTCGTCATCGGCGAGAAGGAGGTCGATTACGCCCTCGACGCACTCGATAAGGTGCTCGCCGACGCGCACCGCTTCCCCGGCGGCCTATGGAAGATGGGGAAGGATCTCGTCAAAGGAGCGCTTCTGCGTTAAGGATATCGAATGGTGCAACTGCAATCGCCTATCAAGTTGATAGCAGGAGAGGAATTGATACCATAACCACAACCTCTCGAAGTAAAGCCTCTGGCTGAAATCCCACAAACAGGAGGAGAATCATGAACGTGGCCCTTGAGATCAAGGATGTCACAAAGGCCTACGATAGCCGTACCGTGGTTGACGACGTCTCACTAGCAGTAGAGCGCGGGGAGACCTTTGGCCTTCTGGGACCCAACGGTTCTGGCAAGACGACGACAATCCGGATGGCTCTGGACATCATACGACCAGAGTCGGGTAGCGTGAGCCTGCTTGGCGGAATGCCGACAC
>Ga0315555_1001622_pt1 | contig 16137 bp, 7 predicted proteins | sample SalMarSW160380MG_FD_202113 | JGI IMG/M metagenome (GOLD analysis project Ga0315555, IMG submission 202113) | Salt marsh sediment microbial communities from the Plum Island Ecosystem LTER, Massachusetts, United States - Salt Marsh Sediment SW1603-80 ... | reverse complement strand
GCGTTGTAATCCTTCCACATACCTGTATAGGTATGTTTTTCCATAATAAACTTTGGGTTTTGTACTATTTCTTCCGCGGGTGGCGAGCCGTCCCCAAAATCAATTGAATAGAATAGAGTATCCGGAAAATAATGATGCGGACCTTCAAAATGGAGGGAAGTTCCAGGAGTGGGGTAAGAATTATATAAGGTTAAATTACTTGTATCTTTTAGTATTCCAATAGGAACACCGGTTTTTGATCCGATTGCATTGTAATTAAACCTTATGTCCCCATTTTCATATAAAATTGCCTGAAAAGTATTAGCGTCTATATTTTTTCTGCCCGAATAATCGAAAAAGGTAAAAATAGCCTTTCGGGGAAAAGACTTCTCATCCACTTTATAATATACCCTTCCATTTGAATATCTATCGTCGTATCTATACCACAGGGGAGCAATAGCATCCCTCGCTTGATCATTAATCCAATAATAGCCATTGTGTTTGCCAATATCAATATGTCCTCTTGCGGCAACGTTAACTTTATTCACTAATGTATCATAAAATTGAAATTCAAAAGGTAAATCTATAATTTTAGAGGAATTACTACCACTTGTTGTCCAGGCTCTTAATCCAGTCCAGGTACCGTAATCACCATCAAGTGTATAGGGAGTTTTTCTCATAGGATACCTGATTGGTTTGTAAAGAATCGAAAGACCTTCATAAGTCTCACCTCCTATACCCCTGGTATATATTCTACCGTCGCCATAATTTAAACCAACAAAAAAGCTTTGAATACTGCTGTAGATCTTAACTTCTTTATAATTCATCATTATCTCTCCGGACGGATAAAATACTGTCTGGAAAGTAAAGATATCTCTTTCTTTAGGAGAAGTATTCTGTCCATTTGTAGCATAGGCAGTAGTTGTAACGAAGCAAGTGTCCCCCCCTTCTGCTTTGGAAAATTTGTATAAACCTCCCCCTTTTACATGAATTACCAGTGGTTGATTCCCAATAGCATAAACAGGAAGACATGTATAACCACCGTGACATAGATTAGGATTTGGGAATGTAGATTGAGCTTCATACCATTCCTGGTCCCTTATTCCATTAAAATAAAAGAGCCCGTTGGTCATAACGGTAAGACTATTATAACTTCTATCATAAATGTCAAAAGTAAAAGGCATCCCAAGCTTTACCCATGTTTTATTGTTAGTCCAATAATTATCTAACACAATGTAATCTCCGTACGCAATCCACCTGAAATCTTTTTCTATATAACCGTAAGTTTCATTATTCAGAATAAATCCAAAAGTTTCTCCGGACTTTGGCAAAGCCTCAAGTGATATTCCCTGTACTTCGTCTCCTTTATTAATACCTACTTTTGGCAGTATATACTCTCCCACTTCTCCAACTAATTTATAATTAAAGAAAATATCTCCTGTTTCTTTAATTATCATCTGAAACGTATTAATACTGGAAGAATATTCACATCTGACGCTATCCCATGTTATTACACATCTCTTTCCATATTCATCTTCAATATCATTTATCCGGACAGGACGGTCCTGAAAAACATAAAGGTCATACCCATAAGGACAAATCGCATAATCAGGTCTAGATATGGGAAAAGAATCACCCTTAGATGGCCACCTTGCATGATGGTACCATTCTTGGTTATTAGTAGCCCAGAAATCAGCCCATCCATTTGTACTTATGAAAAGAGAATCAAAATCTCTGTCATAAAAATGAAATAGAAAGTCTAATTGATGAGTTGTGTAATCGGTATCCCCATAAAGTCCTGAACCTATACCATAATCATCTTCCCACACTAAAGCTTTCTTATAAATCGATTGATTAATACCTTTTTTAAACTGTATAGACTTTTTACTGGTAGGATGCGCCGGATAAAAAGTTCCTTCGATACCATCACCCTTATTCATTCCTACAGCAGGTGAATCCAGATGATTGACTTCAATATTATCATAACTATACATTATCTTATTGTTTTCGGTAAGAATAAGCTGAAAACTGTATGTATTTTCAGGATGATTTTTCAAATGAGCGTTTAACCACGTAATTATGAAAACATCCCAACTATTTGTCCAATCATTTCCATCTGATACTTTTGTCTCAAGACAATATACCCTTCCGTCTTCCTCAAAATATAGATCTTCGAGATACGGAGCTAAAACATATTTAAAAGAATTAGAAGGGAATGAATCGCAGGAATTAAGCGTGTAATCATTCTCATCTGAAAAACCTACATACCCATTTGTGCTTATATGAATTTCGTTAAATGTTGCATCATAAAGTTCAACTGGAAACGGCAGAGAAACCGTTGTATAATCATCGTCTCCTGTGAGACCGGTATTTGTTCCGAAATCCATCTCCCAGTGAGAATCAACGATTTCCTTTTCGTATTCTCTGTCCAGTAAGGAAAGAGCCCTCTTACTTACCGGTTTGTCTTCATAAGTCCTTCCCTCGATTCCATCACCAAGATTTACACCGACCGCTGCTTCTACTGTTGTATCGATTTTTTCATAATTAAATCTTATATTACCTTCTTTAAAAAGAATTAACTGGAATGTATATTTCTCTTCAGGATTATCTTTCGGGGAAACATTAGACCAGGTTATAACAAAACGATGCGATGGCCAGAAATGGAAAGTTCCCTCTGAATTTTCCAAATAGTAAACCGCGGCAAGTTCTATTTCTTCATAAGGATCTTCTATTAACTCAAAATCCGCCCAGAAAGGAGCAATTATATATTTATCCTGCTCATTGGGAAAACTGTCCGAAGCGGTCTTTTTCGTGTAATCATTCTCAGGTGAAAATCCCACAAATCCATTTGTGCTTATATATATCTCATTAAAAGTAGAATCATAAAATTCAAATTCAAACGGAAGCGTAACCACTGTGTATTCATCATCTCCTGAAAGACCGGTATTCGTTCCAAAATCCACTTCCCAGTGACCTTCTTCTTCCGTCATATCATAATCAGCTGCAACGGTAAATTGCCTTGATCCCCAGTTGGGATCGTGTACATTACCCCATACAATCATTTCTCTGCCCGGCCAGGTCGGATATTCAGGCATAATATTTACACTCGGCGGGAAATTGCCTACAACCGGACCATTATTCCTGCTAATCGGGCCCTTATCTTTTATCGCCGGATTATCATTTATATCCTTTGCGTCGAATCTATACATAGCTGTAGCTGTTCGGGGTAACATTGTTGAAAATGTATAAGTTCTTCCATCTACATAATTCGAATCGGTAGCATCGTGTGGCTCCATCGGAAACATTCCTTCGGTAAACCCATCGACAACATCAGAATAAACGTCGTTTCCGTTTATATCTATCCATGCTCTTGGATAACCTTCCGCGGGTTCATCATTATCAGGATCCGAATATATTATTCTGTATTCATAAATGTCATTTGTATCTCCCGAGTAAGGATTAACTCCGGCGTTTATAAAACCGGGATCATTCGACCAGGAAAGAACAGGAAATTTATCTCCCACCCAGATATGTCTCGAAGCCGTATTGTTATCTTCGTTCGCTTCCGCGACAGTATTATCCGGGTCTATGACAACAGTTATTGTATTGGGACCTTTAATTTCTGTAGTCCAATTAATCTGCGCGGTCGCCGAACTATTTGCTGCAATCGAAGGTATAGTAGTACTTGCGATAAGTGTTCCCCCTTCTCCGGGCACCCCACCGTTATAAAAATCGACTTTAACATTCTCGGCACCCAGATCAAAAATATTGCTTATTTCAGCAGTTATTACGGTTTCTTCTCCCACTTCCGGGTCGGTAGGATTAAAATTAATATCTAAAGAATCCAGCGTAAGTTCTGCTATATCGGTTAATGTTATAATTATTTCTTTAGAACCTAAATTATTATCTTCATCTTTTTCGTCTATGAAATCAGGCATATCCCCTTTAACGTAAATCGTTTCCGATTTGCCTAAATAGGGATAATTAAAGTATTTTTCCTCGTCTATATACCATGTTCCCTCGAGTAAAAAACTATCTTTTGCCCCAAGACCAGGAACTTTTCCATGAAGAAAAACATCTTCACAGACGCTTTCCGATTCTTGAGTATACATATAAACAATTACATCTTCTTCGACCGGTTTTCCGCCCCTGTTATGAACCCAGGCGGAAATATCGACCGAATCTCCGAGAACCGCTCGTTCAGGACATATTATATCAACGTCTGTAACTTCGATATCGGGCTGGGAAGGCTTTATCTTTATGTTTTTATTAGCTATATTATTTAATTTACTCGTCTCATCTATTTCATTATCCGGGTCTATTACAACCCACATATCATTATTACCTTCTTTCCCGACTGTTTGCCAATCGATATCGATTTTTTGTGTCTCACCCGAAAGAATAAAGTTTATAAAAGCGCTTCCTATTTGTACTCCGCCCGCGTTCGGATCCCCTTCGTAAAGCCCAACCGTTATTCCCTGGGCGCTTCCTTCTCCTATATTATGGATATCGGCTAAAATCGATACGCTATCTCCTTCTTCAGGTGAAGCAGGAGTATATGTTATATCATTATTATTTATGGCGAGATCGGGAGGAAGACCTGTGACGTTAAAAGAGCGGGTAGCTGTATTGTTTGTCTCATTCGATTCCAAAATTATATCATCAGGATCTGCGACAACATACAAAGTATGATTTCCCTGAGGGATCATGGTTAAAAATCTTCCGCTCACAAATTGCCCACCACCTATAAGTGGAAAATCGAAAGTTACAAGAAGAAGACCTTCATTTTGAGGGTCTCCGTCGTAGACCGCAGCCGTTACATTGCTCACACTCGTCTCTCCGGCATTATACACCGAAAATTCCACATTTATTGTATCGGTTTCTTCCGGTATTACCGGTTCTATCTTTATATCCTGAGGATAAACAGCTAAATCGAGATGAGTAAATATGTTTAAGTGATAAATATATTCGTTATCTAATTCGTTCCCTTCCTTTATCGAATCATTACAATCTACAATCCCCCTAACCTCATATCTTCCTGAAGGAAGATTATAAGAAAAATCTACGACTGCTGAATCACCGGGAAGAAGGCTATCGATCGTGCCTTCCCAGAGAACAAGAGTATCGAGCATAAATTTCGATTCAAAAAGACTCGCTTTTTCAGTACCTATATTTTTAATAACCGCGGAGAGAGTAAATTCCTCTCCTTCGACAGGGGCGGAAGGAGAAGTGCTGGCGGAAGAAATTATTAAATTAGGACTCATTGTACTTAGAGCAAGAATCGCGAGAGCAGTCTCATACGCGTTATCATTCCAACTCCCCGAAGTATCCTGAGCGGATAGAAGGAAGTTTTTCGCATTATTTCTTGCCGCAAGCCGTGAGCCGTCAGCTGTAAGCTGATTTGTAAGGGCGAGAAAACTCAACGCGGTTTCATATACGGAGGTAGTATCAGTTCCAAAACTACCGTTCTCATTTTGCTGGTCAACCAACCATGCCGCGCCATTATTTATTTGTTCGCTTAAATCGTATATACCATGAAATTTTTCTAAAGAAATAAGAGTTAACGCTGTAATATAAACAGATGAACTATCATTTATATCACACCAGTAATTATCTTTTTGTTCATTTACAATATAATAAATAATAGTACTAATTTTATCATAATCGGTATAATCGACTGCTCTTAGTGCCCGAAGAAGAAGAGAAACATCCAGAGGATTACTGTCATAATAACGCAGTGCGCCAAAACCGCCGTCCTGATTCTGAAAAGTTAAAAGCGTATCGATTAAGCCCGTTGTATCAGGGGAAAATGGACTTATCACTTCCAGATATCTCGAGGTGTAATCCAGGGAAGGAAGAGAAAAATCCATGAATGACTCAAGACCGGCGTCAAAGACTGAATCCTCATCGTTTAAATTAAGCGCCCGGAGAACCGCGGAAGTAGAAAGAAAATCATTGTATTCTTTTCCCCATGTGGAATCGGGATTTTGTTTTAATTTAAGCCACTCGATTCCGTCGTCAATTGCCTCATCGGTGGGAGACGCAATTAATGCAAACGTTATTAAAAATATAATTAAAAATTTCTTAAACATTTTTGCCTCCTCCTATTTATTTAGGATTTCTGGCTGGTTTTACAAGGAAGCTAATTCCGTCTACCAGCTTTATTTCTGGTTTGTCCACCCATGGTAATGTACAATAAACAGTTACACTATCCAGAAATCCACCTTCACTAATGCTTCTTTTATTGCTCTTATTCTTTGTTTTCTTATCTTCTAGGCGGCGAAGAGCTTTTGATAGAAACCCTTTCTCTGGACAGGAAATTATATCATTAAGGACTGAACCTCCAGGGAGTTCAGGCCATATTATATTCTTAATAAAGAAAACTCTTACTTTTATTTTCTCATAACTATGCCCCGAGAATTTATCGGTAGTCCACCACACAAAGTAGTCCCCTACTCCTACCCTGGAATCACTATTTATGTTTGCAATCTCTTCGATTTTGCTTAAAGATTTAGAAAGAAATGAGAAAACCTTTGAATTCTTTTTAATAATATAAAAATTACTATACATTTTAAAAACATTGCTTGGATGATCTCGCTCAAAATAAAGAGGCAGAAAAATAGGTTCTGCACGCCATAGTTCTTTCTCTCTATTATATTGGAATCCTATTACCCATGTATTCTCTTCCAGTGAATAATGGTATATATAGTAAAAACTATCCGGCGGTATCTGTCTTAGTGAATCTCGGGAAAGCAGAAAAAGTGAAGCGGTAGTATCTGTACGGCTTTGCAAAAGACTGAAATAACCTATAAAAAGGCTATCTTTTGGATTAAATACAACAAGAAAGCTGTCATCATTGGAAAATGGTTTTAAAATATTTGTAAACCATTTTTCTCCAGTCTTATTGAACCACTGAAACTCTCCTGTGTGGTAGGGAATACTTGTATATACAAAGTCTTCATCTACAGCCATCTCTTCAGGGATTTTTTCATACCAAGGAGTAGAAAAATCAAGTTTGTACTTATAATACTCTTCTAATCTCTTTTTAAAAAATGGGTCTGTAATCATTTCTTTTTTTCTTGAAATTAAATATTCCCTACGTTTCTCTTGAAGTTTCCACCAAATTGGGCTATGAAAGAAGGGAAGAAAAAAAACCTGTTCTCCTTTCTCAACATAATTTTTAACAGCATAATTTCTAAGCTTTTCATTATTCCATAACGCATCTTTAATCTTGTTCCCAAAGTGATATTGCCAAAGATCCGCAGTAGTATCAGTAGAACGTAAGATTTCAAAATATATAGAATCAAAAACTTCAATTAATTCCTGGGGATAGCCCTCATACCCCAACACAAGTTTCCCTGGTGTTTCTATCGTATCAGTCATAATTTGAAATAAAATAAAAAATATCATTTTTTTAAACACTCCTCATCATCACCTAATTTCATACTCATATTACCCAAATAAATGGGTGTAAGTTCTAAAATTAGGTTTGGATATTTTGACGACAATATTTCTATCGCCGCAGATAGAGTTATTCCTGTTGAAAGATAGCTAAGTAGTCTGTATGAAAATTCCAGCGTAGGGTCAGGGTGTACAGCTTTCGAATATCCAACTGAGGCTCCTTTACTTGAAAGGGGAAAAGAACCTAATCCGCGACCTCCGTGACAAGCCGATAAAAATACAAAAGTAAGAAGGGGATCTACAAAAAAACCACTTATACTTTCAAAAGAAACCCATTCTTTCCTATTTATGCTTAGACCATATTTTTTCACTTCTTCACCACTAACAGGGTCCGTGATGGTAGATACTGTCCCATGACCGCAATATACAAAAGCTTTTATACATGGATTTTCAAGAACCTTCACCAACTCCCATGCCGATCCTTGAAATATCGTTTGTGTGTTCCTGTAAAATCTTACTAAATGATAGTAAGCTAATAGGGTTTCTGCATCAAATGATATCTCCTCCTGATCAGCCGTGGCGAATTTACTATCCTTCCCACCACCAGACCAAACGTAAGCATATTCGATTAAACCTGGGCCTATAGGTGCATAATTGCTCTTCATCATTCCGGCATGAGTTCCTACACTCCCATTATATCCACCTGATATTTTATAACAAGCGGATCCCGTAGCCGGGTCACTGATTATATACCCAACTCCTGTCCAGTCTTCTATACTAACATTTGATTGCGAAACCTTCGCGTTATTGCCGGCGTTTACCCCATTTGCTATCTCTTCTTTTGCTTCATCCGAAATGGTTAACTCCGGAAGAATTGTATTTATATTGGATTTATCTATATCATATATATCTAACCCTTCCAATGATGCTAACTGTAGCGCCTTCACCGCTGAAATTGCGGGTGAGTTTAACCATAACTCAATCATATAATGCTCAAGAAAAGAACTCTCATATCCGCTTAAAACAGTATATTTGATTTCTTTAGACTTATCATTATAAATGGAAAATACACTTTCCGATAATCTATCGGCGTCGTTAAATAAACCGGTAAGCTCAACCCCGTAAGGCATTCCTAAAAGATTTGAGACAGATACATCGAAACCGGATATAACTTCAGAGGGGTCTCTTGTCGATACTACGCGCAGGCATCTCCTTAATAATTTATTACTGACATCCAACAAGGAGAAATATGACAAGCCAAAACTGTTTAAAAACTCCTCAGCCCAGAACGGTTCCGGGACAAAAGTTCCTGTTGTATCTGAGAAATCAACTAAATCCAATAGATTAATCAGATTATCCAGGTGTTTTATTCTGCCTTTTTCACCAACATTTTGATAATCAAATATAATTCCGTACCATGCTCCAGATATGAATTCATTATTTACCCTATCTATCTCTCCAAATCCCGGAGCGATAAAGGTCATTGTTGCTGTTTGCGTTTTACCAAATCCAATCGCTTCACCTGTTGCTGTTATTTCATTATCTATTCTAAATTGCGGTTTAAGATTTATTAAATAAGCGGGTGTCTTATACAATCCTCCATAGGACTCAATCGTTGCCTCATCACTTGCTGTGGCAGGAGCGTAAAATAGCGAAACGGATTTACCGGCAAGTTCAGGAAGAGAAACAGTATAAGAAATATCTGTCATCCCGTATGCGTTTACTACTTCAAATCTTACCTTATGCCTGTAACTATCCGCTATCTCCGCGAATCTATTCCTTTCGTCTTTTTTTACTTCATACGGTAATGTACCGGGAATATATCCCGGGTAGAAACTTTTAATCGCACTTCCGGAAAATCCATGAGCTATTGAACTGTCCGGATAATTCTCCTCTATATAATTTTGTATAGATTTAAAATAATAATCAAAAGGAGTTTCTCTTAAAGTATCAAGATATTCACTTTCGTTAAAAGGAACATTTGACACATCTATTCGCTCAAAATACCACTGTTCTTTAAAACTTACATCCATAGGACACCATAACCACTTCGCGCTACCAATATCATCAGGGTCATAAGCTCCTCTGTAAACTTTTCCTCCCATCCACGGAATATAAGCCTCGACCCAGCAATGTTTCATTCTAATACTATGTGGTTCTCCTCCTACTGTACGCATTACAGCGGGGACACCATTAGTTACAAGAATATTACCCGCAACCCAGGGGTCACGAACCCCAAGCCAACTCATAACCGCATCTATGGGAATTATTATTTCTCCGTAAACATATCTTGATTTTATTCCTGATGTGCGTAAGAGAGAAATAAGGAGCGAGGCTAAATCGAAATCATTCCCGGCACCCTCGAATAATGTTTGTTGAGCACCCTTTAAACTTCCATAATACGGCTCATACTTAAAGTTATTTCTTAAATGTTCGTATATCTCTACAGGTTTATGTTCTAATTCTTCTGCCAATTCCTGTATTTCTTCCGTAAATTGAACTTCCATTGTCTCACTTAAATATCCGTCTCCTCCTTGCGAAACAAGCAACGGTAACATCGAAATATCACCCGCATAGGCGAATAGCTCATCTGTCAGGGTATTGGGTATAGTATTTAGGGTATCGATATTTTCACTATACCCTATACCCTCCAAACTATTACCCTGTTGTATAGCTCCTTGCTTCTCTATCTTCTTCAGTTCTTTTTTCTCAGGAGGTTTATATTCTTCGGTTTGAATTTGCTTAGTAGGTTTTGAACGATGCGGTAATTTATTGGGGTCGAATTCTGGTATTTTCCTCTCATAAGTATTTTCCTCAATAAAACCTTTTAATCCGTTTCTTGAAAAACTTCTTGTTAGCCAGTTTGAATTTGTATATGAATTAACCCTACCTTCAAATTCTTTAAATCTCTCTTCATATTTTTCTACAAATTCTTTGTGACGCTTTAATATTTCGGGAGGTAATTTCTTTTCTTTTAAAATCTTCTCAGTATCATCGAATTTCTTTCTGATTTCGTTATCTCTTTCCTTAAGCCCACTTAATATTGTCCTGAAGGCGTCCTTCCTTAAATCATCAGAAAAATCCTTCTCAAGGATTTCTTCTGCCTTATTAAGGATTTCATCGAAATCTTTATCTTTGATTGAATTTAAGATTACATTAATTTTTTTACTCTGGACTTCTTCTTTAAGATCTTTTGCTTGAGCATAAGCGTCAAACCCAAATGCGAAAGGTAAAAAAACAAACAGACTAAACCATAAAACCGATTTAAATAACTTCTTACGAAGTGTTTTCCTCATAATTTTACCTCCCAAAAAAAATTTTAATCCCTGCAACTAAATACAAGATGCCAACCTAAAATAAAAAATTCCCCTCTTCCTACTAATAGATATTTATTAATATTTTATATATTTAAACCCTTTAGAACCTAAACGTTTTCTGCTAAAAAACTAATATTTAAAAATAAAAAGACTATTTATTTTCTATATTTTATATTGTAATGGTTTCTTTTTCTTTGTCAAGGGTAAAATTGATATCTATAAATCTCAAAAATATTACCTCGGCGGGTAAAGTAATGAATTACTTCACTCTTCGCTATTAATCCTTCTTTCTATTGTTTTATTGTTTTTAAATAATCTTCGATTTCTTTATTGAAAACAGAACAGACTTTAAGTGCGTTATCCATTAAAGGCTTTATTTTGCGTTCTTCAATTAAAAACCCATAAGAGTGCGTAAAGAAATGCCGAAAAAAAAGATATTTTCCAATTTTCTCAGCGGTTACTCTTTTTATAACTTTATGTTTAACTGACAAATTTAATAAGTCCTTATGCCAGGTTGGAGAGTCGGGAATTGAAATATTTTTAAATAATAATATCTGCTTTAGAATATTCTCAATGCCGTTATAAATATTTTGAAGATAACCACCTATTCCTACAAGTACTACAAGTTCTTTGTTAAATCTATTTTTTACCTTCTCCAGTTCTGTAAGGACGGTTTCAATATTTTCCATTTCAACATGAACCTTCTGTTTTATATCAGCCATAAAGTACTATTCCTTCCTTCTCAACAAGTCTGCAAAAAGAACAATCTTCATCTAAATCAATAACGTCTAACGGTTTTGATAAGTCTCTATATAACTCCCATCCGAAATTAAAAAACAATTCTGGCTTTAACCCTTTCACTCCAATATCGATATCCCTTGATTCAGTCTTTTCTTTGGCGGAACCAAAAAGAATAACCTTTGATAACTTATATTTCTTTGCGCATTTGACAATCCTAGACTTATCTCCTTTAGTAATCATAAGTTCTCCCTTATTTAATATAGGAAAAAAGACTTTGCTGTCAAGAACCAAAATATTATCTCATGTCGAATCATACTCTTTCAGTATCACCGGATATATCTTTATATCCTGAGGGTAAACAGCTAAATCGAGATGAGTAAATATGTTTAAGTGATAAATATATTCGTTATCTAATTCATTCCCTTCCTTTATCGAATCATTACAATCTACATTTCCTTTAATTTCATACCTTCCCGAAGGAAGATTGTACGAAAAATCGACTATCGATGAATCACCGGGCAGGAGACTATCTATTACACCTTCCCAGAGAACAAGAGTATCCAGCATGAATTTTGTATCAAATAATCCTGCTTTCTCGGTACCTATATTTTTAATAACAGCGGAAAGAGTAAACTCTTCTCCTTCGACTGGAGCAGGGGGAACAGTACTGGCGGAAGATATGATTAAATTCGGGCTCATTGTACTTAGAGCAAGAATGGCAAGAGCGGTTTCATACGCGTTATCATTCCACGAGCCGCTACTATCCTGGGCGGATATAAGGAAATTTTTCGCTTTAGTTCTTGCAGCGAGCTGTGAGCTGTCAGCTATGAGTGAATGTGTCAAGGCAATCAGGGAAAGGGCAGACTCATACACACTTGTTGTATCTTCCCCGAAACTACCGTTTGTATTTTGTTGTTCCGTTAACCTTGTTGCACCGTTATTGATTTGTTCGGAGAGGTCGTATATACCATGGAATTTTTCTAAAGAAATAAGAGTTAACGCTGTAATATAAACAGATGAACTATCGTCTACATCGCACCAGTAATTATCTTTTTGCTCGTTTACAATGTAATAAATAATAGTACTAATTTTATCATAATCGGTATAATCGACTGCGCTTAAAGCCCGAAGTAAAAGAGAGACATCCAAAGGGTAACTATCATAATAACGTAAAGCGCCAAAACCTCCATCCATGTTTTGAAAAGTTAAAAGAGTATCAATCAATCCTGTTGTATCGGGAGAAAACGGACTTATCACTTCCAGATATCTTGAAACATGATCTAAAGAAGGAATCGAAAAATCCATGAACCTCTCAAGACCGATATCAAAAAGTGAATCTTCATCACTTAGAGTGAGCGCCCGGAGAACCGCGGAAGTAGAAAGAAAATTATTATATTCTTCACCCCATGTAGAGTCAGGATTTTGATTTGTTTTTAGCCACTCGATTCCATTGTTAATTGCATCATCGACAGGTGCCGCGATTAATGCAAACGTTATTAAAAATATAATTAAAAATTTCTTAAACATTACAATCCTCCCTATTAAATTTGCTTACAGCTGACAGCTCACCGCTTACTGCTTTAACTTTTTTTTGTTCAATTTTCGGTATAAAGAGGCAAGCATTTTTTTTACAGTTTCATATTCTGTTTCCATTTCAAAATATTCCTTCTCTTCTACATAACCGAGATCTTTTGATAAAAGCAATTGATATCTTACTTCTTCGCACGAACCTATTGATACATTAACGAATTGTGCAAATTCCCTCTCGCTATCTCTTGCTCCACCTTCGGCTAAATTCATTGGAATAGAATACGAAGCTCTCCTCAACTGATTAGTCAAACCATATATTTCTTTCTTTGGATATTTATCTGTAATTTTATAAACTTCTAATGCTAATTGGTGAGCCATTTTAAAAACATCATAATTTTTTATATCTCTCAATTTACTTCCTTATTACATTTTCTTTGCCGTCAGCTGTAGGCTGTGAGCCGTGAGCTGTTTCCCCTAAGGCAATGTTTTCCCCTCATATTTCCTAACAATTCCTTCAGCACCTTCATTCTCATGCGTATAAACAAACCCATCCAACCCAAGAACAGGTGTTTCTTCTTTTGTTAAATTGATGCGGTTCTGAAATTCTCCTTTTGTATTAAATTTTACTACTTCTTTCATTTTATCCTTTGTTAGCCAGTCAAACCAGTTAACGTAAACATAGATATTATTTTTATCGTCTAAGCCCAGGTTTTTGACTGTGTAAAGGGTATCCTGGGAATAATATTTGAATTTTCGGATCGATTCGTTGCCTTTTTTTATCTCGATACCTCTTTCAAGTTCAATTGGGGCAACATCTTCATAGTTGGTATATGGCTCTACTTTGATGTCTTTCTCAATCCCAGCAAAGCTTTGCACATCTGTTGCTGTAAAGTCCATCTGCTGTATATTTTCTTGTCTATACCATTTACCCTTATCCTTGTAGTATAAATTTCCATCTGATCCTACTTTAACTTTATCAAAATCTATCATATTTTCATTTATTATTCCAGGGATACTTTTACTCAACATTCTTAAATTAATTGAACAAAGAACCGTATACCAGATCCCTTTTTTAAAAAATCTACCTCTCTCTTTCTTCATAATAAACCAGTCTTTATTATTTCCATCAACTATATATTTTTTGTCAACCTTCTTCTTTCTTGGACTCTCATAATAAACCCAGTATTGTCCCAACTTATCCTTTCCTAAATATTTAACTGTACTCAATCCACTTGTTTCTAGCTTATAAATCTCCTTGCCGTCTTTGAGCAACTTAAACCCTGATTCTTTGATCTTTCCTTGTGGTGCTGACGTATATTCGGCAACATTATAAGCATTCCCTGGTATCCTTTTAGCCGGCATTTTGGAAACTACTACGGGCTTATAATGGATTTTAGGATACTTAAAGATAAAATACTCACTGGGTTTTAAACCTTGAATGTAGATATTACCGTATGGATCAGTTTCTATTTGTTTATAATATTCATCAAATTCTTGCTCTGGGCGCACCCGTCCACTAGCAGGTTCTATAATTATTGTTGTTATTGTAGTAAGTGGGCCAATTATCATACCTAAGTTATTTCCCCATCTATCTATAGTTTTAATAATATCTCTACTTTTATAAATTTCTTTTCTCTTCTCAATTATCCAGTCTTCTTTTTCCTTATTTGTAGGTGTAATCTTTTTTGTCTCTGATTTGAAGTCTCTCAAATAAGTATTCATATATAAATCCATTCCTATTTGTTTCAAATACGAAAATTGCTTTTCGGATTTAAAGCTAATCACTGATTTATCTAAAGTATCTTCTATCGACCAAATTCCCTCATCTGGTTTGCGATTAACTTTGTAAGTTTTGAATATATTGAAGCTTTCATTTGGTGTAACTTTGATTGAATCAATGCTATATTCTGAAATAAATTTCCCTTTACTATCAAATTTAATAACTTTTTGATTCCCTGGATCTGATATATATATATTGTTTTTAGCATCGAAAACGAATTTAGATGGCAAATCAATTCCTTCTAAACCCATATCTCCCGAATAATCTACGTAAACTTCACCTCGTTCTTTTCCCCACTCCGCACTTACTATTTTTTCTGGATTTTGATACTCAACTGCATAAATATTAAAAATAGATAGCAAATATCCTACTATTAAGATTTTTATCTTTACTCCCATAATCTTATCCTCCCTTCTCTAAGGACATTACTGTTAATACCTTCTCTTAAACCCCATATCGAGAATCTTGATATTATTGATTTTCTTGTGAATTCATTTTGGCCATCTCCATCTATGTCTTTACATTCTCCGTAAGCGTGTATAATCTTCAAATTATCGTCAATCTGACTCAATGGAGAGGAATAAATAATAACTACGTGAATACTACTGTGCAAAATATCCCCTCTTTTCAATCGTTCATGCCAATTGTCGTTAGTAGTTGGAATTATATAAGCATTTCCGTAATTATCAGTTTGTCCCGGTTCATTAATTCCCTGCTGTGTAAAATAAGATGAACCAATATCATAATCTTCATCATCGTCTAAATCAGGAACAATTCTATCTGGTACTAAGTATTCATCCTCAAACCATTTTATCTGGTTCCCTGCTATCTTTATACATCTTTGTACTAAACCTCTACAATCTATTCCAGCCCAATCCCATGGGCAATACTGGGGGTAAGCGGTTTGATCCCGAACCCATAATTGTTCTTCATTCTCATAGTACAAACCCGGCTGGTGCCCAAATTCATATTCGCTCCAAGCTTCTACTGGATACTCTCCAGGATTACTAGTTATTTTTTGCCTCCATTCATCTCTTCTATCTATAGAGCCAAACGAATACGCTGCTCCCGTGTTTAAATAAACTATGTTTAGATAATCATCAACATAAATTGTATCCCCAGTTCCAATTAACGCTGGTTCCCCAATATCTGTAGGGCGATGAATCCATTTTGTAGTATCGTTCACATATTTCTCTGCCTCCTCAATCATTTTATCAATAAAAGGCACAACATAATTTTCATATAATTCAAGCACCCCATTTTTATCTTCATAAGGATCATATAAATCTCTTGTCGCCTGACTCATTGCATTGTTGTTTAAGTAAATACTTCCAACCAATAAATCACGGTCCACAACCTTTGTCAACCATTCATCATCTGTGAAATCAT
>Ga0315555_1001617_pt1 | contig 16164 bp, 15 predicted proteins | sample SalMarSW160380MG_FD_202113 | JGI IMG/M metagenome (GOLD analysis project Ga0315555, IMG submission 202113) | Salt marsh sediment microbial communities from the Plum Island Ecosystem LTER, Massachusetts, United States - Salt Marsh Sediment SW1603-80 ... | reverse complement strand
CGGACGGGTTGATCCTGTATTTATAATCAAGGCGCTTAAAGAAAGATGTGACGGTGTACTTGTGGCCGGGTGACATATTGGTGAGTGCCATTACCTGGAAGGTAATGTTCAGGCGGATAAGAAAATCCGTGCAACCCAAAAATTACTCGATCTTTCCGGCATCGGAAAAGAGAGACTTCACCTGTCCTGGGTATCGTCGGCGGAAGCCCGGCGTTTTGTGGAAATTGTCACACGTGTCACTGCTTCCATTAAAAGTCAGGGAAAATTTGATCCCGCAACCCTTGAATTGGAACTGGATGCAGCGGAGATGACCTTAGATGGTGAAACCACGCGGTGGATGATGAGCAAGCAAATAAAAATCACCTCACAAGGGGATATATACGGGCGCAAGTGGGATGTTAAACGCTATGAAGCGATTCTGGATTCTGTAATGGAAAGAGAATACCATAAAAATCTTATTTATCTTGCGATAAAACAAGGGGTTACCTCCATCGAAGATGTCAGTAATAGGATCGGGCTTGATCTTAAATTAATTTCTCACCTGGTTTCCGACTTGGAAAAAACGGGCAGGGTCAAATTCACAGGAATGACGGAAAGGATACCCGCTTTTGCGGCAGTATAAGGAACCAATATGGGATCGGTAAAAAATAATACCTGTGGGGCGATAATGGTTGTCGGCGCCGGTATTGCCGGCATGCAGGCATCACTCGATGCAGCCGACTCCGGCTACTATGTATATTTGGTGGAAAGGTCTTCATCCATAGGGGGGATGATGGCTCAGCTGGATAAGACCTTCCCCACAAATGATTGTGCCATGTGAGTGATCTCGCCCAAACTGGTCGAGGTCGGCCGGCATATCAATATCGAGCTGATGACGTGTAGCGAGGTCGAGAGCGTTGAAGGCAAATCCGGAAATTTTGAAGTAACCCTCGTCAACCACCCCCGCTATATTGATCTTGCCAGATGTACCGGGTGTGGAGAATGCGCCCTGCATTGCCCGGTAACCGCTGTTGATCCCTATAATATGGGACTTGATGACCGGAAAGCCACCTATATCGATTATGCTCAGGCGGTTCCCCTTGCCTTTACCATTGATACGGATACCTGTATCGGCTGCGGCAAGTGCGAAACCAAGTGTCTGGCACAGGCCATAAGATTTGATGATAAAAAGCGTAAAACCACCCGCCATGTGGGATCCATAATCCTTTCCCCGGGCAGTCAGGGGTTTGATCCCTCCGGGCTCGATTATCTGGGATACGGAAAATATGCCAACGTGGTTACCAGCCTGGAATTTGAAAGAATTCTGAGTGCATCCGGTCCCTATTCCGGCCATCTGATGAGACCTCTTGACCGACGAGAACCTGCAAAGATTGCGTGGTTCCAGTGTATCGGCTCCAGGGACATGTCAAAAGGTGCCAATGCCTATTGTTCATCGGTTTGCTGCATGTATGCCATTAAGGAATCCGTCATCGCCAAAGAGCATGCCGGAAGTGATCTGGATTGCGCTATTTTTTACATGGATATGCGAACTCCGGGCAAGGATTTTGAAAAATACTATAATGATGCCAGGGACAAGCACGGTGTCCGTTTCATCAACAGCCGGGTTCATACCATAGATCCGGTACCCGGGACCGGTGATCTTGAAGTCCGGTATGTGACGGATGGCGGAGAAGTGAAAACCGAAATTTTTAATCTGGTTGTTTTATCCGTGGGATTGCAGACATCTCCTGAAGCTATCCATCTGGCGGACAGGCTTGGCATAGAACTGACCCGGGGAAATTTCTGTAAAACAGGGACGTTTGAGCCGGTTGCAACTTCAAAGCAAGGAATATTCGTCTGTGGTGCTTTCCAGGGACCCAAGGACATTCCCCAGTCCGTGGTCGATTCCAGCGCGGCCGCGGCCGCGGCCGGTGAAATATTAAGCACGGCCCGTAACACCCTGACCCGGTCAAAAGAGGTTGTCCCGGAAATTAATGTAATCAACGAACGGCCCAGAATCGGTGTGTTTGTCTGCCGCTGCGGGATCAACATCGCCGGTGTGGTGGACGTGCCTTCCGTAACCCAATACGCAGCCACGCTTCCTTACGTTGATTTCGCAACCGAAAATCTTTATACCTGCTCCCAGGACACCCAGGAAATCATAACCCAGATCATCAAAGAAAAAAATCTAAACCGTGTGGTGGTGGCTTCCTGTACGCCGAAAACCCATGAGGCTTTATTTCAGGAAACACTTATAAACGCAGGGTTAAACAAATATCTCTTTGAAATGTGCAACATCCGAAATCAAGATTCATGGGTTCATAAAAATAATCCGGAGCTGGCAACAGAAAAGGCAAAAGATCTGGTACGAATGTCCGTAACAAAGGTTGCCCTCATGGAACCGCTCAAAGAGGCTGAGCTTGAAGTCAATCAGACCACAATGGTTTTAGGCGGCGGCATATCCGGAATGGCGGCGGCAAGGAGTCTTGCCCGTCAGGGGTATGAGACTCATATTATCGAAAAAAGCGATCGGCTGGGCGGCCAGGCTTTAAATCTATTCCGGACACCGGAAGGGGAAGATATCCGAGAAAAAGTAAACGGCTATATTGATGAAATCAACAAAAATGAAAAAATTCATGTTCATCTCAATACAACGATCACCCATGTTGACGGCTTTGTGGGTAACTTTGAATCGGAACTGTCCTCAAAAAATGAAAAACAAATTCTAAAACACGGGGTAGCCGTATTGGCAACCGGCGCATCGGAATTAAAGCCCGTGGAATATCATTATGGTAACGACCCGAGAATCATTACAAACCTGGATCTTGACAAAAAATTTATCGAAAAAGACCCGATCCTGAAAAATCTCACCTCAGTCGTATTTATCCAGTGTGTGGGCTCAAGGGAACCCCAACGCCCGTACTGCAGCCGGGTCTGTTGTGCCCACTCCATTCAAAGTGCATTGGAATTAAAACGGCGCCAACCGGATATGAACGTGTTTATTCTATACAGAGATATCCGGACATACGGCGAGCATGAATACCTTTACCAAAAGGCCCGTAAGACGGGCATTATCTTTATCAAATTTTCACTGGACAACAAGCCGGAGGTTACCCTTCAAGGAGACCGACTCCGGGTTGGGGCAAGGGACCATATTCTCGATCGACCGTTGGAAATCTCTGCCGATTTGGTAATTCTTGCTTCAGCCATCGTGCCGAACAGGGATGAGAAACTGGCGAATTTTTTCAAAGTGCCGACCAATGACGACGGTTTCTTTGTAGAAAAACATGCCAAGCTGGGGCCTTCGGAATTCGCCACAGACGGAGTGTTTCTTTGTGGGTTGGCCCATTACCCGAAACCTATTGACGAATCCATCTCCCAGGGGCTGGCGGCTACATCCCGTGCCGTGACCCTTCTGTCACGCAAAAATATATTTATGAGCGGAACGGTTGCAATGACCAACCCTGCCTATTGCAGTTCCTGCGGCGTATGTATTTCCGTTTGTCCGTACTCGGCGCCTTCTTTTATTCCTGAAGACGACCGTTTTTTCCCGGGCAGAGCCCAAATCAATCCCGTGCTTTGCAAAGGTTGCGGATTATGCGTCGCATCCTGCAGATCCGGCGCAATCCATCTTAAAGGATTCGATAATGATCAGATTTTTGCACAGATTTTTTCTTTGAATGAAGTCGTATAAGCGCATTAGGCACTAGGAGATTTTTAAGATGTCACATTGGGAACCCAAGATTGTCAGTTTTTTGTGTAACTGGTGCAGTTACGGTGCTGCGGATCTGGCGGGTGTGAGCCGAATGGAATATCCGCCGAACATCCGGGTTATTCGTATTCCGTGTACCGGCCGAATGAGTGCCAAGTTTATTTTAGCGGCTTTCAGGCAGGGCGCAGACGGGGTCTGGGTATCCGGGTGACATCCCGGCGAATGCCATTACCTGGAAGGTAATTACTATGCACGCAGAAAGTTTGCTTTATTTAAAAACCTTATTGAATATATGGGGATCGAACCCGGCCGCCTGCATTTTTCATGGATCTCATCTGCGGAGTCAACCAAATTCGTTGATGTGGTTAACGAGGTCACCGCAGCGGTCAAGGCTCTGGGACCCAATAAAAACTTTCTAAAAACACAAGCCAAGGTGGCTTAACATGTTAGCGTATATCGACAAAATAAAGGAAATATCACGCCGGCTTTTACAAGAGGGCAACGTTGATATGGTCATCGGTTTCCGCAAGGGAACCGTACCCATGATGAATGAACCCTGTTTTGTAAAAACGCCTGAAGATGTTGACAACCTGGTGTGGGACAGCAACTGCGGAATTAATCTTGCAAACTACCTTACAAACAGAAAGGAAAAAATCGGTATTGTTGCCAAGGGATGCGATTCTCGAAACATTGTCACCCATATTATTGAAAACAAGATCAAACGGAATCAACTCGTTATTATCGGCGTGCCGTGCAAGGGAATGATTGACCGGCACAAGATCCAAGCAATGTTTGAAACTGAAATAGAAAATGTGATCGAGGTTGATGACAAAATCACTATAAAAGGCCCGGGGTTTGAAAAAACCCTGGATAAAAAAGATGTGCTGCAGGACAATTGTGCATTGTGCATTCACCGCAACCCGGTAATACATGATGAACTTGTTGGAGATCTTGTCGAGGAGCAAAAGGATGTAGACAGATATGAGGATATCCGCAAAATTGAAACCCTGTCCCCGGAAGAAAAATGGAGATATTTTGATGACCTCCTTTCGGCCTGTATTCGCTGTTATGCGTGCAGAAATGCATGTCCTCTTTGCTACTGCCCCACATGCTTTGTGGATGAATCACGGCCCCAGTGGGTCGGAAAAAGCATAGATCCCATAGATACCCGAACATTCCATTTCTTAAGGGCCTATCACTGTGCCGGCCGGTGTACGGACTGCGGTTCATGTGAGCGGGCCTGCCCCATGGGAATAAAAGTACGTCTGTTTACAAAAAAACTGGAAAAAGATTGTCTGGAACTCTTCGACTGGGAAGCCGGCATGACATTGGAAAAGCGGCCGCCTCTCGACACCTACCGGCCGGATGATCCGGATGATTTTATAAAATAGCTAAATTGGGTTTTACGGTTAAGGTTTATATGATGAAAGTCATAACAATTAATAAGGAAGATTGGGCCAAAGGACTTGAGCGTTTATATGATTCTTTTCGATTATTCGGTCCGGTTAAGCAAGATGAATTTCATAATTTTAGGCAACTTGTCAAAGGAGAGCTGCCGGATTTAAAGTTATTAAATACCCGGCTTTCAGCAAAATCCATGGTTTATCCCCAGTCTGAAAAGATGTTCGAATTTACTCTGGATGAAAACCGGGACGATCATCACATCTTAAAAGAAATCCATAAGGATTATTCACCTAAAGCGGTTATCGGTATCCGGCCCTGTGATGCCAGGGCGTTTCTCCTGGTAAAAGCAAACTTTGACACACCCGAATATAAAGACCCTTACTGGATAAAATCTTATGAAGCAACCACCTGGGTCGGATATGCGTGCAACACCCCTTGCAGTACCTGCTTTTGCACCACCGCCGGCTGCGGCCCGTTTCATGAACAAGGACTCGACCTGCTTCTTGTTGATGCAGAAGATCATTATTTGTTAAAGATACTCACCCAAAAGGGAGAAAACTTTATAACCGCCGCCGGCTGGAGTTCAATGGCGAATTCAGATGCCGCACGCCATGAGATCGAAACCCTGAAGCGGGCGGCAGAGGAAAAAATAACCGCCAGGATTTCAACGGATAAATTAGCTGATAAAACAACAACAAAACTTTTTGAGGCCCCTTTCTGGGAAGAGGTGGCGTTTGCCTGTATAAACTGTGGAACCTGCACCTATGTGTGTCCGACCTGCTGGTGTTTTGACATTCAGGACGAAACCTTAGGACTTTCAGGGATACGTATGCGCAACTGGGATAGCTGTATGTATCCGCTCTTTACCCTGCACGGATCGGGTCACAATCCCAGAAATACCAAAATGCAGCGGGTCCGCCAGCGGTTTATGCACAAGCTGAAATATTATGTGGATAAATATGGAGACGGTATTCAATGTGTGGGCTGCGGTCGATGCATTCGTCATTGTCCGGTGAATATCGACATACGAACGGTTTGCAACTTGATGAATAATTTTGAAGCGTAGCCCGAAGGGAGTTACAAAAGTGCAAAATCCGTATTTGCCTTATCCGGTTCGTATCGAGGAAATAATAACTGAAACCCAAGATAAAAATCTTAAAACATTCAAGTTTGTCTTTATAAACCCGGATGACCAAAAGAAATTCACATACAACGCCGGCCAGTTTGCGGAACTTTCCGTACCTGGAAAGGGGGAAATCCCCATAGGAATTGCGTCATCCCCCACGGAAAAAGGGTTTTTAAGGTTCACCATAAATAAGGTGGGGCTGGTAACATCCTATATTCACGCCATGAAGGTCGGCGACATTATGGGGGTCCGTGGCCCTCTGGGAAACTGGTATCCCTGGGATCTCATGGAAGGAAAGAATGTTGTTATCATCGGCGGCGGTTTCGCCTTTACAACGCTTCGCTCATCCATTATATATATGCTCGATCCGGACCATCGTCCAAAATTTAAAGATATTCATGTGATATACGGCGCCCGCGCCCCGGGCATGCTCCTTTACAGGGATGAACTGGCCCAGTGGGAAAAGCGCGATGATATTAACATGCACATTACCGTGGACGGCACGGACGACCCGGACTGGAAATATAATATCGGTTTTGTACCGACCATTACCGATCAGAAAGCACCGCCGGGCAATGAAGAGACTTATGCCATTATTTGCGGACCGCCGATCATGATCAAATTTACCCAGCCGGTTTTAGACAAGCTCGGTTATGTCCATGATAATATTATCATGTCCCTTGAAATGCGCATGAAATGCGGTATCGGGATATGTGGCCGGTGCAACATCGGCAAAGAATATGTTTGCAAGGACGGCCCGGTCTTTACCCTTGCGCAGCTTAATAATATGCCGAAAGAGTACTAACAACGCTCAGGTAGAATGATATTATGGCAACTGAAAAAGGTATTGTAACTAAGATCGATTCCACAACAGCATGGGTAAAAACCACGAAAACCCATGCCTGTAAAGCGTGTGCTGCGCGGGCTTCCTGTAATGTCATGGGCGGGGGCAAGGAAATGGAAGTGCAAGCGATCAATTATGCCGGGGCAAAGGTGGGTGAAGAGGTCATGCTTAGCTTTGAAACCTCCCCCCTGTTAAAAGCTACTTTTATGCTTTATGTATTGCCGATTCTGTTCTTGATGGCCGGCGCCTATTTAGGCAATAAACTGGCGCCGGTTCTTAATCTCAATGAATCGTCATTATCGATCATTACCGGTTTTCTGTTCTTTGGGATTGTCGTTATGTATGTAAAATCAAAGGGAAACAAGATGGCCCAAAAGGACGAGTATCGGCCCAAAGTTATAAAAATCTTAAAGGAGCTGTAGCGTTTGATTCAAACTTTAGGCAGTGTTGGGATCCTCCGACCCCTGAAGATGGGAAACAGATTTTTTTTGGTCTTCTTTTGGGGCTTCCTTTAAAACAAGAGCGCCCACCGGGCAAATATCAATACAGGCATTGCAGTTTTCGCACTCAAGTGTTGCCAAATCCGTTACCCCGTAGAAACTTATGACCGTATCAAATCCCCGCTTTGAAAAGGTCAGAGCGGATTGGCCGTTCTTTTCACGGCACACATGAACACATTTACCGCACAACACACATCGATTGGGATAATAATCCAAAAAAGGATGGCTCCGGTCTATCTCGATTTCCCTGAGGTGTCTCTCCAGGCCTTTGGGCTTTAATCCCACCTTTAAGAATTTTGCCATTCGCTGCAATTCGCATTTTTTATTGGCCGGACAATTCTTACAGTCTACATGGTGAACCGACAAAAGAAGTTTAAGAGCGGTTCGTTGCAATTGCCTTACCGCAGGGGTGTCGGTTGTGACAACCATGTGATCTTTGACGAAAACCGTACATGAGGTTACCGGTTGTCTTTCACCTTCGATTTCAACAAAACACATCCGGCACGACACCGAAGGGGGATCAATGCCTTCCAGGTAACACAGATTAGGAATATAGATGTCGTTATCCAGGCAAGCCTTAAGCAGGACGGTCCCGTGTTCTGCCTCAATTTCTTTATTGTCCACCAAAAATTTCGGCATAATTTAGCTTCTCAACAATTTCATAATTTATCGATATCACAAGTTTATTAACGGCAACCTGTTTATGCCGTCGTCATGGAATAATGGAATGCTGGAATATCGGGGTAAAATTGGAAACATCCTGTTTAAATTGTTAAAAACTCCTTCAAACCCATCATTCCATTATTCCATCATTCCATTATTCCAATTGGGGCGAAGCCCCTAAGTTTTAGCCCTCTTTCTTTTTTTCCGGCGGCTTTTCGATATGGGGAACCAGATGCGGAGGGGATACCTTTCGAACCGCATCATATTCCGGCGGGCAGGCCACCATGCACTCACCACACTTTACACAAAGCTCCTGGTCAACCCCCTTTTTTCGATTGCTGGTGGTAAATACAGCCTCCACCGGACAGCAGGTGGCACAGGCATCACACCCGCGGGCGCACAGATCCAAATCAAAATAAAAGGCGATCATGGGCCGGCACATCAGGGCCGGACACCGCTTTTCATATATATGGGCTTGGTATTCCTCCCTGAAATACTTAATAGAAGTCAGTACCGGATTCGGGGCAGTTTTACCCAGCCCGCAAAGGGACCCGGCTTTTATGTCTTTACTCAACGTCTCCAGCAGTTCAATGTCGCCGTCTTCACCTTCGCCCCTTGTTAACCGCTTCAGTATTTTAAGAAGATGATAGGTTCCGATTCTGCAAAATGTGCATTTTCCGCAGGATTCGTTTTGGGTGAAATCAAGAAAATAACGGGACACCTCCACCATGCAGGTATCTTCATCCATGACCACCATGCCCCCGGATCCCATCATTGCCCCGGCTTCGGTCAGAGAATCAAAATCAATGGGAGTGTCCAGAAAATCTTCATTCAGGCAACCGCCGGACGGCCCCCCGATCTGAACGGCCTTGAATTTTTTGTTGTTCGGAATACCGCCGCAGATATCGAAAATAAGAGTCCTCAAAGACACGCCCATGGGGATTTCCACCAAACCCGCGTGAACCACATTGCCAACCACGGAGAAAATAGCGGTTCCCGGAGTGTTTTGGGTACCGATTTCTCTGTACCACTCGGCGCCATGATCCAGAATAGGCGGAACCGAGGCCAGGGTTTTTACATTGTTAATGACCGTGGGCATGTTCCACAGACCTTTTTGAACCGGATACGGTGGACGGTGCCGGGGCATACCTCTATACCCCTCAATGGATCGGATCAGGGCCGTTTCCTCTCCACAGACAAACGCCCCGGATCCCCGAAACACATCGATCTCAAGATCAAAGGCGCTTCCCAAAACCGATTTTCCCAAAAGACCCCGTTCTGTGGCCTGCCGGATCGCTTTTGTGACGATGGTGACCGCAAGCGGATATTCCGCCCTCACATAAATGATTGCTTTTTTTGCTCCCACCGCATACGCGCAAATGGCCATGCCTTCGATGACCTGGTGCGGATTGCTTTCCAGGATGGTTCGGTCCATATAGGCGCCGGGGTCGCCTTCGTCTGCGTTACAGATCACTATTTTTTCTTGTTCTCCTGCATTTTTCGCCAGTTCCCATTTCTTGCCCGTGGGAAATCCCGCACCGCCTCTTCCTCTCAAACCCGAATTCTGTACTTCTGTGATGATTTCATCGGGACTCAGTTTTAAGGCCTTGACAAAAGTTGAATATCCGCCCTCACCAATGTAGTCGTAAATGTCTTCCGGATCGATATACCCGCATTTTTCCATGACCACACGCTTTTCCCGGTTAAACCGGGTAAATTCCATGACCCAAGGAAGCAGATCGTTTTCTTCCATGGCCCCGTAAACGTGTTCGAATCGGGGATCTCCTTCTTTTAAAAAAAGTTTCACAAGCATTTTTGCCTTGCCCGCATTCACCTCGTGATAGAAAATCGGTGGAAATCCCGAGTCCGGATGATCTATGACAACCACCGGTTCCGCATAGCAATGCCCCAAACATCCCACCGTATGGATACGGGCGTCAATATGGTATTCATCCAGCGCTTCTTCAAATGCTTTTTGGGTTTCAAGGGCGCCGGAGGCAATGCCGCAGGTGGCCATGCCAATATGTATTTTAGGAACCGCCGCCTCCTTGAATTCATTCCTGCGTTTCTCGGCTTCTTTATAAATGGCGTTGAATATCTGATCTATTTTTTCATTACCGGCCGGATTCATCTTTTATCTTTGCTCTTTCTTCCATTTGTTTTTCTATTTCAATCCGCAAAAGAAGTCCTTCCACCTTGCTGGGCGCCATATGGCCATGAACGGTTTCATCAATAATGGCCACGGGAGCTAACGCACAACATCCCACACAGGCGACCTTTTCAATGCTGAATTCTCTATCAGCCGTAGTTTCACCGGCATGAATGTCAAGCTTTCGTTCAAAATTTTCAAGGATAATGTCACCCCCCCTGACATGACAGGCAGTACCCAGACACACCTTGATCGGATGTTTGCCCGGGGGATGAAATCGAAACTGGTTATAAAATGTTGCAACGCCATAAACTTCACTTTCGAAAATTTCGAGGTGTTCCGAAACGATTTTTATGGCTTGGGTGGGGAGATAGGCAAGCGTTTCCTGGACCATCTGGAGAATTGGGATCAGATTTCCTCTTTGCTTTTCAAAGGATTCAAGTTTCGAGGCAACATGCGTTAGAGCCTCCTTTTCTTCCGGAGTTAACTCATCATTCATAGAAAATCCTTTCAATATTGTGTTAGCCAGTCCGATAGCTCAATCCTTAATTTGCCCTAAAGACATCGACTTCTTCAATATCAAGTTCTTCGCTCTTCCTAAAGACATTAACTTCCTCAATATGAAGTTCCTCATGGGTTACGGTGGTAAGCGGCGGATATTCGCTCACATCCATACCCGGTTCATATCCAAATATGGCGCTAAGATCCCTGTTTAGCATATGGTAAAGTTTGGTCAGTGGAATCTCCATGGGGCATGCATCCTGACACTGACCACAATTCACACAGGAATCCGCAACGTGAGCCAATCTGACCAACGGGAACATCATATGCGGCGGTGTTTGTCCGCCCTGCACAAAACCTCTTTCCGGCTCAAGGTAACAGTCCCGGCAGTAACATAGGGGACACACATCTCTGCACCCAAAACACTTGATGCACCGGTTAAAATACTCCAACCAGTATTTCAACCGATCCTTATTAGAAAGCCGTCTCAGCTCATCGAAATCCCTTTGTTCCCATCTTTGGGCCAGTTTGACGGCCTGTTCGTCTTTTTTTTCTCTTTGTTTTAAGGCTTCCTGATCCGGTATTTCAACAATAAGAACCCTCGCCTCTATAGCCTTTTCTATGAGTTCAGAACCTTTTTGGGAGCAAACTTCTATAAACGTGGTCTTGTTGTCCTTGGTCCCCCACTTGCCGCAAGCCAGGTCTGCCATCCTGGGGATGTTAAAAGAACATCTCCTGCAATTCTCTCTTCTTCCGTATCCCTTTTCCTCCAGTTCCTGCAAATCTCTTTGTTTTCTGGTACCATCGGCCAGTGTAATGATGAGTTTCCCGTTATCCAGTTCCTCTCCGACCACATCCTCGGGGGTGGCATGGTATTCATCTTCTATTATTTTTCTGGCAACGGTAGGCAACAATGTTCCGGTACAGTTCAATCCGATTAAGATGACATTCGCCATGTTGATTTGCCCCCTTTTGGCCAATTCAATGATCGCACGGCAATCACAGGGCTTGCAGGTCACCGCTAGTTTTAAGTCTTTTGCACCATCCAAATACTTGTGTATCTCTTTGGCCACGTTCACAGGAGCAAAATGCAAGGCCCCGGAACTCTCAATAACCTCATCCAGATCAGTAATTAAAGATAACACCCCGTCATATCTGTTCCCATTTCTCTTTCTGACAGCCAACACGGCATCTACATATTTCATCTCAAAGGCAAACTTGAGTAAAGCAGTCACCGCACCGCCCGATGCTCCCATTTCCCGAATTTTTTCGTCACAAGACCACGCGAGATACATATTACCTCTCATATCATCACACCTTTTCTATACTCACTGCACAAAATTTAAATTCCGGCATCTTGGATGGAGGGCCGGCTGTGGGCCCGGTTAATATATTGGGAGCACATTCCGAAAAATGCCAGGGCATGAATATCAAACCCTTTCTTATGTCCTCCGTCACCCTGGCAATGGTCTGTATCTCTCCCCTTCGTGACTTTAACAGGACCTGATCCCCATCTACTATGGCCAATTCCCGGGCATCCTCACGGCTTATCTCGGCAAATCCATTGGGTAATTCATTGTTCAGCCTTTTGGTTCGACGGGTCATGGTCCCTGTGTGGAAATGGAATACAACCCGTCCATTGGTAAAAATGTAAGGATAGGTGTCATCGGGGACTTCCAAAGGGGGTTTATACTCTGCGATCTGGAAATGCCCGAGACCGTCCGGGGTGGGAAAGTTCTCCACAAACATCACCTCTGTACCCGGATGATCCTCGTTTGGACATGGCCATTGAATGCCTTTGGCGCTTTTTAGCCTCTCATAAGTTATGCCCCGATATTGGGGAACGCATTTTCTGATTTCTTCGAATATTTGCTCCGGGCTGTCAAAACTAAATTGTTTCTCAAAACCCATGATCCTGGCCAGTTCACAGAATATCATCCAGTCCGGCATTGCATCACCCGGAGACTGGATGGCCTTATTGATTCTTTGTACCCGTCTATCTACCCCGGTAATCGTCCCGTCCTTCTCCGCAAAAGTTGCCGCCGGCAGCACAATATCTGCCATTTCTGCGGTTTCGGTCATAAATATGTCCTGAACCACCAGAAAATCCTTTTTTTTCAAAGCCTTCCTCACTCGGTTCGTATCCGGAGCTGCAAGCATGGGGTTCGCTCCCACAATATATAAGGATTTACACTTTTCCACCATGTCCATGTAGGTCATGCCGGGCTGTGACGGCAGATTTTTCACCCCCCAAATCTCTTCAAAGCGCTTGGCGGTTTCTTCGTTAACACTCTGAAATCCCGGATAAAAAACGGGCAGAGGCCCCATGTCGCCAAATCCTTCCCCGTTTGCATGACCCCTTAAAGGATTTACGCCGGTGCCCGGCCTTCCATAGTTTCCGGTCAAAAGTGCCAGGTCGGCAAGGGCCTTGATATTCTCTATGCCGGCGCCATGCTGTGCAATACCGGAATTATACAGGATGCAGGCGCGATTTGCCGTTGCATAGGTTATTGCCGCTTCTTTTATCACATCAAGGGAAATGTTTGTTATTCTCTCTATTTCCTTGAGATCCAGGGTCATTAAATAGTCTTTGAGCTCATCGAGCCCTTTGGTCCTTTTCTCTATAAATTCTTTGTCTTCAAGCCCCTCATCTATGATAATCCGCATCATGCCATTTACTAGAGCAGTGTCAGTAGCCGGATAGATTTGTAAATAGTTGTCTGCAAGATTTTTGACCGTCACGGTGATCCTGGAATCCACAACGATCACCCGGGCGCCTTTCCGCTGTGCCATGATGACCCTGCGGGCAATGATAGGATAGGTTTCCTGCAGGTTGGGACCGGCCACAAAAATACAATCTGCCTGCTCGATACTGGTGGTTGAGGTTGTCATCACACCGGAACCTACCGTGGAGAGCAATGCAGGGACTGTGGTGGAATGGCAGAATCTGGAGGCATTATCCATGTTGTTTGTCTTCTGAACCACCCGGATAAATTTCTGAATGACATACAAATCCTCATTCGAACACTTCGCAGAATTAATAAACCCCACTGTGTCGGCTTCCGCGCCCTGAAGTTTGTCTGCAATAACCCCTAATGCCTCTTTCCAGGCGGCCTCTTTAAAAACACCGTTCTTCTTTATCAGCGGCCTTTGCAACCGTTGATCGCTGGTTAAAAAAGCCTGGGCATTCCTTCCTTTTTGGCAGTTTTTTCCTTCACATACCGGATGATCCTTCCAGGGCTCCATACCTGCTATGTTGCCGTCTTTGACCACCAGATATATGCCGCATCCACAGCCACAGTACGGGCAAACCGTGGGTACATGTTCAATGGATTTTATCAATGTCTTCTCTCTCCATCCTGGATTTGGTTAATATCCTTAAGCAAATTACTTTTCATCCATCGGCCCTCTTCCCTGTGGGAAAGAGGATTCGGGCCAATGCCTTTTACCTCTTTTACAAAGTCTCTGACCACTTGCGCAAATTTCGGGGCCTCTGACGCCGATATCCACTCCAGGCGAACTCTAACCGGATCGATCCCAATGCATTCCAGCAATTTTTTAGTCATCAAGACCCGTCTTCTGACATATAGATTACCTTCCAGGTAATGACATTCCCCGGGATGTCACCCGCCGATAAACACACCGTCGATTCCGCTTGCTAAAGCCTCCAGAATGAGAACAGGATCAATCCTTCCGGTGCACATGACCCGAATAACCCGGATATTTGGCGGATATTGGGACCTGGACACCCCGGCCAGATCTGCCCCGGCGTATGAACACCAGTTACATAAAAAGGCCACTATTTTGGGTTCAAATGGATTTGACATGTAAAAAGCTCCTAAGCCAAAGCGCAAATTTGCGCCCTTATTTGATGTTGACTAAAATGGCACATATCAACCGCCTTTGAAGGGCAGCTTGCAGCACACAGCCCACATCCCTTGCAGGATGCAGGGGTGCTTTTCGCCTTTATCAGGCCAGTGATTTCTATTAAATGCATGGCGCCATATGGACACACCCTTTCACAGATCCCGCAGCCGTTGCAGGTATCCTCATCAACCACCGAAACAATGGGTTCCATGTCTATTGACTCTTTAACCAGAATAGTTGTAGCCCGTGCCGCCGCCGCCTTTGCCTGTGCAATGGATTCCTCAATCGGTTTTGGAAAGTGGCAAAGCCCTGCTAAAAACATGCCGTCAGTAGCAAAATCTACAGGTCTGAGTTTCATATGCGCTTCCAGGAAAAAGCCTTCCGGTGTTGTGGAAATTTTGTAAAGTTTGGAAAGCGATCGGGTGTCATGGGGGACAACCGCCGTCGCCAGGATGATCATGTCCGGGGATATTTGAAGTGGTCTTTGCAGGACATGGTCGGTCACCGTTACCGTAAGCCTTGCATTCTCCTTTTCAACCTTGGGCGGGTCCTCCGGATCATAGCGAATAAACAGAATGCCCCTTGCCCTGGCCTCCGTATAGAGCCTTTCCTTTTCTCCGGAGGTCCTGATGTCGCGATACAGGATGTATATGTTCATGTCAGGATTTAATTTTTTGAGGGTCAAGGCGCTCTGAATGGAATGGGTACAGCATGCCTTACTGCAATACGGCCGCTCAGGTTCCCTGGAGCCCACGCACTGAATAAATACCGCGCATTCTGTATGCTTGAGCCTGTCACTCCCCCTTATAAACTCCTGATCAAGCTCCAGAGAAAGCAAAACATTGGGGTCTTTTCCGTATAGGTATTCTTTGGGCGTGTAGGGTTTCCCTCCGGTGGCTATGATGATGGCCCCATGGTCCACCTGAGTCTCTTTGCCTTGCTTGTCAACCAATTTGGATGTGAAGTTCCCCACAAAACCCGAGGCATCTTGGATGGTCGTATTCAGGTAAACATGGATCAGGGGGTGGCGATTTACCTGGTCAATCAGGTTTTCAACATAAGGCTGTACCCTGTCTCCCTGATACGAAGCGTAGAGTTTAAGGGCCTGGCCGCCCAATTTGTCTGCCCTTTCAACCAGATAAGTTTTAAACCCTTGTTCAGCCAGATCCAGGGCGCTGACCATACCGGCCACACCCCCACCGATCACCAACCCATTATGATTAACCGGTACGGAAACATCCACAAGGGGTTGAATCAGCTTTGCCTTGGCCACAGCGCTTCTCACCAGGTCCTTGGCCTTTTCAGTGGCTTTTTCCGGTTCGTGCATGTGTACCCATGAACATTGATCACGAATATTGGCCATCTCAAAGGTATATTTGTTTAGCCCCCCCTGTCGAAGTGTTTCTCTGAACAAAGGCT